>ENA-ORSL01001411-ORSL01001411.1-human-gut-metagenome-genome-assembly--contig:-NODE-1411-length-20375-cov-4.156988_pt1 | contig 20375 bp, 20 predicted proteins | sample MGYA00242190_ERZ509157 | MGnify/ENA primary metagenome ERZ509157 (study PRJEB26280, sample SAMEA2338664) | human gut metagenome | biome: human gut; feature: human-associated habitat; material: faeces...
AGTTGCTCTATCAACTGAATCATTGTATAGAGGCACTATATATGGAAGTACATAGTTAATATCTATTTTAACTAATTCATTAATTGTTTCTAATGGTAAAGATCTAATAATATTTATTATTTTTTTATTATATTGATAAGATAAATTATTACTTTTATTATCAAACCTGTATAATTTACCTTTGGCATTTAATAAACCTTTATCAATAAATATATTTATTATTTCATCAGAAGATTTATTTTTTATGTTTTCAAGTATTCCATATATGAACTTATGGCTTTTTTCATCTACACTTTTTAATGATGATATATTTACATATTTAATAAGACTAATATCATATTTTAACAAGTTTACAAGAATATTTTCATCAATGTAATTAATCATTGATGGATATTTTATTATGTATTCTTTTTGAATATCGATTTCCATATCTTTTAAGAGTGTTAAGTCATTATTAATTTTGTCTAATTGTTTTGATACATATGATTCTCTAGCAGGGCCACTTATATATCTTGCATATTCTTCATCATCACTATATTTGCTTTGAATATTCATCGGAGCATATTCAATAAATGCAGGATTTACTGGTATTATATATTCCCATTGCTTTTCTGTTAATTTATCTTTAATTTTATTAATAACATTTATAGTTTCTTTAAAATCTTTTTTTTCAAGAACTGTTATAACTTTCTTTAAGTCATCCATGTATAATTTTGCTACATCATCAGGTCTTTGAAAGTATAGAGATAAGTATTCATCATATTCACTTTCGGAAAATTTGACCACAAAAGAATTCATAAAGAATTTATTGTCATCAAGCCAATTCAAAACAATCTGTTTTTTTGCTTCATCAGAAGCATAATTAAACATAGATAAATTACTATTCACCCTAGAAACTTGAAAATCTATAGGTAGTATTCTTATAAGTTCTTTATAATTAAAGAATAAATATGAAAGAACAATTTCATTGTTTTCAAATTCTTTATTGTCTAAAAAACTTTTTTCAATGTCCTTTATTTCTTTTCCTTTTAAACTTTTAATATAAGCATTCGCTCTTGCTTGTGCTTTCCTTTTTCTTCTTTCTTCAAATAGTGACATATCACACCTCTATTACATAATAATTATATCATATAATTTTGTTATATAAAATCATTTCCTAGTTAAATATTTGTGATTAGCAGCGATTGATTTAATACCAATTCCATTTTTAAATGCTATGGTTGCAATTCCTCCACTAACATTAACAACTATTCCTTCTCCAAAAACAGTATGAATAACGTTGTCACCTGTTTTTATTTTGCTTGATGCGTTGTACATATTACCAATTAATCTTTTTTCAATTGGTTCTTTAATTGTTGATAACTTGTCAATTAATTTTTCGTCTATTTCTCTTACAAATCTGCTTTCAATAGTTCCGGACGTTTTACCGAAAATAGTTCTTAGTCTTGCGTTTAATAAATATAATTTTTCCTTTGCCCTTGTAATTCCAACATAGCAAAGTCTTCGTTCTTCTTCTAAATCTGATAAACTATCAAAACTTCTATTGTGTGGGAATAAACCTTCTTCCATGCCAAGTAAAAATACAATGTTGAATTCAAGCCCTTTTGCAGAGTGAAGCGTCATTATGCTAACTTCATCTCCGTCATTATTATATTGTCCTCTATCGCTAACAAGAGCAATGTTTTCCAAAAAGGTTTGTAGATCGTAAATACCGCTTTCTTCAAACATTAAAGCAACCGTTTTAAATTCGTTTAAGTTTTCAACTTTTGCTTCATTTTCAAGAGATTTATTAAGTTCGTATTCCATTCTTATACCAGTGGTAGTAAGGACTTCTTCAATTAAATCCGATAAATTGTTGTTTAGTGAAAATTCTTGCAATTTTAAAATAATATTTTTAAACTCAAGTTCTTTTCCACTATCAATCGCATCAAACATTGACATATTATTTGATGTTGCTTTATTTCTTAAGTTTTCTATTGATTTAGTTCCTATTCCTCTCTTAGGTACATTTATAATTCTTTCTAAACTAACAGAGTCATTAGGATTATATATAAGTTTTAAGTAGGCAATCAAATCTTTAATTTCTTTTCTATTATAAAAGTAATAGCTTCCTATTATATTATGTGGGATATTATTTCTAACGAAGGCATCTTCGACAACTCTACTTTGAGCATTTGTTCGGTAAAGGACTGCCATATCACTGTATTTATATCCCTGTTGAACTAGTTCCTTAATTTTTGTTATAACGTAATTGGCTTCTTTGATTTCATCTTCACATCTTACATAAGTAATAAGTTCTCCATCACTTTTAGAAGACCATAAGTTAAGTTTCTTACCTTCACTATTATTTTTAATAACGGAGTTTGCTGCTTTTAAAATGTTATTAGTACTTCTATAGTTTTCTTCTAAAAGAATAACTTTGGCATTTTTATAGTCTCTTTCAAAATTAAGAATATTTCTATAATCAGCATTTCTAAAAGAATATATTGATTGATTAGCATCGCCTACTACGAAAATGTTTTTATATTTACCAGCAAGCAATTTACATAATTCATATTGTATACCATTAGTGTCTTGGTATTCATCAACTAATATGTATTTAAATCTTTCTTGATATTTTTCTAAAATACTTTTATTCTTTTTAAATAATTCAACTGGTTTAAGAAGTAAATCGTCAAAATCTACTGAGTTATTATCTTTTAGTAACTTTGTATACTCTTTGTAAACTAGACCTATAACTATGTCAAGATCGTTTAAAAATAATTTGCTATACTCATTTGGACTAATCCCATCATTCTTAGCTGAACTTATCTTATTGATTATCGTTCTAATTTCATATTTAGCAGGATCGTAACCATTCTGTTTAAGTATTCTCTTTACAATTGCTTTTACATCATCAGTATCAAGTATAGTTATATTAGATGTATACCCAATGTCAACATAATTTTCTCTTAAGATTCTAAGTCCAAAAGAATGGAATGTACCAATAAAAATAGAGTTAGTTTCATAACCTAATTTATTTTCTACTCTAGTTCGCATTTCTTTAGCTGCTTTATTGGTAAATGTAATTGCTAGTATGTTGTAAGGACTTACGCCATTATCAATTAAATTCACTATTCTTTCGGTTAAAACTCGAGTCTTTCCAGAACCTGCTCCTGCCAAAACTAAGCAAGGCCCTTCCATATGTTTTACTGCTTCTAATTGTTTATCATTTAATGTCATAATCACACCTCTACTTAATTCACAAGAACAACTAGATCAATAAATTTATTGGAACCTCACGATTCCAAATTTCTGTTTCACAGACACTCTACTGAGTCTTCTCTTGCAGACTTAAATTCCGATAGTCGCTACCGTACTTTCCTTGTTCTTATTTTTCTTTCTATTAATTATTTTATCATACTTATATTACTTTTTAAAATGTTTCTTTTATTATTTTTTATATACATTTTTAATCCTTCAAACATTATATTTATACTTGCATTTAAATCTCTATCTAACTTTAAATAACACTTTGTACAGTCATATATCCTTTCGCCTAAATCTTTATACTTTTCATCTTGATTATTACATCTACTACAAGTTTGACTTGATGGATAATAATCATATATTTGATAAAACTGTTTGCCTTTGAGTTTGGACTTATATTTGAGTTGTTTTATTATTTCATTAAAACAAGCATCATTTATATTTTTTGATAGAGTGGTTTGTTTTCCTTCTATTATCATACTTTTTGTATGTAATTTCTCACAAGTTATAATGTCATACTCATCTGTTATGTTTTTAGTTATTTTATGTATATAATATTTTCTTGAATTGGCTAGTTTACTATGTAGTATCGCTAGCTTTCTTTTACATTTAAAATAATTATTGCTTCCTTTTACTTTTCTTGATAATGCCCTTTGCATTCTTTTTATTCTTTTTTCATACTTTAATATATATTTATTATTTTCATATTCTGTTCCATCAGAAAGAGTAACTAATTTTTTAACACCTAAATCTATTCCAACTATTGATGTAGGAACAACTTTTTGAATTTCATCATTCATTTCAAAAAGAACAGATACATAATATTTACCATTTGGTTCTCTTGATATAGTTGCACTTATAATTTTGCCATTAATAGATTTTGTATTTCTATACCCCCTAATCTTTATCTTTTTTAATTTAGGTAACTTTATTATTTTATTATCTAAGTCTATTTCTATATTACAATAATTATTATTTTTATATGTACCATAAATAGCAGTTGTATTATAACTATTTTTACCAAACTTACTTTTGAATTTCGGATAACCACTTTGCTTATTAAAAAATCTTTTATATGAATCTTCTAGATTAAACAGTGCTTTATTTATAGCTATACTATCAGCTCCTTGTAGAAATGGATATTCATATTTCAAATGATGAGTATAATATTTAATATTTTCGTTTGCTTTTTTATAACTATTTTCTTTTTGTATATTCAAAAAGTAGTTGTAAACAAATCTAGTACAACCTAATGTTTTATTGATTAGAGTTCTTTGTTTTTCATCTGGATAAATTCTAAATCTATATGCTTTATAGTACATTAATTCCCCCTTCGATTGTATTTTAATAATATTGATATTATCATACAATATTAAAGAATATACAGCAATAGATTTTTATCATTTTTTGAAATTTTTTCAATTTTGGAAGAACTTTCCTATAAGATAAAAATAGACATTTAAAGTCTATTTTACATCTTTCATTTGTGGAAATAATACAACATCTCTAATAGATGGTTGATTATATATAATCATCATTAGTCTATCTATCCCAAATCCTAAACCTGATATTGGTGGCATGCCCGTTTCCATAGCAGATAAGAAACCTTCATCCATATCCATTGTTTCATCATCACCTTGTGATTTAGCTTTTAATTGTTCTTCAAAAGCTTGACGTTGTTCAAAAGGATTTACAAGTTCTGAGAATGCTTTACATAATTCAGTACCACTTGCGACTACTTGGAACATATCTACTCTTCTTGAATCTTCATCATTTCTTCTAGCAAGAGGTATTAAAACAGCAGGATAATTATAAATAATAGTCGGTTGTACTATATTACATCTAATAGTTTTCTTATATACAAAGTCTATTATTTGACTTAATGATTTATAATCTTCTAAGTCTTCCATAGTAAATAGTCCTTTAGAAACAACTACTTTCTTAAGTTCAATTGGATCTTCTATAGCAAGAAAATCACATCCTAAGATCTTTTCCATTTCTTCTACATAATTTATTCTTGGCCATTCATAATCACCAAAGTTAAGTATATTTCCTTGATATTCTATTTCAGTAGTACCAACAAGTTCCATTAACATATTTTTAATAAATCCTTTGTAGAATTTAATAGTATCTTCAAAATCCCAGTATGAAACATACCATTCAACTTGAGTAAACTCTTGTAAGTGTTCTGTATCCATTCCTTCATTTCTAAAGCATTTAGCAAGTTCATATACTCTATCAAATCCACCAGCGATACATTGTTTTAAATATGTTTCTGGTGCGATTCTTAAATTACAATCCATATCAAGAGCATTATGATGAGTATAGAATGGTTTAGCAGAAGCACCACTAACAGCATTTTGTAATATTGGTGTTTCAACTTCTAAGAAACCATTTTCTCCTAAATACTTATGAATAAATGCATAAAGTTTACTTCTTCCTAAGAATACACGTCTTGATTCTTCATTCATTATAAGATCAGTATATCTTTGTCTATATTTAAGCTCTGTGTCTTGTAAACCATGGAACTTTTCAGGAAGAGGTTTTAATGCCTTTCCTAAGAATGTAAGCGTTTTAACTCTCAAAGTTTTTTCACCAGTTTGAGTAGTGAATATTTCACCATGAGCACCAATAAAATCTCCTGAATCAATTAATTTCTTAAAGAATGAATAAGTCTCTTCTCCAACTGTATCAATCTTTATTTCAAGTTGCATATCGCTTTCTAAATCACGAATTCTAACAAAAGATAATTTACCCATCTTTCTCATGAATATTATTCTACCAGCAATGCTTACATCAGCAGTCCCATCTTCTAACTCTCTTGCTTCTTTTAGTGTGTGTGTTCTTTCAAATTTACTTGGGTATGGATTACATACCTTTCTTATTTCATCTAATTTTTCTCTTCTAACAATTTCTTGTTCTGAAAGTTTCACTTCCATTAATTTGCCCTCCTTAACATAGGATTCATTGTTAAATTATTTAAATATCTCATAAATCCATCTAAATAATCAAAACTTAGTCCTTCATATTCTTCATATAACTCTTTTATTATATTTTTAGCGCTAACTGATTTATCATTAACAATCATATTAATCTCATCTGCTGCGACTACCCCAGTAGTTATATGTTCTACTTTTTCTTTTATAACTTCTTTATCAAAACTATATGTTTTATCAAGTTCATAATTTTCTAACATTCCTTTGGTAATGTTTTCTTCTTTATCTTCAAGTTCAACTATTATATCAGACTCTAAAAATCTTTCTAAATAATCATATACATCATAGATAAAACTATCTACATTTATTTTACCTTCTTTATATAGTCTATTATAATTATCTTTTATTTCACTAAATTCAGCAGCACTAAATGGAACTATACTAGAAAAATACTTATCTAACCCCACTGAATAAATTAAATTACTAATCCACATATCAGTCATCTTTAATAAACCAATTGGTCCTTTTGAAAATGTTACTTTATATGTTGTTGCTTGTTCAACAGCATTATTTGTAAATTCTCTTTTTATACCATATTTTTCTACATCTTCAAATGAATCTGCTTTAATAAAGTGAAATAGTGAATTTTCATTAATTTGTGACAGTTGTTTTTCTTTTATTTTCATTTTATTCAATCCTTTACTAATCTCTTATTTTTATATGTGCCTCTCTTAATTGAGTTTCAAATACTTCATTAGGGCTTCCCATTAATGCATCAGCGCCATTTGCTGCCATTGGAAAAGCTACCATTTCACGAATATTATCTTCATCTTTCAAAAGCATAAGTATTCTATCTATACCAGGCGCCATCCCAGCATGAGGTGGTGCTCCAAATTGAAATGCTTGATATAGTGATGGGAATTTACTCTCAACTACACTCTCATCATAGCCAGCTATTTCAAATGCTTTTTTAAGAATAACTGGGCTATAGTTTCTCTCACCACCACTAGCCATTTCAAGACCATTACATACAAAGTCATATTGACATGCAACTATATCACTTGGGTTCATTGTCTCTAGTGCTTTAAGTCCTCCACTTGGCATACTAAATGGATTATGTGTAAAATCCCATTTATTATCTTCTTCATTCCACTCATAGAATGGGAAGTCTACTATAATACAAAATTCAAATCTAGATTTGTCTACTAAATCTAATTCATCAGCAAGTTTAAGTCTTAAACTTCCACATAGCTTATCAAACTTTTCACCCTTAGAGCCACATATAATTACTAAATAATTATTGTTTTCTAATTTTAATTTATCTTTAATACTCTCAAGTTCTTCTTCACTAAATAGTTTAGTCATTGAACCGGATACTTCATTGTTTTCTAATTTTATAAATCCAACTGATGAAGCACCAAGTTCTTTATATTCACTTTCCAGTTTTTTAAACCATGAATTTGACTTATCACATGAATCTAATTTCATACATTTGACTTCTTTATCTTTAAATACTACTGATTCATTATTTTTAAGTATTGATGTTAAGTTTTCTATTTCAAATTTAATTCTTAAATCAGGCTTATCACTACCATATTTTTCCATTGCTTCTTTATATTGTATTCTTCTGAATGGAACAGGACTTACTTCTTTATTTCCAAATTCCTTAAATACATCATAAAATACTTTTTGTCCTACTTCAAATACATCTTCTTGAGTTGCAAATGACATTTCAAAGTCAAGTTGATAAAATTCTCCGTATAGTCTATCTCTTCTTGGATCTTCATCTCTAAAACATGGTGCGATTTGAAAATATCTATTAAATCCACTACACATTAATAATTGTTTAAATATTTGTGGTGCTTGTGGTAAAGCATAGAATTTACCTTTATATTTTCTACTAGGTACAATAAAATCTCTTGCTCCCTCTGGACTAGATGCGGTTAAGATTGGTGTTTGTATTTCTGTAAAATCCATTTCTTTCATAGTTTTACGTATAAAATCAAGTACCTTAGTTCTAAATATTATACCATCATGTACTTCTTTATTTCTTAAATCTAAATATCTATATTTAAGTCTTGTTTCTTCGCTAGAAGTTTTACTTGAATTTACTTCAAAAGGAAGGGTTTTATATACATCACCTAGTACTTCTAATGATTTAATTTCAACTTCTATTTCACCAGTTTTCATATTTTTATTAATCATATCATCAGTTCTTTTTCTAACGATACCTGTTACAGTAACTGTACTTTCACGATTAAGATTTTTGTATGTATCTACATCATTAGATATTAATTGTACTATTCCTTTTTCGTCTCTTAATGCAATAAATAAAAGACTTCCTAAGTTCCTAATAGTATCAATCCATCCTGCTAATCTTACTTCTTTACCAACATATTCTTTTGTTACTTCACCACAATATATATTTCTATATTTGTTTTCCATACTTCCTCCAATATATGAAAAAAAATCTATTTCGTAAGAGCGAGGTCGCTCGCGGTGCCATCTTACTTCATAGATTTAATTTCTACCTTTAATTCTATAACGCTGAAAAGCGATTAAACTCAGAAAACTGTCACACTTTTTTCCTCAACGTTTACATTGAGTATTATATTACTTAAATTATTATTTGTCAATTACTTTTAAATAAATTACTTAAATAATTTACTCATCACTATTTCTTTTTGATCTTTATCCTTTAAATTTAATTCAGTAGTTATATCATATATTGGTATATCTCTATCAAACTTTTTTAATATGTCGTCTATATCATTTAATATTATGTTTATTACATCTTTTGAAAATTCTTCATTATATCCACATAACATATGTGTTGGAAATGTTAATCCTAGCAAATTATCTAATGCTATTCTATCCTTTACTTGTACTTCATCAGGCATATCTGTATATCTAGTAGTTTTACTTTTACCTAATAATTCCATTTTTCTAAAAGCATAACCACTATTAGTACAAATATCTACTAGCTGTGGTTGCACTACCTCTATACCTTCTTTAGGTAACATAAGTGATAAACTATTTTTAATATATCCATGAAATGAATTGTATTCTTCTACTCCATTATTAACTATATCTTTTTTACTATAATCACATAGTGATATATAATTTCTACCAGCAAATCCACCTTTATTGAATCTTCTTTGTTTTTTTAATGAAAGGAGTGCATTACATTTTAATATTTTATATAATATTATTCTTGTACTTGCAGAATCATACTCATATCTTGCGTTAATCGCATGCAAATAAATATTGTGTTCCATAACCCCTCCTTATACTTTCTATTATTTATACTTATTTTTTTAATTTATTTATATAATTATTTACTCTTTGAGACCATTTTGAATCACTTGCATAATATGGTCCAATCTCACTAGTTGTTGTTTTTCCTTTGCTATAATACGTATTTAATTTGTTAATAGCAAATTTAATTCCTTCTTCAATAGTATTAAATCTTCTATAACTTCCACCATTACAAGAAGGGCCACCTTTATTACCACCAACATTATTACAAACTCTTGTAAGATAACTACATGTCCAATAACAACCTGTTTCTTGAAGCATAACACCTGTTGCTAAATAAGGATCCATTCCTACTTCAAGTGAATAATCAACTATGAATTTACCTTTGTTTTTTAATGTTGAATTTAAATATCTATTTAATTTATTTGCTATTTGATCTTTACTTTCTCCATTAAAATAATTCTTTTTTTCATATAATTGTTTTTTCTCTTTAAATTCGCTCACATTTACCTTTATTTGTGTGTCTATATATTTAAAATTATTTTCATCTACATCTTTAGATGGGAATGATATTAAACTAAATATCATTAAAATTATTTTTATCATTTTTTCTCCTTCAAAAAATAAGTAATATGTATTATACCACAATTGTCATCTAAAATCAAATTTGGCATATAAGTTAAATAATCAACTATTAAAAAATTCCACCTAATTCTATAATAATTTAGGTAGAATTTAATTAACAAAACACAAATAATAAAATATAATACTTGTTATTTATGTAAATTCAATCTAATACCAGATGATTTATTTGGTACTTTAGAAATTATACTTTTATAAAAACTATTAAGCTCAGTTTCATCTACTTTTATTTTTGAAAGTATTTCTGTTTTATTTTGTTTTATATAACTATCAAGAGTTTGTCTTGTAAGATATTGTGTATCTTTTACATTATTTAACTCTTCGTCATTAAAACCAATCTCAACATTTAAATCAGTTTCATTTGCTGTTGCACTGAATGTTACTTTGAATACACCATCATTTAATACTTGATATTTATCAGCAGCATGAATATCATATCCATTTAATGTAACTCCACATGTATCTTTAATTGTTTTTATAGCATCTAATCTTTCTGATAATTCTTTTTTAAAAGATTTTAAAAATACTTTAGAATATTTAATTATATGAGAATCTTTCTTTTCATCATGTAAATCATCAAAATGAAGTTTATATGTAAGTTCATTATCTTTAGTATAAACTTCTAATAATGTTTTTCTGTCAAAGTTATTCTCACTTGATATCAATAAAAATATCATTTTATTATCTTCTTCTCTTTGACCAGTATAATATTGTACCCCGGCAATAAATGGAGATGCTTTTCCATCTATTTTGCTAATTCTTTTTAAACTTCTTCCACCATATCCATGTAGATAATTCATAGATGATATAAATAAATCATCTGAAAGCACATTATGTATTAATGTCAAATTAGATGTTGCTAGCGTATATAAATCAAGAGCAGAAAAGCACTTTTCTTCACTATTTCTTTTCTCATCTACAATCGCTTTTAAATTTTCATATGTCATAAGTTCTCCTTTTTCCTATTATTATATAATAATTTTATTACTTAAGAAAGAATTTATTTACAATTTCTAAATTTTTATTCATTTCATATACGAATGGTACACCAGTTGGTAATTCTATATTCATAATATCCTCATCACTAATATTTTCTAAATATTTGATTATTGATCTTAAACTATTACCATGTGCAACTATTAAAACATTTTTATCTTGAAGTAATTCTTCTTTAATATCAGATTCATAATATTCTACAGTTCTTTTCATTGTATCTAATAAGCATTCTGTGAGTGGTAAATCTTTTTTATCTAAGTCCTTATACTTAATATCATTACCTGGATATCTCTCATCATTAATATCTAATGCTGGTGGTCTTACAGTAGCACTTCTTCTCCATAAATGAACTTGTTCTTCACCATATTTTTTTCTTGTTTCATCTTTGTTAAGTCCCTGCAAAGCACCATAATGTCTTTCATTTAATTTATAGCTATAATGTACAGGTATATTAAGATTCATTTCTTTTAATACGATATCTAATGTATCATTTGCTCTTTTTAGTACTGATGTGAATGCTATATCAAAAGTATATCCTTTTTCTTTTAATAATAGTCCTGCTTTGTGTGCTTCATTTTTTCCATTCTCAGTCAACTCTACATCAGTCCATCCAGTAAATTTATTTTCCTTATTCCAAATACTTTCCCCATGTCTTAGTAAAACTAATTTCATATTAATTCCTTTTCTTTCTTTTTAATGTAAATCCTTTCCATTTACCACTTGGTAAAAATTCGCTTACATCTTCATTATTGTGTTTTCTTCTTAAAAATTCATTCCATTCATTTTCTGACAAAACATTTTTAAAATAATTTTCATAATATTCATACCATCTTAAATATTCATCTGTTAATTGAATATGTCTTCCCTTTTTAGGATTAGGTATTTTAGTTCCAAATTTTTTTGTTTTATAGATTAAATACTCTAATGCATATCTATCTTCAGATGAGTTAATCTCAGAAAGAGCGGTGCTTGACATAGTATATTTCCAAAAAATATTTTCTTGTACTGCGTCTATTTGCAAATATAAATCAACTTCATCTAAACTATCTATTAAATCAGGTACCTGTATAGATCCTGGGTAAATTCCATATATTTTTTCTTCACTTTTATTCATTTTTTCCTCCTGATTAATTTAATTATAACACAAATTATGTCTTTCAAAAACAAACTTTACATATGGTTGTCTATTTTTTTATTTCCATTTTTTGGAAGCAAACAGCTGTTTGACATTTTGATTTTTTACTGTATAATTAGATTGGTGATATTTATGAATTTAAATGAAAAATTAGTTATATTGAGTGATGCTGCTAAATACGACGCTAGTTGTTCTTCTTCAGGTAGTAAAAGAAGTTACAAAGGATATGGAAATACATGTGTAAGTGGAATATGTCATAGTTTTAGTGCAGATGGCAGATGTATGTCCCCTACTTAAAATATTATTAACTAATAGTTGTATATATGACTTTAAATATTGATTAATAGAAAAAGCGATAATATTAAAAGACAAATATTTACAAGTGAAGAAATTGTTTCTTTAACAATTAATTTTTATAAAAGAAATTATATTGAAGGATCATTTTAATGGATATATTCACGCTAAAACTATACCAAGATGTAGTGAAATATTAATAAAGAATTTTCGATAGATAATTCATTAAAATTACTTGTGCCAATAAAATATAGAGTTTATATATAATAATTCAAATTAAAAAGAGTTATAATATACCAATAAATAAAAATAAAGACTTATCCTCTTTGACTAAACCACCATTAAAAAGAGAGAATAGGCTTTATCAAGCAGATTGGCTATTAAGGTATTATAATTTTAAAAATAATAAATTTGAAAATATTAATGCTACTACTGTGTTAGATTCAGTACAAACAGTAATAAATGAATTTAAAATCGCATGTAGTGTTGCTAGTATATTACTTGCTACATCTAGAATTATAATTAATGAAAATGAAAACAAAAGAATTGAATATTAATCATCAACTCTCTTCACTATGCTTAAATTCATATAAATGTTTCATGCTATTATTATTTTCTTTGATAAATAATTAAAAATTATACTTACAATTCTTACATTCATAATATCCAGCATCTAATTCAATTTTAATAATTAATAATGCATTAATAAAAAATACTATTAAACTTACTATATTTCAAAAATTATTATTAGCATAATTTATGCTTAAAATGATTGTTTTTATTTTCTATTAATTCAATATCTTTTTTATCTTTATCTCTATTTAAACTTTTCTTCAAACTTAATACATCATCTAATGTTTGAACTGGAATATCTTCTATAAATTCAGGTTTAGTGAAATAGTCTACTCCAAAATTAATAATATTATCAATAATATATATTCTATGATTAAACATATTAGTAACTTCAAAAATACATTCATAATGATTAAGTAAATATTCATAATAATCTTTTGTAACTGCTATATCTATATCGCTAGTTTTATCTTTAATTCCATGTATAACCATAGAAGCACCACTAATAACTATATATTTTTCATTATCAAAATTATACTTTTTAAGTATTTTTATTATATTTTCTCTATTCATTATAGCCTCTTTATAATATTATAGCATACTTTTTTTAATTGCTAGACAATAACTAACTCCTTTTTGAGCATACATTTTATCATCGGGATTCATATGATTAAATATTTTAAAATAATTATTAGTCATTTCGTTATAATCAAGATGCTCATATATATATAAGTTATTATCACTAAGTATTTTTTCTATTTCTTTATAGGTATATTTAGACTTCATTTTATTATTAGAAGCAATTGCTAAAGATTCATTACACTTAGAAGTATCACTTTGCTCATAAGTTGGATAATCAAAGATAATACTACTACCATCACAAATAATATTAGATATATTTTTAATCATATTACTAAATTCATCATATGTAAGATAATAACTAATGCCAAGTAAACTATTAAATGATATTTTATTCTTATCATAATCACTATTAATAATGTTATTTATCCATTCATCAGTAGTAAAATCACATTTAATATATGTTGCTTTCTTTTGATCATATTCATTTAATCTTTTTAATTTGTCTTCAATCATATTAGGCATATCTATTTCAAATACCTTTATATTATATTTATTTCTATATGCAAAAGTATCATATCCTGATGCATATATTAAATATTCTCTACATCCAAATTTAATTGAGTTTAATAAATGTTTCTCACAAAAAGCACTTCTTGCTAGTACTGTAGGCGAAAGCCTATTATTAACTATCCATTTTAAAGCATCAGGACCATTAAAATCCTTATTAAAAAATGATATTCCATTTGCCATATTTTGTGATATTTCATCATATTCATTTTCTTTTAATATTTTATCTGCATAAGAATCACTAAATATTCTACATTTATAATTTTTATAGTGATAACTTTTAACAAAACAGCTTATCAAAGCTGTCATATTTTTTTCTTTCATACCTCACCTCATATATTTAATATAACAATTATTAAAAATATACAAGTCTTGAAAAAATTACAATTTTATGATAATATATGAATAGAAAATAGAGAGAAATATTGGTTTTCTCTCTATTATTTTTATATTTTTAATTTTCCACAATTAATATAAGTTTTATTATCAAATTTAAATTTCTTAGTATTAATATCACTAGAAAGTTCATAAATGATTAAATTATAATCTTTAATATTTATTAATAGTTTAGTTTCATTGTTCACTACTAGATAATATGGTGATAAATCACTAACATCTTTTATTAAATAATAATCTCCTCCAGTAAATAAATTGAGTATCTTCTCTATTAAATTTAAATCATTATAAAATGAAAGTACAAATATTTCACTATTATTAAAATAATCATTGAGTATATCCCTATATGAAGTTAATTTATTTTTATATTTAGTTCTATCGAGTTTAATTTTCATTTTAAGTAGTGGTAACATATCATTATTCATTAAATTATCTATACTTATATTAAGTACTTTTGATAATTCTTGTAAATTACTTATATCAGGCATTCCTTTATCAGTTTCCCATTTAGTTATTGCTTGTCTCGATACATTCATAATACTTGCCAAATCATCTTGTGATATACACAATCTTTTTCTAATGTTTTTAATTTTTTTTCCAAGTGTCATAACTTTCTCCTCAATATAATTTTATAATTAATTATTTAAAAAATAAAGAAGTTTTATGCTACTTTTAGTAGCAATATTACTTTTTAATAAACTTTTTTAATACAATTAATGTAATTCCGACAAATGGACATATATATCCTATTGGCAACAAAAAGAAATATTCATGTAAAACACCATTTTTCTTTGATAATTTCAATATTTACCTCTTGTGTTATATAAGGATGCATTACCTCTATTTCTTTTGGACATTATTTATTATTTTCTGCTCTAGTTTTCCAACAATTAACAATAAATTCAACTAATTCATTAGATTGCTTTTCCCAATCGTCTGATACATTTTCAAATTTTGAAAATGTGTATCCGCTTGTAATAGAACTTATTTTATCAAGTGGAAATCCACCTGATACTCCTAATAAATCACCACTTATTTTAAAATTATTTTTTGAAAATTTATATGCAAAACATTTAGTATTATTATAAATAAATTCTCCTAATAACTCTATTTTATCAGGATTACCGCCAAGTTCTGTTGGATATTTTAACCACTTTATCATATTAGATTTAGCAATACTCTCTTGAGATACATCATTTAAATAAACATTATTAATGTTAAGCTCTTCCATTATACTATATAATAGCCATAATCTTTCAGAGTCTTGTTTTAGCATTTTTAATTTTTTATCAGAAATCTTCATATTATTAATTATTTTATACTTCATAATAAATATATCAGCATTTTCATTTTTACCTAGATGATCTATCTCGTCAATTATATTACTAATTTCTTTATCATTTAGATAGCAAGACATATCAACAATTACTTCTAAATCTTCATAAACTAAAGAATTAATATTTTGCTTTTTTAAGTAATTCAATATATCTTTTAACTTCCTTTTTGTTGCATTAATAATTCTATCTTTCATATCATCATCAAAATAATTAAATTTAGGATCATTATTAATGATAATTAAAGATACACAATTTGCAATTCCATTATCAACATGTTCATATACAGTTGTTAATGTATTAACTAAAACTTCAAATTTAGCAACAAATAAAGGATATTTTTCTAAATTTGTTATAAAATCCAATTTATCGCAAGTAGATTCTAGAAGCATACAACAGAGCATAAATTTTAACTTATCATTAGTCTTATATAATTCGTCAATTATATAAGGTAATTTTCCCATATCAAATAGATTTATTTTGTCGCTAAAAATACTATCAACCCATTGATCAAAATTATCCTCATTAATATCTATATTATTCACAATATCTATAATACTATTTTTGTCATCTGGATTAATAACATTTACTCTTTCTATTAATTTTGAAAAATCCACAATTATCACTCTCCATTTTTTTCATTTATCAGATTTTATGTTTTACTTCTTCTGATAAAGAAATAATATCTTCAGGTGTAATTAATGTCATATTTTTTTGATGTTCTTCTAGTTTTTTATTATAACTATCTACAAATTGCTTATATTTATCAATACCAAGTTCCTTAATTATTGATATTACTTTTAATAAAAATGGTTTATAATGAATGTTTTTTGAAATATTATTTATCATATCTTTTGGAGCATTTAAATACATAAGAAAATTACTTAAAAACATTGTAATATAATAATCTTGTACTTTTATTGTATTATCAAATTCATCACATACTTCATCATATTTTGGAATAGATGTATCTCTTGAAGTAATCAAATTAAAGTATTTCATTTGAGATAATCCATAATAGCTAGCAATATTATTTATACATTCCTTTTGCATTTCGCTTGTATCAGATTGCATAAAACCACCAGTACTAGCTGACAGGCTTAAAGTTTCAGGAATATATCTACCACTATTTTGTAATTCATTTCTAATAGCTTCTTTTAAAGATCCTGTAAAAGTCTTTATATAAAAAATATTGTTATGTAATAATGATTTTTGTGTCTCATTTAATGAGTTGTATAAACTTTCCTCAATCAATATTATCGCACTATTAGATAATACTACATCTCCTTTAATTGCTGTATCCGTTGGTACCAATGAAATAACTTGATCTATATGCTCTGATAATGGCTCAATAATTGCCACTTTTTTATTAGAAAAAGTATTATTAGCAAATCCGTGTTCGTTATCATCAGGACATATTCCATTTAAAGAAAATAATACCATTGAATTATAATCAGAGACATAAGGCAAATATTCTTTTAAAATTTTAGAAGATAATGCAACCATTTTATCATAATAATCTTCTTCAAACATTTTTGATTGATCTAATGGTGGTATTACACCCAATTCGCGTAATAAATCACTTATCCTTGCAGAAAATTCTAATCCAATATTTTTACATAAATATGGTACATTACTTAATGGCCTTACAACACCATCATAAGGTATAATGTTTGTAGCTCTTACCATTGCTATATTATTAATATTCATACTTATTTCACTCCTATAATCTTGCGCATCATCTGCAACAATAATATTTTAATTTTCATTTTTTTCTTCATCTTTTTCACGCATTTTAATTAATTGTTTATAATAAGAATCACAGTTTTGTGCTAAAAATTAAATGGTTCGAGTTTCAGCTGCAGAATTAGAATAGTTAAATTCTCTTCTAATTTCTACCTTTCTTTCTTCTACTTGAACCATAATTACCTCCGTTGTATTTTTATTTTTTTATAATTGATCCAAGTTCTAAAACATTAAATTTTAATACTCTTTCACCATTAGAATTCTTTCCCCAGTCTGTTAATGAAACTATATAAGGGCAATCTTCTGGACGTTCACATCTAGGAAAATAATTAACTATATGATATAAACAATCATATTCCTTTTCGTTAACAATTACTTTGTATTTAAATTTCAATTCATTATATTCTTTTGTTCCAATTAGCCATTCAGTATCAATGATTTGTTTTGCTTTTTCAGAATCAACTACAATTTTGGCTCCATCTTTAATAATAAGTTCATTTGTCTTATCAACGTTTAATTCAGCATCTAATAACAAAACTGGTGGCTCAGGTAATGGGCTATTTACTAAATCTTTACACCATTTAGCAAGCATTTGATGTTTATTACCAATACTTAAAACTAAATCTTTAGCTTCTTCAAATTCCTTTGTATCTTGTTTTTCGCTCTTTAAATAATCAAACCAAGAAACGATAGTTAAAATTCTATTATCGTAAAGTTTTTTATCTAATTCTCTGCTTGATTTAAGATCATCAATTTCTAATACTTCGTTCACACATTCTCTAATTGTTTCAATAGCTTCCTTTGTTTGATTTAAAGGCTTTCTTTTTGGCCTTTCTTTAATGCTACCTTCTTCTTTTTCAAGTTTCGCTAATTTAGCGTCAATTTCACTAATTTGCTTATCAATGTCTTTCATTTTTAATCTACCTCTTTCTTAACAATACTTTCGACACCTATTTTAAAAAGTACTATTCAATATAATTATAACATGTATAATGTTTAGTGTAAATTGATTAGAATGCAAATTATTAATTTATTAGTATAATAAACCTACTCTTTTTAGAGTGTCTATAATATCATATTTTTATTTATTATCCATAATTATATTTTGTTTTTGACAAAATAATTAATTCTCTAAGTATTCTGACACAAGTATCAAAATACGGGTGGGAATTTAATATAAAATAGAAAAATCTATAATTTTATAACAATTTCTAATAGTATTTACCAAAGAATAGAAAAAGTAGCAATAACTTTTATGCTACTTTGTTTAATTTCCAAATCCAAATAGATTGTTACTTTCATATTTCTTCAATGATTTATAAAAGAACATAATTGATAATATGAACCATAATATAGTTAATAATATTATCATAATCAGATTAGAAATAGATAAACTCTTTACTATCTCAACTGGTATTGCTCCTAATAATAATGATGGCATTACAAATGTAAATATTACTCTTAATAATCCTGTAAATGCTCCACCATGATATAAAGAATTACTTAAAAACATTCCATATAAACCTTGTGAAACATTATGACCATCCATTAAATAAAATGATATCTTTTAATGTTTTTACAAGATTGAATTTGTTTTTATCATTTTATATTCATAATTTTTAAAAGTATCTTTATCAAATTCAAGTAGTTCAAGATATTTATCATATAAATCTTGCGTATCTTCAAACATTATTTCTTTTGGTAATTTACTTTTTACATCAAATAGTTTGTTATATTCATTTTCATATATTTTATCTATATTTTTTTTGATATTTCGTATCTCTATCATATAAATATGTATATGTTAAATAATCTGCAATATTTTCTGCTTCTTCTCTTATTTTTTTCTTTACTACTGTATAAGAATCTATTTCATCAACAAGCTTATATAATAGAATGGTTTGAACTAATTCTTTTTCTTTTTTAGAAGAGTATTTAATAGTTTCATATGATTTGCTATAATCCTCATTTTTAATATAATCTATAGCTTTAATAAAGCTTTTAGAGTAGTTCTCATCATAATATGATTTAGAATTATAATTGTAATTGTAATATGTATAAATACTAATAGCCATCATAAAAAGTATAAATACAATGTGTTTGATATATTATTTCATAATTATTTTACTCCTGCCAACTTATTATTAATTTTTTCTTTACATTTCAAGTTCATTAATAATTTCTTTTATCATACTTCCATCTATTAATTCAACTCTATTTTTGAAAGCTAATTGTATAGCAGAACTTGTAAAAGTCGAGTTTGTTACCACAATAGCTTTTTTTGCATTATAATATGCTTTAGAAGATACAACCTCTTGAACTGCTTTGTTTCCAACTGGATTACTATAATATTTAGTTTGTATAACAAATTTTTCATCATTTTTAACTGCAATTATATCTGCTCCTTGATCATTTGATTTTGATGTAACTTCACAATCATATCCTAATTTTTGATATAAACAAGAAATAAATTTTTCAAAATCATAACCATTTTCAATATTTTTTAATTTGGTTAGCAGAGAAGATTTAATGCTTTCGGGTTCAATGTTGAAATTTAATATTCTTTCTATTTCTTTCTCTCTTTTTTCTTGTTTAATTTTTTCTTTTATTTCATGGAGATATTTAAAAATATTTAGATTTAAAATAATTTTGACAATATCTAAATCA
>ENA-ORSL01001417-ORSL01001417.1-human-gut-metagenome-genome-assembly--contig:-NODE-1417-length-20296-cov-4.083000_pt1 | contig 20296 bp, 28 predicted proteins | sample MGYA00242190_ERZ509157 | MGnify/ENA primary metagenome ERZ509157 (study PRJEB26280, sample SAMEA2338664) | human gut metagenome | biome: human gut; feature: human-associated habitat; material: faeces...
ATTCCGTATAACTACACGATCGGCAAGTCTCAGTTCGCGCTGTTCCGTATGGCACCGCAATACATCTCGAATCGTCAGTGGTATTGGCTCCGTGATGTCGTTTCTGCGTCGCATTTCGCCGGTGTGGGCTACGGCGGTGGCAGCAACGACACCGTCGCGTCCTCCTCCTACGGGGTGGCGTTCGGCTTCTGCATATAATCTGTGCATCTTGGGTATCTGGCCCCCTTTGTGGGGCCAGATACTGACGCACTGGCTCCCGGCCTACGCCCCTATATCGCCGCGTAAGCGGCGCGCGAAAATTTTGAAAATTCACACTTCTCGTCTGGAAATTGGGGGGGCGTGTGATATAATATAATTTACGAACTTTTCAGCAAAAATGAGGTGGTGCCCTTGTCTGTAATCAAAAGCAAGCGCTCTACGTCCGACATGGAGTTTCTGGCAACCGCAAGGAAGTTAGAAATTTACACGATTCAAAAATGCGTGAATTTCCCGAAGCGATACACCTTTTATGTATCACAGCCTTTGGCCGCTGCGGCGACGCGCATTTATGAGGACGTCAAGAGAGCAAACAGCATATACCCCTTGAATCAGCATGAGGTTCAGATCAGGCGCGACTACTTCCTACACGCCAACGCTGAGCTTCAGAGCATGATTTCCCAGCTTGAGGTGGCGCAGGAGCTGTTCGGTATCGAAATGGACACCCTGAAATACTGGATGGACATTGTAGACACCGAAATTCGGCTCGTGAAAGCCGTACTGAAAAGCGACAGGGCGCGGTACAAAGACCTGCCCTGATAAGATCATAGGTTAAGCGCTGCACAAATTGCCAGTTCTTCGACGAGGTTGACTTCTAACTGGTGGCTGCGGTCGCCTGAGGCGTCCGGCTCGTCGTCTTTCGCCAATGTGAACAACAACGGTAACAGCAACAACAACAACGCGTCCAACTCCTACGGGGTGGCGTTCGGCTCCTCTCGTGCCAGACAGAGTAGCTTTCGGAGTGAAATCCGTGCAGAGTGGAGAGAAGGAGTGCTTGACCTTCCTGCAAAGGTAAATATATGCCCTGATGCGTCCGGGCGGACGCTGCTTGCATGGTACGGATTGCAGGTCATTCCGTATTTCATGCCCGGTGACGCTATGTGCCTACTGCAACCTGCCAACAGGCATACGGGGCAAGCGAGGTTTCATTTCATATGACAAGCGAAGAACGTAGAGAAGCAAGGTATCAACGCCGCGCTGCTGCACGGCGGGCAAAGCGAGACGCCGCCTGCGCCGAGAACGATAATTACGACGAGGTGTTCAGCTATAAGCACCTCTATCAATCGTACAAGTGCTGCCGTCGCGGTGTGTCGTGGAAGGCCAGCGTCCAGAAATACACGGCCAATGCGCCGCTGAACATCCTGCACACATATAACCAGCTCGCAACCGAGAAATTCAAAAGCCCCGGTTTTTACGAGTTTGATTTGTATGAGCGCGGGAAGCATCGTCATATCCGTAGCACGGTCATAAGCGAGCGTGTTGTCCAGCGGTGCCTGTGCGACAACGCCCTTGTGCCGGTCCTTGAGCGTACCTTTGTCTACGACAACGGCGCGTCCATGAAGAACAAGGGCTACGATTTTGCCATGCGCCGGATCACGCAGCATCTCCATGAGCACTACCGGAAATACGGCAATGAGGGCTATATCCTGCTGTTTGATTTCTCTAAATTCTTCGACAACGTTTCCCATGAGATCGTGAAAGCGATCCTGCATAAGGAATTCACCGACGAACGGCTCCTTACGCTCACAGAGCATTTCATCGACGCTTTCGGCGATAAGGGTATGGGGCTGGGCAGTCAGATCAGTCAGGTGCTGGCCCTCGCCTCTGCAAACCGTCTTGACCACTATGTCAAGGAGGTTTTGCAGGTGCGCGGCTATGGCCGGTACATGGACGACGGCTACCTGATCCACACATCTAAAGCCTATCTTCAAAACTGCGTGGCACATATCCGGGCGATATGCGCTGAGCTTGGCATTACCCTGAATGAGAAGAAAACGCAGATCGTCAAGCTGAGCCACGGCTTTTCTTGGTTGAAGGTGCGTTTCTTCATCACAAAAACCGGCAAGGTCGTCCGGAAAATCTATAAGCGTAGCGTCACGAAGATGCGTCAGAAAATGAAAAAGCTACACAGGAAATACCTGTGCGGTAAAATAACCTTCGCGGACATCTATGCGACGTGGCAAAGCTGGCGCAGCTATGCCGCGCGATTCAACGCATGGCACACCGTTCAAAACATGGGCGCACTGTACACCAACCTTTTTATAAACAGCAAGGAGGACTGCTATGGTCTACTTCAAAATTCTGTCTGCTGACGGCACTGTCAAAAGCGTGGAAGCGCTTGCCGATCCCGTCTATGTCTGTTGGCAGACCCGCAACGGCATTCTTATCCGGTGCGACAAACGGGACGCGCAGGGCGTCATGTCCGGCGACGGGAACACAATTTATCAGCTTCAGGGGAAGCAGCTAAGCGGCGTTGGGAGTGAAGAACTTCTCAGCGCCGTTTCTATTACCCTTGCAGAATATGAGGAGCTTGCGGCACAGGTCGGCACCACGGACCCCGACGACGATACGCCGGTCAATCCGCCCGACGACCCCGGAACGGAAATCCTCACCCGCGCGCAGCTCACCGAAAAGGTGCTGGCCCTCGAAGATGAGCTGGCAGCGGCAAAAATCCTGCTGGGGGTGACGGACGAATGACGCTGAAAGCCCTCGCACAAAAGCTGCGGCCTCTGATTGAAACCGCAGCACAGAATTTTGACGACACGACCGCCCTTGAGGCGGTCGAACTTTTCCCGGCGTGGAAGACCGGCACCGTGTACACAACGGGGCGGCGGGTCCGACATGGCGGGATTCTTTATACCGTTTTGCAGGATCACACCGCGCAAGACAGCTGGACGCCCGATGCGGCACCGTCCCTTTTCGCAAAGGTGCTTATCCCTGATCCCGACGTTATCCCCGAATGGGAGCAGCCGGACAGCACCAACCCTTACAAGAAGGGGGATCGCGTCCGATTTAATGGAAAGGTTTACGAGAGCCTTATAGATAACAATGTGTGGTCGCCTTCTGCTTATCCTGCCGGTTGGAGGGAGGTGTCCGCATGACCCTGAAGGATCTTCTTCTGGGCGGCAGCGGCGGTCTGTTCGCGCTGCTGACCATCCTGCAAATCAGCCCCATCAAGATCAACCCGTGGTCTGCGCTGGCCCGCTCGATTGGCCGGGCGCTCAACAAAGATGTTCTGGACCGGCTCACCACTTTGGAGGTCGAACAGAAGGAAATCAAATCGGAGCTGGCCGCCCAAAAGGCGCTTTCCGATAAGCGCGAGGCCAACGGCTGGCGAGCAGACATCCTCCGCTTCAACATGGAGCTTGTCGAGCATACGCGGCACACACGGGAGGACTACATCGAGATTTTGGACGTCATCGACAAGTATGAAAAATACTGTGATAGTCACAAAGACTACGAAAACAACCGTGCCGTCCATGCAATCGCCAACATTGAGCGCTGCTACGACGACCGGCTGAAAAATAATGACTTTGCATAAGGAGGAAATCGCTATGAACCCCGAAACCGAAACCACCACCACCGAAACCACCGAGGCGGAACTGACCGCCGAAGCTCTGGACGAGCTTTCCAACAACAAAGGGGAGGACTAAATCATGAGTTACACGAATTCGCCGATGGTGAGCTACACGAAGCTCAGCCCGAACCACAGCGGGCAGCGCACCCACAGCATCGACCGTATCACGCCGCACTGCGTAGTCGGCCAGTGCAGCGTGGAGACGCTGGGCCGCATCTTCACGCCGACTTCCAAGCAGGCCAGCTGCAATTACGGCATCGGCCTTGACGGTCGTGTTGGTATGTATGTCGAGGAGAAGAACCGCAGCTGGTGTTCGTCCTCCAATGCCAACGACCAGCGGGCCGTGACCATCGAGTGCGCCAGCGACAGCACGGAACCGTATGCGTTCAAGGATGTGGTCTATCAGACCCTCATCAAGCTCTGCGTGGACATCTGCCAGCGCAATGGCAAAACCAAGCTGCTTTGGCTGGGCGACAAGGACAAGACCCTGAATTACGCCCCCAAGGCCAACGAAATGATCCTGACCGTCCACCGCTGGTTTGCCAACAAGAGCTGCCCCGGCAACTGGATGTATGCCCGCATGGGCGACCTTGCCGCGAAGGTCACTGCGGCGCTGGGCGCTGCGGCAGAGCCGGTGAAGCCCACTACCCCTACCACCCCCAGCGCCATCAAGAAGGGCGACGTCGTGCGCATCCTGTCCGGCGCGACCTACTACAGCGGCAAGGCCGTCCCGAACTGGGTAGCCGCCAAGCAGTGGATCGTCCGCGAGGTCAGCGGCGACCGCGCCGTCATCGACAAGAGCGTGGACGGCAAGAACGCCATTTGCAGCCCGATCAACGTCAAATTCCTGTCCGTCGTGGGCGGGACGGCTACACCGACGCCCAGCTTCAGCGTGTACCGGGTGAAGATCACCGCTGACGCTCTGAACATCCGCAAAGGCCCCGGCACCGGCTACGGTACGAACGGCTGCATCCGTGACCACGGCGTTTATACCATCGTCGCGGAGAGCACGGGCACCGGCGCGACCAAATGGGGCAAGCTCAAATCCGGCGCAGGCTGGATCAGTCTGGATTACACCAAAAAGGTGTAAATACATATCGAAAAGGAGAATATCACCATGACTAACGTTATCATCGAAAACCTTGTGCAGATCGCGGCAACCCTGCTCATTACCCTGATCGGTGTTCTGGGCGCGTGGCTGTCTACCAAGCTCGCCAAGCGCGAGGAGCTGAAGAACATCTCTACGGCTACCAATGAGGTCATTCACGCCGCCCAGCAGACCGTCCTTGAGCTTCAGCAGACCACCGTGGAGGGCATGAAGAAAGCCCATGAGGATGGCAAGCTGACCAAAGACGAAATTACTGAGCTGGGCAAGCTGCTTATTGACGGCGCTATGGCTAAGATGTCCGACACCTCTAAAAACCTGCTCAACGCTGCTGGTGTGGACATTTCCGCCATCATTCGCGGCGCGGGCGAAGCCCTCATTGCGCGGATGAAATAACTCGCTGCGCCGGTGTAACATTCTGCTGAAAAGCGGTGTTACACCGGCTGGAAATGTTACAAAAGTCTGTAACACCGTAACGCTGATGTTACACGCAAATGTTACGGCTGAAAGCCTTGAAATCGGGCGCTTTTCAGCATTTGTAACATTGTAACATAATTTTCTAATATACCTGTTGAAATAAAGGGCGCAAGGCGTACATATACGTCATAGCGCCTTTGCGCGCCATATGCACACGCGTATAGGGAAAAAGGCCCTCGGATGTTACAAAAGCATCCGGGGGCCTTATTTTTTTTGCTTTCTTTGACGGCAGAAAAAAATAAATTCAAATATTTGCTCCTCGCCTCTTGACAAGTTCAAATGTTTGCACTATACTAATAGCATACGGAGCAATTATTTGAACTCAACAGGAGGACAAGAACATGAAGGTCAAAGAAACGCGCTGGATGGACATGGACGATCTGCGGGGGCTGTGCATCAAGCACGGGTGGTTTACGCGGGGTGACTGCAAAGCCTACGACAAGCTGCTGAAAATGCCGTATGACGCTAAAGGTAAGTTGCGGAACATCACCTCGACGATTCTCTGCAACATGGCGCAGGCCATCATGCAGTACAGCGACCCCGAAACCTACGAAATCCTTGAGCTTGAAGGCATCCTGTATTGCCTCGGCGAAATCTGCCACACCTGCTTTTCCGTTGAAGAATGAATGGAGGTAACGAAAATGTTTAAGATCAACAGCTACACCGACCTGAAGGTCGCCTACGAAATCCTTGAGATCGCTTATGAGAGCGGCAGGAGCCAGAAGGCCGCCGACCTCAAGCGCGAAATGCGCGCGTTCTTCCACCGTCCCGTCTCCGAGCGCCGCATCGTTCAGGATGACGGCATCGACGGCTATACGGAGCTGCTGCCGCTGCCTGAATACATCGAGACGATGGACGAGGCCGTCAGCTACTTCGAGGACTACGAATACCGGCACTATTACCCGTCTGCCTACGACTGCACGGGGCAGGCGTTTACGAGCTGGTACAAGGTTTTCGTTCGTGGCGGTCGTTTCTGGGCGTACCACCGTGTCAGTGTGGATGTTTGAGAGGAGGACAACGAAAATGGCAAGCACTGATTTCATCCAGAAGCGGATCGCCGGTAAGGAGAAGGAGATCGACAAGCTGGAAAAGAAACTGGCCCGTATCTGGCGGGCCAAGGAATCTAACTGGGAGAATAATCCCTATTTCTACGACGAGCGCGACCTTATCTGGACACGGCAAGATTTGGAGGCAGCCCGGCAGGGCCTCGCAAAGTATCAAGCCGAACTGGAAGCCGCTTTGGAAAAGGCGAACAGCCGGAATGTTCCTGCGATTCTTGAATTCCTCGAAATCTGGAAGCAGCGTTGCACCGAATTCTACGGAAATGGCCTTGCGTCCTATTTCGACGAAAAACAGCACGTATGGGACCTGTATTGCACCTTCTCCGATACCGAATACGGAAGCCCTGAGTACGAGGCCGCAAAAGCCGCCTACGACGAAGCGAACGCCGCTTTTCGCTGCAAGGTGCGGGGCTACTATGAAACCTTCACCTATACGGATCGCTGGGGAAAACCCCGCAAGGGCGAACAGAAGGTGCGCGAAGGCGAGTATGAGCACCTGAGGCCCTACAGTAATGAACGGTCCCTTGAAGCTGCTATGCAGCAGCTCGCAAAGGACCTGAACGAAGAAGCCAACCGGAAGTACGACTTCATCATTGAGCGTACCAATGCCATTGTCGGTGAGATCACCGACGCATCCGGTCTGAGCGTTGGCAGCAAGCAGGACCTAAACGGTTTCATCGTCGGTACGCGCGGGACAGCAAAGGTCCAAACGATTGGTGCTGGCGGCTACAACATTCAGTGCTTCCATTTCCGTACACTGATTAACGCAGTCTGAACTGATACCCGCCCCGGAGGTCACGAGGGCAGAAAGGAATAGAACATGAACATCAACACTTTGGAATTTATCCATGAGCTGCTGCGCGCAGAAGCTACACGCGCAGACGAGGTTTACAGGGCAGCCCGCCACCTTCAGCACGAATATGAGGAGGGCGACGATCCAAACTCCGAACTCTGCAAGCGTCAGGAAGAAGCAGCCGACGAGCGCATGGCAATTTCTTTTCGTGCCCGCAATGCGCTGGAAGACTTCGAGGCGCAGGAGTGGTAAGGTGACGACCGAAGAATAGGAGGTGTTATGTATGGCAACCTGTGAGATCATCCGCGAGGCACACGATGTACCGGCCTGCTGGGAAACGACCCTCGGCGGGCAGCGCTGGTGGATTACCCGCACTGCGGAGTTTTCCTTCACTGTGGAAACCTGCCTTGAGGTGCGGTACGGCGACATCGAGGTTGTGGCCGTCAAGACGTGCCGCAGTCTGGCGGCTGCCCAGAAGTGGCTGGAACAGCACTGGCGTGACTGGGTGCCGGACGAACGGTGCGAGAGCTACACACGGGAGGGAACATTGTGAGAATCGCAGATCAGAAGCGTGCGGACTTTGTGAAGCGGTTTCGCAGCCTGTCCCGTCGTTTCCCGCTGTGGCAGGTGTGGAGCGACTTCATCACCATGTTCGCCATTGCGCTTTCCAACGCCGTAGATAGTCGATACCGCACGGAGCGCGAGGCAATGTATAAGCGGATCATCGAAAAGTACGAGAAGACAGAGCGCGTGGTATTCCCCGAACTGGTAGAGGATGTGGTCAACGCCTTCGACGCCGACCGGGAGCAGGATTTTCTGGGCAGCGCGTACATGGAATTGGAACTCGGCAATCACTGGATCGGCCAGTTCTTCACGCCCTATGACATTTGCCGCTGCATGGCGGAGATTACCACTGGCGACGTCGTGGAGCAGATCAACCGCGACGGCTTCGTCACGCTGAATGACTGCGCGTGCGGAGCGGGGGCTACACTGATCGCGGCGGTGAATCAGATCGAAAAGCAGCTGTTTGAGGCAAAAAGCCCGCTGCGCTGGCAGAATCACGTCCTTGTGACGGCGCAGGACCTCGACTTCACAACGGGGATGATGTGCTATATTCAGCTCTCGCTGCTGGGCTGCGCGGGTTACATCAAGATCGGCAACACCTTGACCGACCCCATGCACGACGGAGACGACCCTACGGCCTACTGGTACACGCCCGGCTACTTTTCGTCCGTGTGGCAGCTTCGGCGTATCTTCAGGAGCATGGACAGGCTTTTCAAGGAGGCGGGATAATGGATGACAAAAAGGTCAAATACGACGCGCTTGACGCCATGTGGGCGTTCGTGCGTATGGGCGGTTATCAGCTTCACCCAGCAGACATTTCTTCTCTAAAGGACCACTGCGAGCAGCTTCGACACCTGCTGACGCAGAAAACAGCTGGACAGCGGCGCGATAAGCGGGAGGACATCGACTTTCATGAGCTGGACGTAATCACAAATAACATCGTAATCGGGGCAATGGTCCTCTATATGAGCGGAAGCCTCGATGCACTGACACCGAAGGAGGCATCACACCATGAAAAAGAGCGTAATTGAAGCCCGGCAACGGGCGTTGGAAAACAGCGAAGTCGCGCCGGGTATTCTGATCCGGGTAATGGATAAGCCGCACCAGCACGCCGTCATCTGTTCGCACCCGAAGGTTTACCGTGAGAGGGTGCTTGACGGCTGGCACACAGTCGCGGCATTTCGGAACGGCGAGGAGGTGAAAATCTAATGCGAGTTGAAAATATGACCGACCGGGAAATCGTCGCGGCCTGCGCTGTGGATTTCCGACGCAAGGCGCAGGAGGCATACGACGCCTACCAGAGCACCGGCATGACGCGGTATGACAATGCCTATCACAAATACGAGGCTCTGGCAGACGCCCTTGACCGTGACGTTCAAAAAGCCGACACCCGGCAGGCCGCCGCGTCCCTCAAATCCGAGTTGATTATGCTGGCATCGGCGGCAAGCAGGGCGAAGCTGCCCTCCGCGCCGGAAGGTGCGCTGCTGGCGCTGGCGAAAGAGGTTATTGCGGTCGGACGACTGTACGGTTATGACGGGAAGGAGATGGACACATGAGCAGCGGAATAACCATTGTCTGCCGTGAGGTGTGCCGACATACCGGCGCTGTGACGGCGTATATCTGCAAGAAGGACGTTGAGGACCGCGACCTTCACCTTGTCAGCATTCGTGGCAGGATAAATCCGGAGTTGCAGTATTACGCCATCCGTACCTGCGTTGCGGACAATACAGAGGAGTTGGAAGACCTGTTGCGGTTTCTCAAGCGACGCAAACTTACCGAAGCTGACGTGAGCCGCTACGGCGGAATCGTTCGGCTATGAAAGCTACACGAAGGAGGAAAACAAAATGAAATACAACAGCGTTGAGGAATGGAAGGCGGAGGCGACGCGCCGATTTGGTTCTGATATGCTCAAGTGGCGCTTCCGCTGCCCTATGTGCGGTCACGTCGCGTCCGTGCAGGACTTCAAGGACGCCGGGGCAAAATCTCCGAGCTGTGCCTATCAGGAGTGTCTGGGCCGGTACACCGGCAAGGGCACGCCGAAGAAGGGCGACAGCAGCGGCTGTAACTGGGCGGCCTACGGGCTGTTCGGCATCCCTGCTGAGCATGACATCGTTATCGTGGCTCCCGGCGATCAAGTGGACGTGTACCCGTTCGCGGACGGAGAGCAGGAGGCTGACAATGGCTGAGTATCATGTTGGCTGCGGAGCGTTCGCCATATACGCGGGGACGCTGAATAGCCGCAACAAAAACCTATGGCAGAACAAAACCGAATGTACGGACGAAGCGATCTGCGCCGTCCGGGACTACATCGTGCAAGAATGCCTCGGAGGGCTAAACTGCGAGAAAGCCACGTCGGGAGGCTATGAGTGGACACTTAAAGACGGGCGCGTCGTCGAACTGCGCGTGACGGTCAAGGACAGGGGAAAACAATGATGGACGAATACGTCTTGAAAACGGCAGCAATGGAGATTGTTCGCAGAACTTCAGGTGATTACGCAGCGGCTTTTTCGGCCATCCGGGCGCTGCCTGCTGCCAGCGTCGTGCAGATTGGTGACTGCGAAGGTTGCGTCTGGCTGAATACACGGCATCAGAAGTGTTCCTGCTGTCGGAGAAATCAGTGTCTCAAGGACAACTACACGGAGGCATAATGTTTGGTCGAAAAAGATTGAAAGCCGAGATTGTGCGGCTGTCGTACCGGGTATCGGAGTTGGAGGAGCGCCTATGCCCCTGTGAATCGCACAGTTGGGTGACGCTTGATTTCGATTTCACTGTCGGTTCCAGCGCGGGCGACATTGATACGATCTATCGGTATAAATGCCGCAGGTGCGGGAAGACGCTGAAAACCTATAAGCTCTTGCCGACAGAGAGCTACACCGGCAAATAGAAAACTGCCGCAGAGGACAATTACCTCTGCGGCAGTTTTATTGTCAGGCCGAACACATTCCGAAACCAAAAGAGTTCGTACCTGTGTGTTTTGGTGGAGCATAGGGGAGTCGAACCCCTGACCCCAACACTGCCAGTGTTGTGCGCTACCAACTGCGCTAATGCCCCGGGGATTGGTGGAGACAGTGGGGCTCGAACCTACGACCTCACGGATGTGAACCGTGCGCTCTGACCAACTGAGCTATGCCTCCGTGCCATATCGCGGCGCCTCACCGCTTATGCTTATGTATTATAACACAATCGCGTGATAATTGCAAGAGTTATTTGAACTTTTTTTCAGAAAATTTTAATTTTTTGTGCGGGCAAAACAGCTATTGATAATTATTGCCAACTGTGATATACTTATATTGATATTATACGTTGTGAGGTTTTATTATGAAAAAAATAGCTGTCATTACCGGTGCCTCAAGCGGTATCGGACGTGAATTCGTTCGCACACTTGCCGCACACGGTCAGTACGACGAGCTGTGGGCTATCGCGCGGAACAGCGAACGGTTGGAACAGTTGAAGCAAGAGACCACTATCCCCGTGGTTGCTGTTTCACTTGACTTATCGCGTCATGACGCAATAGATAAATACTCCGATATGCTATCAGAGCAAAAGCCCGAGGTGGCTATACTCATAAATTGCAGCGGTTACGGCAAGTTTGAGGCAACTCAAAACATCTCGCTTGAAGAAAATCTCGGCATGATAGACCTCAACTGCCGTGCGCTCACCGCCATGACTTATGTCACTCTGCCGTATATGAGCCGAGGAAGTGAAATTATGGAGATAGCATCGGTCGCAGCCTTCCAACCGATTCCTTATATCAATGTATACGGTGCCTCCAAAGCGTATGTTCTCAGCTTTACGCGCGCACTGTCAAGAGAGCTGCGTCCCCGCGGAATACATGTAATGGCAGTTTGCCCGTTTTGGACAAAAACCGCGTTCTTCGACAGAGCGGTGAAAAAAGATTCGGACACTATAGTCAAAAAATACACCGCGATGTATACGCCTGAGCAGATAGTAAGCGCGGCCTGGCGCGGAATAAAACATCCGAAAAAGGATTACTGCGTACCCGGCTTCAAGGCCAAGCTACAGGTGTTAGGCGTAAAGGTCCTTCCGCACAAATGGGTCATGAATATATGGTTGCGCCAGCAGAAGCTAAAATAACAGAAATATATTTTCAGAAATTTCTCAAAAAAGTATTGACAACCGGACCGATTAGTAAAGTCGATTGAGCGGGCCATTAGCTCAGTTGGTTAGAGCTACCGGCTCATAACCGGTCGGTCTGGGGTTCGAGTCCCTGATGGCCCACCAAAACACAAAAGAGCGGTACAATGTACCGCTCTTTTGTGTTTTCGCCGGTATTACGAGGCCACCGGCCGTTTGATTTGCAAACCGCTGTTTTGTTACGCCGGGCAGATATATGAACAAATAAAGCCGACAAAGTGCCAAAATGTGATTCAGGGTACGGAAAAAAAGGAGCGCATTTTTATGCCGCTCCCTTTTCTCTGTAGCTATTCTTTTTTCGATCGTTGATCTTTAACAAATAAATGCCTGCCGAAACCACAAAGTTGAGTACTATTAAGCAATACAGTGCCGATTCAATATTGGAAAACGTTATTAACGCCTTATAGCGAGCCGGATCTGTTATCACGGTAACCGGCATTTTATCATCTGATGACTCGGTAAAAATTATTTTACTATATAATTCAGGATTATAATAATACTCGCAGATGACCTCTCCTTTTGAATTCTTGATTACTGCATATTCAAAATTTGGGTAGATTATGTCTTCATCGTCATTGTAATGGCCGTATTCTTGCATAAACCATTCGTCGTATTCACGCTCCATAAATTCTTTAAAATCAGAGCAGTTATAAAAAACCGTTTCCTTCGTCAGTCTGCCAATGCCGATGCAATTCAAAACAATTATTCCGATACCGATGACGAGCGCAATGCCGACGGAAACAACAAGTGTTTTTATAAGCAGCGTATTGTCTTGCGCCTCTTTTTTGACCTGTGCGTCGTTGATTATAATCATTTTGTGTCTGTGCAGCTGTTTGCGTACAAAGAGTGCATAAATGATATATGATATGAAAAGTGCGACAAGAGCAAATAACAGCCCGTACTTACACCAGGAGAAAAATTCCATACCGAAATTAATACCGTCAATGACCGATGCAAGCGGCAAGCAAAAAGCCAAAATAATAATATTGAAAAAAGTAACCGTAACCGCCGTTTGAGTTACCCGTGTATTGGCTTGATCTATTTTGTCGTTATGAAAATCATCGTCTTCGTCAACCATGATCCGAGCGTTTATTGCAAAGCAGATCTGACATATTTCGCCAGCACTGCAAAATGCAGCTGCAAGGCAAAACGCAATGAAGCCTTCAGAGAACGCAAGGTTAGCTATCAGCGTGGCAATAAAGCCGAGAACTGTGATGCCTATGGAGAGCAGAGTGAAATTCTTATATTTACGTTGTCGGTTGTCAAGCATCAGCCTGAACTGTTTATCGCTTTTTGCTTTCTGCCATTCTGTAGGATCTGTTCTGTTGTCGGCAACTACATGGAGGTTGCGTTCCCCGCGAAGCAGCTCGTCAGTGGTTATGCCAAAAATCTCTGCGATTGATGGTATTAAGGATATCTCAGGTGTACATTCATCGCATTCCCAGCGGCTGACCGTTTTGTCCGAAACAAACAGCTTTTCGCCAAGCTCCTTTTGGGTCATACCGTTTGCTTTGCGCAGCGCGGCTATAAATTTACCTATCGTTTTCTTTTCCATTGTTTTTTCCTCGAATTCAGTATTGATATTACAATAATTCTATCATACCGTCAGAGAGAATACCACACTAAAATGCAGGAATCACTCCCGGGGTGTGAGAATATTGTATCTGACAAAAGCTGTTTGGCTTGAATTACATCAATTATACCATAAGTTTTCAAATCGGTCTACAATAAATGAAGCTATCGAAAAACCCTACCACCGGCAAGTGTCAGTATAGGATCAGCTGCTTGCACGAATGTGGATAAAAAGCCGTATATGCTACAAATATCACCTAAAACTGACAAATCGGTCATGTTAATACGCGGTGAGTCCGTATAAAAGGCAGAATTTAATATAAAATGTATCTGGGGGTTGCAAATTTAAGAAATTTGTTATATAATAATACAAATATTTAATTGGTAAAGAGGAGGAGATTATGGCTTTCTATTATTCCGAACCGTCCCATACCTTCAGCGAATATCTGCTTATTCCAGGATACACCTCAGAGGACTGCACGCCGTCCAATGTTTCACTGCGCACACCGCTAGTGAAATTCAATGCCGGTGAGCAGTCTTCCATTTATCTTAATATACCTATGGTGTCGGCCATTATGCAGTCTGTGTCCGACGATAAGCTGGCAGTTGCCCTTGCACGTGAGGGTGGACTGTCCTTTATTTACGGCTCGCAGTCAATAGGGGACGAGGCTGCCATGGTGGCTCGCGTCAAGGCGTACAAAGCCGGCTTTGTTGTCAGCGACTCCAATCTTCGTCCCGACGATACGCTTGCCGATGTGCTTGAGCTGGTAGAGCGCACCGGGCATAACACCGTTGCCATCACTGATGACGGCACCTGTAACGGCAAACTGCTGGGAATTGTCACCGGGCGTGACTACCGTGTATCGCGTATGGACCATAGCCTCAAAATCAGCGAGTTCATGACGCCGCGCGAGCGCCTGATCACTGCCCCCGAGGGGACAACTCTCAAGGAAGCTAATGATATAATCTGGGATCATAAGCTCAACCAGCTTCCCATAGTTGATGCCGACGGGCATCTGGTCCATCTTGTCTTTCGCAAGGATTATTCGCAGCATAAGGAAAATCCTCAGGAGCTGCTTGACTCTAAAAAGCGTTATATGGTCGGTGCCGGCATAAACACCAAGGATTATGCCGAGCGTGTTCCGGCGCTGGTCGAGGCGGGAGCGGATGTGCTGTGTATCGATTCCTCCGAGGGCTATACATGCTGGCAGGAAAAGACTTTGCGCTTTATACGCGAAAAGTACGGCGACAGTGTTAAGGTAGGTGCCGGAAATGTTGTTGACCGCGACGGATTTTTGTTCCTTGCGCGGGCGGGGGCGGATTTTGTCAAGGTCGGTATAGGCGGCGGCTCTATATGCATTACACGTGAGCAAAAGGGAATAGGCCGCGGACAGGCCACCGCACTCATCGAGGTGGCGGCAGCGCGTGACGAATACTTCCGTGACACCGGGATTTATGTTCCTATCTGCTCGGACGGCGGAATAGTGCACGATTATCATATGACTCTTGCACTCGCTATGGGCGCTGACTTCATGATGCTGGGACGTTATTTTGCACGCTTTGACGAAAGCCCGACAAACAAGCTGTTTGTCAACGGAACCTACGTCAAGGAATATTGGGGAGAGGGCTCCAACCGTGCACGTAACTGGCAGCGTTACGACCTCGGCGGTAAGAACGGGTTGGCTTTTGAGGAAGGAGTGGATTCCTATGTCGTTTATGCCGGCTCGTTGCACGACAACGTTGCACGCAGTCTGCACAAGGTCAAGTCCACCATGTGCAACTGCGGCGTTACCAACATTCCCGACCTCCAGAAAAATGCCCGCATGACGCTTGTGTCGTCCACGAGCATTGTCGAGGGCGGATATCACGATGTTATTTTAAAATCCACCAATACCAATTTGAGATAAAAGAGGGAGTAATCATGGAAAATAAAAAATGGGTGGCCGGCTGGGGCGCGTCAATTTCGTATGTCTGCCAGAATCACGCCGACTATATTAAAGATCAGACCTTCCGCTATGTCATTTTCCCCACTATGAACGGTGAGGCTATTCGTTTGCATTTCTCCAACCAGTACGGAACAGAAGATGCCGTCATTGATAAGGTGTACGTTGCACGCCGCACCACGGGCGAGTATGTAGACACTTCCACCAATGTTCAGGTGACTTTCGGCGGCAAGACAGAGGTGACAGTCCCGGCGGGAGGGACGGTGGTATCCGATGCTGTGAATTATGCGGTCAGGGCCGGCGAGGAATTTGATGTAAGCATGTACTTCGGGCACCTGACTCAGCTTGTGACGGGGCATTCAAACAACGGATATTATATCAAGAAGTATTACGGCAAAGGTGACTGGGCGGCTGATGCCTGTGTGCCGCTTGAGGAGTATGGCGAGAACGGTCCGTATTTCCTGCTCAACACCATTGATTTTCTTGCTTCCGACGATTGCCGCGCAATTATTGCCTTCGGCGACTCAATTACCGCGCAGCCCTGGCCGGACTGCCTTGCCCACCGCATTTATGATATGGGCATACGTAACCGTGCCGTTATCCGCAAGGGGATCGGCGGAGGACGCATACTCCGGGAATACAAATACCGCATCAAAAAGCATTGGGGCGAGGCAGGTATCAAGCGCTTTGAACGTGATATTTGCCAGGCCGGAGCCGACCGCGTGTTTGTGCTTCACGGCATCAATGATCTGATCCACCCGGGTGTCAACAACCGGCTGTGCCCTATGAGCGAGCTGCCCGACGCACGTGAGATGATAGAGCAGGGATATATGAAGTACATAGAAATCGCACATAATCATGGTATGAAGATATATCTTGCAACTATTCTGCCTTGCCCGCGCTGCATGAATGACGACGGTGTACGAGAGGCAACGCGCTGTGAGGTCAACGAGTGGATACGCAATTCTGCACCTTGTGACGGAGTGATCGATTTTGAAAAGGCGGTCTGGGATGAGGCCGACCACAGGCAGATCAAATCAGAGTACGACAGCGGAGATCATCTGCATCCGAGCTTTGCCGGTGCGCAACACATGGCACAGAGTATTCCGGTAGAGTTTTTTGAGTCCTGACCTCTGCCCGCTCGGGCGTTGAAAGCCGATTTGTCCGACTGAGGTATCTGAAAAAACCTTACGCAAAGCGTTCAAGTAAATAACAAGGGGGATCGATGATCCCACTGTGTGTTGTAAAACGAAAACCGCCCGGCAAAAATGCTCGGGCGGCTTTTATGATTATTTGTTTTTCGGTGATAGAAGCGTTACAGAACACGTGAAAGAAATTCCTTGGTCCTCGCCTTTTCGGGACTGCCGAAAATTATCTCGGGAATGTTGTCTTCCTCTATAATTCCCCGATCCATGAACACGACGCGGCTTGAAACGTCCCGCGCAAAGCTCATTTCGTGCGTCACGACCAGCATCGTAAGGCCGTCGTCAGCCAGCGACTTCATGACAGCAAGCACCTCGCCGACCATTTCCGGGTCGAGTGCCGAGGTCGGTTCGTCAAAAAGAATGACCTCAGGGGACATTGACAGCGAGCGCGCGATCGCCACACGCTGTTTCTGCCCTCCGGACAGCTGTGCCGGCTTGGCGTTGATATACTGCTCCATTCCGACCCGACGCAGGTATTTCATGGCTATGTCGGTTGCCTCGTCCCGTTCTCTGTGCAGCACCAGCACCTGCCCGATAACGCAATTCTGCAATACCGTCATATTGTTATAAAGATTGAACTGCTGGAACACCATGCCTACTTCGGCGCGGTAGCTGTAAACAGAGGGGATTTCGGTCTGTATATTTTTACCGTGGTAGAGAATAGCACCCGAGGTCGGAGTTTCAAGCAGGTTTATGCAACGCAAAAACGTACTTTTCCCCGAGCCTGACGACCCAATAATGCTGACGACCTCGCCCTTTTGTACTGTCATGTTGATATCATTCAGCACGCGATGGTCACCGAATTGCTTTTGCAGGTGTTCAATGCTGAAAACCACCTGATTGTTATCTGTCATATCCGGCTTCCTCCTTGGCCACATGAATTTCGGCTGAGGAATCTGACTGTGAGCCGAAAATCGTATAATTTTCCTTGCCCTCCAGCTTACGCTCGATCAGCCGCAACAGGCGGGTCACGGTGAATGTGAGTATGAAGTAAATGACGCAGACAACCAGATACGTCTGGAATGTCTGGAAATTCTGCCGTTTGATGATAGCGGCGAAATAGTACAGCTCAGTGACGCCGATAACGTTAAGCACCGAGGTGTCCTTGATGTTTATAACAAATTCGTTGCTGACAGACGGCAGAATGTTACGCATCACCTGCGGCAGTACTACGTGCAGCATGGTCTGAAAGTGCGTCATGCCGACGGCTTCGGCGCCCTCAAACTGTCCTTTGTCGATGGATATTATACCGCCGCGGACGATCTCAGCCATGTATGCGCCGGTGTTTATTGAAACAATAAATATACCGGACGGTATGAGTGGGAGTGTTTTTCCGCCGGACGCGAAGGCAAAGCCCCAGTAAATAACCATTGATTGTACCATCATTGGCGTTCCGCGGAATACTTCAACGTAAACGGTTATGATTATGTCAAGTATCTTACGAAGAAGGCGAAGAATACCGCTTTTGGGCATCGGGGCCGTTCGTATGACACCGGTCAGCACGCCGATGAGAAATCCGGCAACCGTGCCGACCAGCGCGATCAGCATTGTAAAGCCAACACCGGACAGCAGATATGGGTAGTAGTCGCGGAGTATGGCCCAGACGTCTTTCAGAAAATTCATATTTACTTCTTTCTGTATATTACAACCAACTCGGATACGTAGTACATTGATGTGAAGTCAACCTCGGCCTCACGTTCGGGAGTGGGGCTCATGCCGGCGACTATAGCGTCAACCGCACCGGACTGAACCGCGGGCAACAGCGATTCCCAGTCGTTGGCATAAATTTCAAGCTTCATACCCAGCTTGTTGGCAACATACTGAGCGATCTGAACGTCATAACCGTTGGCATAGCGATCCTTCTGAACCTTGCCGCCTTCACCGTAGATCGGAACTGCGCCGAGAGACGGTGTTGTGAGATCTGTCCAGTTGTACGGCTCGTAAGCGCACTCCATAGCGACGCGCAGTGTTCCGGTGGGATTTTCAGGAGCCTCGGAGGTCAGCACAAGCGATGTAACTGTCTTGCCGGCGCTGATATCTGCCATTTGCAGCATGAGCTCATGGCGTGTCTCGTAGGGAATGGTATCAAGAATTGCTGATATTTTATCGCGCAGGTCGGAGCCCTTGGCTACGGCTATAGCAACACCGGTTTCCTTTTCGGTGGCGGTGAAGCCGGTCTTGTTGTTTACCAGGTGCAGATAGTCAAGCGTATCGTCTGTAGGGCAGATGGCAAGTGCTGTCGGCTCCTCGGCTATGTAGCCGTCTATAGCGCCTGACTTGAGCGCGATAAGCAAGTCTGAGAATTCGGGGTAGGTTGAGCTCTTGACATCTTCTATCTGCTTCATGGCCTCAGCATGGAAGGTTCCGGCCTGAGCGGCGATTTTAGCGCCCTTGAGATCGGCAATCGAGGTTGCCTTGGAGATATCGGTGGAAGTATTTGAGCAGGATGTGAGTGCGAGTACAGTCATCAGGACTGCAAGCAGGAGTGTGAATGTTCTTCTCATTGTGGTGTTTTCCTTTCGAAAAGATTAAAAAATAAGCCGTGACGAGCACGTCACGGCACAAATACAAAAATAACACAAAATATACGCTTATAATTGTACAATGCTATGATAGCGCTCCACTTACGTGACAGTTCAGCGCATATTGTGCGCTGCCCCAGCCTGCGGTGACCATTCAGCAACCGCCAACTTCGGCGACACCCCCTTTCACCCGCGGTTGAATGACCGTTGACCGGGTTACTATTGACTGTCGCACCTCTACCAAGACTTATTAAGTTGGCACTATCATATCACACACTGTGGTGATTTGCAATAGTAAAATAAAAATTTTTTGTTTTTCGGCGCTTTTTACAAAGAAATGACTGTGTACAGGAGCGTTGTTAAGCGCTTTTATGCAATAAAACTGCATCAATTGAAGTTCAGAGCATATTTCGACATGTTAAAGCGTGACTTTTTTGAATAAACTCAAGAAAATATGAAAATTATCTATACAAAAAGTTCACAATATGTTATAATTTATAATGAATAAACAGCAAAAAGGAAGTATATTATGAAAGACAATTCCGAGACAAAACCGGGTTTTGACGGTAAACATTCCCGCCCGGCAAATGCCGGACACGAACCGGCGGCCGGCGCAGTTATCGGGCGAAATGCTGTTCGGGAACTGCTGAAATCCGGTCGGGAGATTGATAAGGTTATGGTGCGCCGCGGTGACCGTGAGGGCTCGATAGTAGTACTTATCGCTCAGGCAAAGCAGGCAGGTATACCTGTAATCGAAGTGGATAAAAGCAAGCTGGACGAGCTTTCCGGCAGCTCAAATCACCAGGGCATTATCGCCATGGCGGCCGAAAAGAGTTATTGCACCGTGGAGGATATCCTTTCTCTTGCCGAACAGAGAGGGGAAGCCCCGTTTATAGTCATTGCAGACGGTATTACTGATCCGTACAATCTCGGCACGCTTATTCGTTGCGCCGAGGGAGTCGGAGCACACGGACTTATTATTCCAAAGCGCCGCGCTTCGGGACTGACTCCGCTGGTTACAAAAGCGTCGGCCGGTGCGGTCGAGCATCTGGCGATCGCCAAGGTACCGAACATAAGCGCCGCTATCGAGCAGCTTAAATCGCACGGTGTCTGGGTTTACGGCGCCGAGGTCGGCGGGCAGAATTATTATGATACCGATTTTTCCGGCCCATGCGCCATCGTGATGGGCAGCGAGGGCGAGGGCGTGTCAAGACTGGTGCTTGAAAAGTGTGATTTCAGGGTGTCCATACCAATGTACGGGCGTGTGAATTCGTTTAATGTGGCGG
>ENA-ORSL01001421-ORSL01001421.1-human-gut-metagenome-genome-assembly--contig:-NODE-1421-length-20249-cov-7.313608_pt1 | contig 20249 bp, 19 predicted proteins | sample MGYA00242190_ERZ509157 | MGnify/ENA primary metagenome ERZ509157 (study PRJEB26280, sample SAMEA2338664) | human gut metagenome | biome: human gut; feature: human-associated habitat; material: faeces...
AACAGGCAGTTTGTTGATGAAATCCTAAAGACCCTCGGACTTAGCGTCAATGATACCAAAGGAATTATGGATGTTTGCATGGGGCTGTCGCTTGGTGACAGCTACTGGGTCGTGCCGGAAGGTTTTGAAGGAAAATTCGATGCGTACAATCTTTATGAAAACCGTTTTTCCGAAGCACTTGCGCTGGTTGCCTATACAGGCGCGCGCGGAAGCAGAGGGGCTTTCTCCACTTCACCGGAACTGACCACAAACGGTATGCTGCGGAAGGCATGGCGCTTGATTGAGGGCGACGGGATTTATCTGTATAAAGGCGGCACGGAAGGCGGGGCAAATACCGGAAACGAACCATACAGCGAATATTATGCGTGCCAGATCGCAAAGACCATGGGTCTTCCTTGTGTTTCCTATGATTTGGAAAACTGGAAAGACATTTTGGCGTCCAAGTGCAAGCTGTTTACCGATAAAGACACTTCGTTTGTTCCCATCGGCAGAATTCTGAAAAAGCCGACCCTAAAAAAATGTTTGGACTATTACCAATCTCTTGGCGAAGATTTTTATGAGCAGATGTGCAGCATGCTGGTTTTCGATGCGATTGTTTATAACGAAGACAGGCACTTTGGAAACTTCGGTGTGCTTCGGGATAACCATACCGGAAAAATCCTTGCGCCTGCACCGATCTTCGATAACGGATTATCGCTGTTTAACTACGCAATGCCGGAAGATTTTAAGGAACTGGACGCGTACGCAAAGACCCGCTCCAACCCGTACCGGATTTCTTATGAGGAAGTCTGCAGAGAGGTAATGGGCACCAAGCAGAAAGCGCAGCTGCGAAAGCTGATTGGCTTTACCTTTACACGCCATCCATCCATGAATCTGCCGGAAGAACAGCTGACGGCGATCGAAAAACAGATTGCTTTGCGGACAAGAGAACTGCTTGCGGTTCCGACCCGAACAAAGGCGAAAGAAACGAGCGAGCCTGTAAGGTAATTTGTGATTTAATATGATGAAATTTTGCTCCTGCGTAGCCTGCAGGGGCTTTTCTTTTCGGAAGGCAAAAGACGAGGAAGCTCTGCTGCAATGAATTAGCAAGCAGTGCATTTTTACTCCTACGGCGAAAAAACGCGTATTTAAGGGGAACCCCTAAGACCCCTGTTTCGAGTTTAACTCCCCATTCAACGTCTTTAACTCTCCTGTTTAACTCACCATATGTGAGTTAAAATATAAATTTAACTGACCAAGTGAATTAGAAAGTTGAGATACTTCGCGCTGAGCAAAATAGAAGATTTAATGAAAATATACAAGATAATGAGAAAAAATCTCAAAATCGTGTTTACATTTTGCGAAATAGGGAATATAATAACTATGAACCACCAAATCTATCAATAGAAAAGAGAGGTAACAGCCATGCTGATACAATTTAATTTCAAAAACTATAAGTCCTTTCGCGATGAAACATCCCTTGATTTATCGGCAACAAAGATGAAGGAATTTGAAAGCAGCGTGGTAACCATCGGCGGTGAGAAAATACTTCCGGTTGCAGCTGTATATGGAGCGAATGCAAGCGGCAAGTCGAATGTTTACAGTGCTTTTGAGTTTATGACGGCATATGTAGAAAATTCCTTTTTTTATGGAGATGATGATAAGACTTTTGCAGATGCCAGACCGACCCCCTTTCTGTTTGACAGCCGTGCAAGAAAAGCAGAATCCCTGTTTGAAGTGTATTTTACCATTCCGGGAGAGAGTGCAGAGAAAACATACAATTACGGATTTTGTATTGACGAAACGGGCATAACTGAAGAATGGCTCAATACAAAAGCAAAAAGTGCGCGGGAATTCAAGTCCGTCTTTTATAGAAACACAGAAAAGCAGGAACTGGATTTAAGAGGCATTGCAAAGGTAAGCCGTGATAACATCGAGGTAGCACTAAATCGCCAAGTTTTGATTATTTCTTTAGGGGCAAAGCTAAAGGTTGAAAAATGCAAGCAGATTCGAGATTGGTTTCTCTTGAATGAATTTGCGGATTTTGGCAATGAAATGACGAACCTTTTCTTATCAAGGTCTTTGCCGAAAGGATTCGTGGAAGACGAAAAGGTCAGAGAGGATGTTCTAAAATACTTTTCCTCTTTTGATAAACAGATTACCGGATTTAAGATAGAGGAACTTCCGTCTAAGGATGAACAAGAGGGGAAAAAATATGCCATTGATGCGATTCATCACATGATTGATTCCGACGATGATGCGAAGCTCCCGCTGCACCAAGAATCCGCGGGAACTTTGAAAATGTTTGCAATGTACCCGGCATTACATGAAGTTTTGGAAAAGGGCGGCGTGTTATGCATTGACGAGTTGAACAGCCGCTTGCATCCACTTCTTGTTCGTAACTTTATTTTGACTTTTCTGAACCCTGAAATCAATAAAAACCATGCACAGCTAATCTTTACTACGCATGACACATGGCAGCTTTCCAATCAGCTTCTCAGAAGAGATGAAATCTGGTTCACAGAAAAGGATGAAAAAGGACTGTCAAATCTTTATTCCTTGGCAGATTTTGTGGATGAGGATGGCTCTCGTATACGCAAAGATGAAAATTATGAGAAGAATTATCTGTTAGGAAAGTATGGCGCAATTCCATCGCTGGAAACCATCAGGCTTTTGGAGGAGGAATAAATATGGCTCGCGATGACAGAAGAGGAAAACGAAAAACAAGAGAAGAGCGCAGCAAAAGGCGCGTGCCGGAAATGGGATATTATCTTGTAGTAACCGATACGGAAGCGACGGAGCGGCTTTACTTCCATGGATTGCATGAAAATCTCCCTGCTGAAGTCAGAAAGAAGCTTGTCATCAAAGTGGTGGAAACAAAGACACAGAAACTTGTGGAGAAGTGCAAGGAGCTTGTGATGTATGATCCGCAATACAGAATTCCATGGATTGTATTTGACCGCGATAAGGTTGTAGACTTTGATGGCATCATACGGAAAGCAGAGGCGGAAGGGTTTCATGTCGGGTGGTCAAATCCCTGCTTTGAGATATGGCTGTTTGGCTATTTTGGCAACATTCCGACGATTGAGCAATCATGGACTTGCTGTGACAGATTCGGAGAGCTTTACGAAAGAAAGACCGGACAGGCGTATGACAAGGCAGATGAGAAGCTGTATCACAGGCTATGCCAATACGGAGATGAAGAAGATGCGATTAAACGCGCGCACTTAAAATATGAGCAGATGCTACGGGATAAGAAAACGCTTCCGTCACAGATGTGTCCTTGCAGTACGGTGTATAGGTTAGTGCAGGAGATTAGAAAAAAAGCTGAAAAATAATATATGATTTATTGACAGCGCGGAAGAATTAAATATTGTGATGATTAAAAAATTTGATAGAATAAAAGAAGAACAAATCCTCTGCGAGCATCTGCAGCACATAGAGGAAAATCGCAAGAACGGACAAAAAGGCTACACGCCGGAGGAAGTTCATACGATTTTGGGACAAGTGATACAAGAGGTCGAAACAAACCGTAGACTGCAAATTGAATAAAGCATAATCGATATAGGTATCAATTCGTAGCTTATTTTGTTTGCAAAAGAAGCAGGGTATGGGCCTCTGGAAGGGACGATTATAAACAGAAAGAATGAGAAAAATATTGCCGCAACATTTGAAGAATTGCTACTTTGCAAGAATATTGGAAAGAGGTGTTATATAAAATGAACGGAACAGAAATAATTACTTTTTTATCAACGGGAATTGGAAACCTATCATCCGCAGTTGGAGCCGTTGCAGGGGCAATTTTTACTGCGATATTTCTAAGGAGCAATACCAAAACGGAGGAGTTTGAAAAAATTAAAGCAGGGCAGTTTCAGGAAGTTGCTAACGAACTACTGGCCGCTGGAAAGATGACATACACAGAATACTATAAGGCTAATAACTTTTTGACTATTGCGAAAAAGGCTGACAGTTATTATCAAGAACATCCAAGAGTAGAGGCAAAAAAAGCATATGATTTTGATTGGTTTGTGCGCTTTTTTGAAGCTGCAGGAAACATAAGTGATGAAACGATGCAAAATTTATGGGCAAAGATTCTTGCAGGAGAAGTTGCACAACCATCAACTTTTTCATTAAAAACAATAGATGTTATGAGAAATCTAAGCAAAAAAGATGCAGAGCTTTTTATTAAAATGTGCTCTCATTCGTTTATGTCAAGCACAACGAATTATTTTTTTCCTGTTGAAGACGAATTCATGCAAGCAGTAGGAATTCAATATGAAGATATTATGAAATTAAGCGAGCTTGGTTTGATGTTTAATGCCGGAACAATCTCGCTAAATTTTGATATTGATAAAGAACCTGTTCTTCTGGTGCATAATAAGAAATTGATAATGATGATATCTTCCACATCCGGGAATACGGAAAAAGTACGGTTCGGGCAATATCCGCTTACAGGGGTTGGAAAAGAATTGCTGACACTAATAAACGAAACCGCCTCAGAAGAAGATTTTTTGAAGTATGCGGAAGTGCTATCTCGCAACAAATCGTATAAAATTTCTGTTCATAATATCATAACATGGGATGGTGATTTAATTAAATATGAAAATACAAATTTAATGGGACAAGAAGTTCAGTAAGCGATGTTGACTAAGATAAACTTGTTTCCATGAAGAGAGTCAGTTCTAACTTTATCGAAAAAATAAACAAAGAAATCGTTGATTTTTCAACAACTTTATAGCTTGTTTTAAAAAGAGAAAAACTGAATTTAAAACAAGAATTTAAACAAGATAAGTAATAACTTAAACAGAATAAGACATAAGGAGGGCAGCCTTGCAGATTGCAGGCTGTTTTTCTTTGCAAAAAACAAGGAGGTGAACCTATGGGACGAACAATCAAGAAGCAGTTTTGGCTAAACAGCAAAGAGGCCGAGGCACTGCGGAGGAATGCGGAGAAAACCTGTCTGACAGAAACGGCACTGGTGCGGCTGCTGATCACAGGCTTTGAGCCGCGGGAAAAACCGGATGCGGCATTCTATCAGGACATGAATCAGCTTTCTGCTATCGGTAACAATCTGAATCAGATTGCAGCAAGGCTGAACAGCAGCGGAGAGCTTGACAGTACGCAGCTAAAAGAAGAAATCGAAAAGCTGAAAGCATTTCGCCTTGCGCTTTTGAAAAAGTATGTTGAGCCGGATAAAGCACAATGGCTGTAACGAAAATCTGGGCCGTTAAAGGCAGGATCGAGCAGCCGATCGCGTACGCTATAAACCCGAAGAAAACAGACAAAACCCTTTGGGCAGGCGATGCCAGCATCGAAGATGTCATCGGTTATGCGTCAAACAGCGAAAAAACCGAAAAGCAGTATTATGTCAGCGGAATCAACTGCGAGCCGGAAAGCGCAGCGGAGGAATTTCGCATGGTCAAAAAACAGTTTCAAAAGCAGGGCGGAATCATCTGCTATCATGGCTACCAGTCCTTTGCGGAGGGCGAGGTCACGCCGAAGGAAGCACACGCAATCGGTGTAGAGCTTGCAAAGAAGTTTTGGGGAAAAGAGTATCAGGTGATTGTGACAACGCACTTAAACACGAAGTGTCTGCATAATCATTTTGTAATCAACTCGGTTTCTTTTGTGCATGGAAGAAGATGCCGCCAGACAAAGTGGCGGGAGCTGAAAACGGTTTCTGATGAAATCTGCAGGCAGCACCAAAAGTCCGTAATTGAAACGAGCATTGGAAAAGGGATGCCATACACGATTGCAAAAGCAGAGGAAAATGGAAAACCAAGCAGGCTTAATCTTGCAAGAGCGGCACTCGACGAGGCGCTTTCACAGTGCGGCAATCTGAAAGAGCTGCAAAGGCGGCTGAAAGCACAGGGCTACGAACTTGACGCAAATCCAAGTCATAAATACTGGACAATTCGGCAGGCGGATTGGAATCGCCCGATTCGGCTTATCCGTATGGGAAAAACATGTGAGAAAGAGGCTATCCTGCAAAAGCTGATTGAAAACCAATCAAAACTGCGGCTTGGCATGAAGAACTTGCAGGCAGAAAGAAGATCCTGCCGTCAAAAGGTGAAAACGCCGAAGCGTAAAGTCAGCGGACTAAGAGGGCGATACCTGCATTACTGTCACCGTCTGGGTGCATTTCAAAAAAGGCAAAGCCCCGGACGCGTGCACTACTTGTATCGTGACGATCTGCTCAAACTAAATAACATCACAGCCGAAGCAAGGCTCCTTTGTACGAACCGAATCGAATCTGCAGAGGAGCTTTTTGCATATGAAAAGAAACTGGAAAGTGAGGTGAAGGGCTTATGTGTAGAGAGAAAGAAGCTATATAACGAAAAGCGAAGAGCGGGGCTTACTGCAGAGGAAAAAGAGCGCATTGCAAGGGAGCGGGAAGACCTGACCGCAGCCATACGGACCTGCAGGCGAAAACTACACCTTTGCGAAAATATTCAGATGCGTTCAGAACACCTAAAAGAAGCGATGAAGCAGGAACAGGAGATGAGAGAGAACATGAAAAACAAAAAACGAGAAACGGAAAGGGGGCAGGGCAGATGAACTACAGCGGCGACGCAGCCGAGCAGGTGGTAAGATTTTCACTGGAAGGCATGGAAGTTGCGATGAAAATCACAGGGACAGCGGCCAAGGAAATGGCAATCCTGCTTGCGGCAGCCTTAAAGGCAGAACAGAAAACAGCGGGAAAAGCACGGCTTTCCTCTATGCTGAAATCAGGCAAGGAACTGACCGTCTTTTCCCTGCCTCAAAAAGACCTCAAGAAATTTGTGCAGGAGGCGAAGAAGTACGGCGTGTTGTACTGCACGATTCGGGAGCGGGGAAGTAAGGACGAAAATGCAGCGGTTGACATTATCACGCGCGCAGAAGACGCACCGAAAATCAATCGTGTGGTCGAGCGTTTCAAACTGGCAGCCGTCGATACCGCGGAAATCGTGCAGAATATCGAAAAGGCAAAAGCAGAGCGAGGCAAGACTGACAGCATGGCCCAAAGCGAAAGCAAAGAGAGTATCGAAGAATACATGGGAAAACTCGATAAGCTGTTTGACGATATTGCAAGTCAGTCGGTCCCCACACCTTCCCAAAGCAGCGAATTTCCGTCAAAGAGCGGCTTAAAAGAGCAGGAAACAGCAGCCAGACCTATTTCTGAGAAGAAGCCATCGGTAAGGGAAAAGCTGCAGCGGGAGCAGGCAAGGCAAAGGAAGCAAAAGGAAAGCGGCAGGAACAGTGTCTATGAGAGAAAGACCGCAGAGAAAGCGGCAGGAAAGGAGCGTTAAGCATGAATATGGAAACGATGTATGATTTCTTAGAAAAGAACCAAAGCACAGGAAGAAACGGCGGCACACAGCGGCAGGCGGGCGTATATGACCCGGACGAATACCGCGAGCGCAAGCAGGCAGAGCGGCAAGAGCTGTTTGACATGCTAAAGGAAGCGACAAAAGAAGCGGTATCAAGTGATGAAGCTTTTAATCAGTATATCCGCTTGCAGGCGCGATTAAACTATACGGTGTCAAATAGTCTGTTAGTCTTCCTGCAGAAACCGGACGCGGCGGAGTTAAGGGAGTTTGATGATTGGAAAGCCAGAGGTGCGCATATCCGCAAAAACTCGAAGGCAATCAAAATCTTAGAGCCGCATATCGCAAGAAACCGCGAAGGTGAAGCATTTACCGCTTTTCAGACAAAACGGGTCTTAGATATTTCGCAGACGACCGCGCTTCCTGAAAATCGCAGAAGAGAAGAAGTCAGCGACAAAGTCAAATTCTTTGCAATCATGGGAATCTCAAAAGCAAAGGTCGAGGCGGTCGAAACGCATACCTTTGGCGATGACGTCTTTTACGATGGTAAACAAAACACGATTTACCTGCGAAAAGGCTTAGAGCGGGAAGCCTTCTTAAAAGGATTGATTCGCGAAGAAGTCAAAGCTGCAGTCTTTGAACAAAACAAGGAGGAGCTGCCGGAAATCCAAAACTTTCAAGCTGCGTGCGGGGTCTATCTCATCCAGCGCGAATACGGACTTTCGGATAAGGATGCGCGCATTTCCGTTCCGGAAAGCCTGAAAAATATGGAGCCGAAAGAAATCCGTAGGTGCCTGGAGTATCCGGTCAGCATTCACAGCAAATTGAAGGAAATGCAGAAGCAGATTGCGACCAAATTAAACGAAAAACAGAGTCGAACCCAAGACGCGAGGTAATGCCATGAAAGAAAAACGATACCACTTAGCCATGGACGAAAGAGAGCGAAGCATCATGATTCATGCACTCAACGATTATCGAAACGATTTGATTGACGAAAACCGCGCGCCGGATGCGGTGGAGGATTTGATTCTCAAAGCCGCCAATGCGCCGGACAAAAAGGTTCGCGTGGTGGAAAGGAACTGCGATGAAGCACGGTGAAACGAAAACGATGCTGATGCTATGCCTCGCCTTTTCCTTTCCGGTCATGTATCTTGCGCTTGCCGCAGCGCCCTACCTTGGAGAGGGACTTGGCGGCATGCTTCAGGGTATGATACTTGCGCTTGAAAAACCAAACATCGTATTTTGTAAGGACAGCCTAAAAACTGTCCTTCTTTTTTTACTGGTGTACGCAGGAAGTATCGGCGTTTATCTTAGTATGCAGAAAAACTATCGCAGGGGCGCGGAGCATGGCTCGGCGAAGTGGGGGAATCCGCAGACTGTAAACAGGAAATATATGCAGAAACCGCCAATGAAGAACAGGCTGCTCACGCAGCAAGTCCGCATAGGCCTTGACGGCAGAAAACACCGACGAAATCTCAATGTGATCGTCATCGGCGGCAGCGGTGCGGGAAAGACGCGGTTTTACTGCAAACCTAACATTATGCAATGCAATACCTCCTTCGTCGTGACGGATCCCAAGGGTGAAAACCTGCGGGATACGGGCTGTCTGTTACTGGAAAAGGGCTATGAGGTGCGCGTGCTGGATTTTATCAATATGGAAAAGAGTCACTGCTATAACCCGTTTGTGTACCTCAAGGACGATAACGATGTGCAGAAGTTAGTGACAAACCTGTTTAAGGCAACCACACCCAAGAACGCGCAGCCGCAAGACCCGTTTTGGGATACCGCAGCTTCGATGCTGCTTCTTGCGCTGATTTTCTATCTGAAATATGAAGCACCGGAGGAGGAACAGAATTTTGCGATGGTCATGGAAATGCTGCGCTATGGCTCGGTGAGCGAAGAAGAGGAGGAATACATCAGCCCACTGGACAGCCTCTATTATGACCTTGAACTGCGGGTGCCGGAGCACATCGCGGTCAAGTATTACAAGAATTATCGCAGCGGTGCGGGAAAGACGCTAAAATCCATTCAGCTCACGCTCGCAGCCCGGCTTGAAAAATTCAACCTTGAAAGTCTTGCAAATTTAACCAGAACGGACGAACTTGAGCTATCAATGCTTGGTGAGAAGAAAACCGCGATTTTTGCGCTGATACCCGACAACGACACCAGCTTTAACTTCCTGGTGTCGATTCTTTATACCCAGCTGTTTCAGCAGCTTTTTTATTTGGCAGACCACAAATACGGCGGAAGTCTGCCGGTTCCCGTACATTTTTTGATGGACGAATTTGCGAATGTCAGCCTGCCGGATGACTTCGAGAAGGCGCTGTCCGTCATGCGTTCGCGCGGAGTATCGGTCAGTATCATTTTACAGAACTTGGCACAATTAAAAAAATTGTTTGAAAAGGAGTGGGAAAGCATTACCGGAAACTGTGACAGTTTTCTTTATTTAGGCGGCAACGAGCAATCAACCCATGAATATGTGTCAAAGCTTCTCGGAAAAGAAACGATAGATCTGAACACCTACGGGAAATCCGCAGGCAGAAACGGAAACTATTCAACCAACTATCAAATCAGCGGGCGGGAGCTGTTAACCCCGGACGAGGTGCGAAAACTGGACAATCAATATGCGCTATTATTTATCCGCGGCGAGAATCCGATTATGGACTTCAAATACGAGATTTTGAAGCACCCGAATGTGAAGAAAACGACCGACGGCGGCGAGAAACCGTTTATCCATGGAAAAGCAACCGAATCAATTGCCTCTGTGCTGCTGCGCTATACCGGAAACAACGCGGAAGTGAAAGAAGAGCGTACGCTTTCAGAAACGGATTATGAAGTACTCACCGAAGAAGATCTGGAAAAAAATTATGGATTGGAGGAATCTGGAAATGAATAAGAAAGAGAAGGAACAACGAAACCCTCAAGGAACAGGAAAAGGAAGGCTGCGGGGCATAATCCGCTTCTTCTTTGCCGCAAGCTTTGTCCTGCTTCCGCAGACAGCACTTGCGAGCGGGAAGGCGGGCGGAGATCCGCTCGTCGTCGTAAATAACCTGTCGGATTTTATCTTTGCGCTGATTCGCGCGATAGGGATCATTTTATTAGGTTTAGGGATTATGCAGGTCGGCTTATCCTTAAAGTCCCACGACCCGTCACAGCGTGCCAATGGATTTCTCACCTTAGCAGGAGGCATAGTCATTACCTTTACGAAAGAAATTCTGAATCTGATTATCGGGTAATGAAGAAGAGAAAACAGGAAAGCGAGGTGATGGGATGTCAGAGAACTGGGTGGTGCAGAATCTACAAAACGCACTGACCACATGGAATGAGAAGCTGGCAGAGATCTGGGTGCTATTAACGGAAGAGCCGGAGTATTTCCGCGGCGGCGACATCTGGAAGGTCATTGTCGATATTCATGGCGCGCTGCAGGCGATTGGAATTGCACTGTTAGTGCTATTTTTTTTGGCAGGAATGGTAAAGGAAAGCGGCAGTTTTGCAGAAGTCAAACGACCGGAGCAGGCGGTCAAGGTTTTTATCCGCTTCATGATTGCCAAAGCTATCGTTACCTACGGACTGGAACTTATGCTTGCGATTTTTGCAATTCTGCAAGGCATTGTCGGTACGATTATGCGAACAGCAGGGCTTGGCAGGACGCAGGGCATGAGCCTTCCTGATGCCATGATCACAGCGATTGAGGATTGCGGCTTTTTTGAAAGTATTCCGCTTTGGGCAGTTTCCCTTATCGGCAGCCTTGTGATTACCGTGCTGTCGTTTATCATCATTATGACGGTATATGGACGCTTTTTTAAGCTATACATGTACACAGCGATTGCTCCGATTCCCTTATCGACCGTCGCAGGACAGCCCACGCAGGGCATCGGCATTTCTTTTTTGAAATCTTACGCCTCGGTCTGCATGGAGGGCGCGATTATACTTTTAGCCTGCGTGATCTTTTCCATTTTCGCAGCTTCGCCGCCTGTCATAGATACTGCTGCCGCGCCTGCTGCCATGGTCTGGTCGTATCTTGGGGAACTGATTTTTAATATGCTGATATTAGTGGGAACGATCAAAATGGCAGACCATGTTGTCAAAGAAATGATGGGACTGTAGCTGCCAGCAATTAAGGGTTGACAAATAACAACCCTTAATGTACCATGGTGGTAAGAAGGTGAAAAAATGAGGAATGAAGATTTAGCTGCACAATTATTTTTTGCAAAAGAAGCAGCGGAGTATTTAGGCATCAGCACACAGCGTCTCAACAAACTTGTCCAAAACGGTAAGATTGTACCGATAAAAAAGACGGCATCGGGGACGCTATTTCACATTGAAGAATTAGAAAAACGAAAAGAAGAGTTGCATATTTTTGATGAAATGACAGGAGGGAGAAACGGCATGTTTTTAATAGACAATCAGGTAAAACAAGAAGCTCTGAATTTCTCTGCCTTAATGAATCTTTTGAGCTATACGGAGCAAAAATTGGAGCCATCTTTTGATGAGTTTGCAAAGGAGCATGATGTAACGATTCCGATGACAGAACCGTCAATTCTTTTAGAATACTCCAATTACTTTGAAATCTTTAATGCTGAAAAAATCAAAAGAGCATATAGCCATGCTGCAAAGGAATTTTCAAAACTCAAGCCCGATGATGAAATTATTAAAAGAGGCTCTTTAGATTATCCGCCATTGCTTGAAAAAACAAAACAAGCACCAAGATTCTTATATTTGCGCGGCAGAAAAGGACTTTTGCAAGAACGAAGGACGGTAGCGATTGTTGGCTCAAGACAGGCTTCGGAAAACGCGAAAAAAAATACAAGAATCGTTACAGAGCTTTTAGGCAGAAATGGAGTTGTCATTATTTCAGGCTTGGCAAAAGGAATTGATGTTACGGCACATAGGAGCGCATTGGAGCATAATTATAATACAATCGCAGTAATCGGAACAAATTTGAATCAGTATTACCCGATTGAAAACAAAGAAGTTCAGTTGGAGATTGAGAAGAAAGGTTTAGTCGTTTCGCAGTTTTCTCCGGCAGCAAAGACGGAACGCTGGTTTTTCCCATTAAGAAATGGAGTTATGAGCGGACTCTCGCTTGCAACTGTAATTATGGAGGCAGGCGAAACTTCAGGAGCACTGAGACAAGCAGATTTTGCACTAAAACAGAATCGCCAGATTTTGATTCCGTCCAAAGCATTAGAAATAGAAACCATTTCATGGCCGAAAAAATATGTAGAACAAGGCGCTCAGATAGTGACTTCTCCAAGAGATATTATGCAAAAATTGGCAGAAAGCAGTGTCCTTAACGGCGAGGTAAAACAAGAAGAACAATTAAGTTTTGATGCATTGATGCAGAAAAAGCCACAAAAGGAATCCGATATTTTTAATCATGCGAAACTATTAAGTTTTGGGCAGTAAAAGGTGAAAAAGAATGTTTCGATTTACGACAGAAGTAAAAGGGCTGGCTATTGATTTTGATAGCTTTGAAGAGCCGATTGAAAGTTGGAATGAGATTGTAAATGACTTTAATTGCCTGTTCATTACCACTGTTCCCGAGAGCAAAGAGAATATAGAAAATACTTTATATGCCAAGACGCTACTTATAGAGCGGACGCCGAGAAACTTTATTCCGAATCCTGAAATACAGACAAAAGTTCTGCAGAGCTTGAATATTCAGGAAAGTGAATTGGCGTATGTATCTGCCGATTCGGTCTTTACAAGTAATGCGCTAACCTTTTACAGTGCGGTAATTTATGTTACACATGAGACTATGAATTATGAAGAATATCCGCAGTTTCCGGATCTGATTTGTCCAAATTTGTATGCGGTAAGAAAGTCTCTTAAGCAAAGAATTGTAAGTTTCTTTGGCGAAGAATATTTTTCACGAGAAGCAAATAGTCTAAAAGGGGCAGTAGTTCCGAATGTTGAAGTTCATTATGAAAAAGGGATAGGCAAACTGATTTGCTTGGGACGATATTACGGACATAAAACATATATGCAGCAGCTACATCCCTATTCAAGGATTATTTCTATGAATAAGAATCAAGAGGGGAAGCTATTTCGCCTTTATGATGCTGATCTTGCTGATCTGCTTTCAAAAGCAGTCTATGTGTATCTGAAAGATTCCAGTGACTGCGTTTGCAGCGTTCCTGCCAGAAAAGGCACAGTCAATCGGTTTGAGAGCATTGTAGAAAAAATCGCACAGGAAAATGGATTGGAAAATATAAGCCATCAGTTTGTAGCAAAGCGTGATTATGGAAAGCAAAAACTATTATCACACGCTGAACGAAAGCAAAATGTCAAAGATGCTTTTTCTTTTGACGGAAGTTTGGAAGGAAAGCGAGTTATCCTGCTGGATGATATTATTACGACAGGCGAGACGCTGAGAGAATGTGCATTGACCCTGAAGAATGCAGGCGCAGATAAAATTTCTTTTTTAACTTTTGCGATAAATCAGAAAGAAATTGAATACGGAACTGCAAATCAACCAAAAGTCTGCTGCCCTAAGTGTGGAATGCCTATGAAACTTTTTGCTAACAGCAAAAATCGTTCTTTATTTTATAGCTGCAGGGAGTGCGGCGTATCGAGCGGATATGAAAAGGAAAAAGCAAAACTTTTGACACAGATTAATCAAGAATTTACAAAAGTTAGCGAAATGGATAATGAAGAAAACTTTGATATAACGCTTTAACTGATCTTGCTATGGCGTATAACTTTGAATCAAGAGCAGGAGAGATTATGAAGTCCAAACAAAAAGTCAATACACAAGAGAATCTTGCAATTTCTGCAATGCAAATGCTGCAGACACAAATGAGTGGAATGGAAGGAAGTGCAGGGCTTGACTCTGAAGATGAAGTCTTGGATTTGGTTAAGGAAATTCGTAACGAAGATAGCAAATAAACAATGAAACCATTCAGCAGCCCGCGAGGCTGCTTTTTTCGTGCAAAGGAGGCAATATGGAACGAAAAATAAACAAGGAAATCCGGGAATACCGGGAGGCGATGTTTTGGGGGCTGACGCTGCGTCAGTTCTTTTTTTCTGTTTTGGGACTTGGCATATCTGTCGGGATATATTTTCTGCTGCGAGCAAAACTCGGCATGGAGGCTGTGTCATGGGCGTGTATATTCGGCATGCTGCCCTGCGCGATGCTCGGCTTTGTGACCTATAACAAAATGCCCGCAGAGAAATTCCTTTGGGCAGTGATCAAGACAGAGCTATTGACGCCAAAAAAACTGATCTTCAAGCCGAAGAACCTGTGCTATGCGCTTTTCGTGTGTGCAGAGCAGGCAGGGCATCAAATGTCCGGTGAAGCTGAAAAAAGGCGGACGATAAGCAGCAGGAGAAAAAAAGAGAATCAAGAAAGCAGAGGAGATAAGAAGTGAACATACGAAAACGAAAAAAGGAACACACAAGGATTCCAAGAAGCGTGCAGGACGCGATTCCCATCAGCACCGTTTATGATGACGGGCTGTTTCGGGTAGGGAAGAACCAATACAGCAGGACCTACAAATTTGAGGATATCAACTATCAAGTTGCCTCGGAGGCAGACAAAGAAACCATGTTTGAACGCTACTGCGCCCTGCTCAACTCCCTCGACAGCAACGCGACAACGAAAATCACGATTAACAACCGCAAGCTGAATCAGGCGGACTTTGAGAAGCGGATTTTTATCAAAGAGCAGGACGATAACCTAAACGAATACCGACGCGAATACAATCAAATGCTGCTTGCCAAGGCAACTGCGGGAAATTCCATCATACAGGAAAAGTACATCACTGTGACTGTCACCGAAAAAAGCGCAGACGATGCAAGGCAGTATTTTAACCGCTTCGGCGCGAGCCTTGCCATTCAGCTAAACAAGCTCGGCTCCAAATGCACCGACCTTGACGCAATTGAGCGGCTAAGGATTTTTTACGATTTTTATCGCAGTGGCGAGGAAAGCGACTTTGCGTTCGATCTGAAAGACAGCCGCCGGAAAGGACACAGCTTCAAAGACTATATCTGTCCCGACAGCATGGAGATTCAAAAAGACCATATCGTGCTTGGCGAGCGTTACGCGCGAGTTCTGTTTCTCAAAGAATATGCAAACTTCCTGAAAGATGATTTTGTGACGGAACTGACTACACGCTGCAAGAACATGATGCTGTCCATCGATATGCTTCCGCTTCCGACAGGAAAAGCCGTCAGAGAAGTCGAAACAAGGCTTTTAGGGACAGAGACAAACATCACGAACTGGCAGAGAAAACAAAATGCAAACAACAACTTTTCCGCGGAAGTGCCCTATGACCTCGAAATGCAGCGGCAGGAGTTAAGAGAGTTCCTCGACGACCTTTCGAGCCGCGACCAGAAGATGATGCTTTCGGTGCTGACCATCGTCATAACGGCAGATACTTTAGACGAACTCAACCAGCAGACAAAATCCATGCAGGAACTTGCGCGGGAGCGTGTCAGCCAGATTGCAGTCTTGAAGTTTCAGCAGCTTGACGGAGTGCATACGGTGCTTCCCGCAGGCGTACAGAAACTGGATATCTTCCGTACTTTAATCACTGAATCCCTTGCGATTCAAATCCCTTTCCGCGTACAGGAAATCGCCCACGCAAAGGGTATTTTTTATGGGCAGAATGTCATCAGCAAAAACATGATTCTTGCCGACCGCACGCAGCTGCTTAACGGAAACAGCTTTATCCTCGGTGTATCGGGCAGCGGAAAGTCTTTCGCTGCAAAGTGCGAAATTACCAATCATATGCTTGCGACCGATGCGGATATTCTCATTATTGATCCGGAGCGAGAGTACGCACCTCTTGTACGGGCATTAGGCGGCGAAGTGATTGAAATTTCAGCAACCAGCCAGAATCATATCAACGCTATGGACATGACGAAGGAGTACGGAGAAATCAATCCAATCATCGAAAAGTCGCAGTTCTTACAGTCGCTTTGCGAGCAGATCATCGCAGGGCACACTTTTACGAAAGGGCAGCAGTCCATCATCGACCGCTGCACCGAAAGCGTGTATCGCTACTACCTGCAAGGCAACTATCAAGGCGTGCCGCCGACCCTGCAGGACTTCCGAGAGGAACTCTTAAAGCAGCCGGAGCCGGAAGCCCACGCGCTGGCATTGGAACTGGAGCTATTCACAAAGGGAAGCCTGAATACCTTTGCCCAGCAGACGAATGTCGATACCGATAAGCGCTTGATTTGTTACGATATCATGGAGCTTGGTGAGCAGCTCCGCCCGATTGGCATGCTTGTAATCCTTGACAATATCCTAAACCGCATTACCGCAAATCGCAAAAAAGGCAGGCAGACCTTTGTCTATGTGGACGAAATTTATCTTTTATTCCAGTACGAATATTCGGCGCAGTTTTTATTCAAGCTTTGGAAGCGTGTCCGGAAGTACGGCGCTTTCTGCACAGGGATCACGCAGGACGTGGAGGATCTCCTTCAGTCCCATATCGCGCGCACCATGCTATCCAATTCCGAATTTGTTCTCATGCTGAATCAAGCTGCGACCAATCGGGAAGAACTTGCGCGTCTTTTGAACATTTCCGATACACAGTTATCATATATTACCAATGTGGACGCAGGACATGGACTCCTTAAAATCGGCAGCAGCCTGATACCATTTGAAAATAGCTTCCCGCGCGATACGAAGCTTTACCATTTGATGACGACGAAACTATCCGATAAATTTTAATCAGAGGTAAACGAGGTTGCAAAATGACTATTGATATTTTATCATAATTATGATAAAATATAGCCATAATAAAAAAAGGGGGCGCAGTAGCCATGATTAACATCAGACCTATTTCCGATTTAAGAAATAATTTTACCGAAATTGAAAGCGTTGTGAAAAAGGGAGAACCTGTCTATCTGACCAAAAACGGATATGGCTCAATGGTTGTACTAAGCTTAGAGCAATATGCGGCACTGACTGACGAAGTTGAATTGTGGCTTGATAAAGCGGATCGCGCAGCGGAACTTGATCCTGCGCGCTATACAGAGGAAGAAGTTTTCGGAAGGGTTAGGGAAAAGAAGATATAAACAATGAATATACAAAACACCAGACAAAGCTCGACGCAAAGAACGCTCGGGCTTTTTGTGTGCAAAAAAAGATTTGGAAAGGAGAATGCTCAATGGATAACAGGAAACTACGCTACGCAAAGTGCAAGGCAAAAGAAAAAATCCTATCTCAGCGAGATAGAGCCTATTACCGAAACTTGCACTTCCGCGAAAATCCGAATGAGCAGGCAGAGGCATCTCCGGAGCACTATGCCGCGCAAAACGCAAGCCTCTACGGAAGAAAGTATGCGAGCACAGTAAAGACACAGGGGCGAAAACTGCTAATACAGCAAAAGGAAGAAGGAAGGCAGCGCAAAAAGTTCCGAGAGCAAGGAGCACAGGCAGAAACCCTTTCGTCTTCGGAAGGCTTTTCTTGGCAGCCTGCCGAAAAGAGAGCAGGCATGCAAAAAAACGGCAGAACTACTACATCAAGTATAAAACAGCGGCAAAATTTGCAGGCGCGGCGAAAAAAGCAAGCTCATATTTCCTCTGTCCTGCGCGAAAAAGGATACCGTGATAGAACGTATGCCTTGCCGATCTTCAGCCGCAAATCGAAAGGAACAGGCGCGGCAGGAGTAAAAACCGCAAAGCGGCTGTCACGAAGCACGAAAAAGGTTATTTCTTTTATCGTAACAGGCGGCGGTGCGATGCTCCTTCTACTTGCCGTTATCATTCCGCTCTGCGCCGCTGCAGCCGTCTTTGGCAGCGATGATGACGGAGAGATAACCTCCGACGATGTGTTGGTGGCAATCGCGCAGTCGCAGCTCGGAAACGAAGGCGGCGAGATCTACTGGCGGTGGTACGGATTTGACAGCCAGGTCGATTGGTGCGCGATTTTCGTCAGTTGGTGTGCAGACCAAGGGGGAATGCTTGAAACAGACAGTCTGCCGAAATACGCGGTCTGCGATGAGGGGATTCGCTGGTTCATCAAAAAGGGGAAATGGTATAACCGAAAGATCGAACCGAAACCGGGCATGATAATATTTTTCGACTGGGACGACGATGGCGTATCAGAGCATACCGGAATCGTGGAAAAGTACGAGGATGGGCTGATTTATACCATTGAAGGCAATAGCCACGATGTGTGCCGCAGGAAGTGGTATGCGGCAGAGGAGAAGTGTATTATGGGCTATGGCTGCGCGATAAAAACAAAATCAAACGATTTATGACCTTTCCGGCGAGTTTTCGGTGTGAATGTGTGTATATTGTAGAGGGAGGCATAGAGGGGAAACATAGCCGAAACAGTTCCGCAGAGTCATTGTTTTGCTTGCATTTTTCAAGAGCTATCTGCGAAAGATAGGGCTAAGGGAGGTACAAGCATGAAAAACAAAAATGCAGGTTGTGTTTACGGATATGTGCGTGTCAGCAGCGCCGACCAGAATGAAGAACGGCAGCGCATCGCAATGGCACAGGAAGGATTGAAAGAAAAGGACATCTTCATGGACAAACAGTCGGGCAAGGATTTTGAACGCCCGGCGTATCTCAAATTGCTGAAAAAACTGAAGGAAGGGGATCTGCTGCTCATCGAAAGCATCGACCGGCTCGGACGCAACTACGAAGAAATCATCGAGCAGTGGCGGCACATCACCAAGCTCATCAAGGCGGATATCCGCGTACTGGATATGCCGCTTCTCGATACAACGATCAGCAAGGACCTACTCGGAACATTCATCGCCGATCTGGTGCTGCAGGTGCTGTCCTTTGCCGCGGAAAACGAGCGAAAAAACATTCGCCAAAGGCAAAGAGAGGGGATCGATGCGGCACTGGCACGAGGCGTGCGCTTCGGCAGACCGGGGATTCCGGACAGTGAGGCGATGCTGGAGGCTGTGCGGCTGTATCGACAAAACAAAATACCACTCAATCAGGCACTGGATATGAGTGGCATCGGCAAAACGACGTTTTATAAGAAACTGAAGGAGTTCAGCGCATAAAAAAATTCCGTAAAAGTACACTTTTACGAACAGATTCGACACCTGTGTTACGGGAACGCTTGCGCAGATTTTATCCCGTTTTGGTTTGTCTTTTTGTCAAAAAAAAGAACAAATAGATGTTGATTTTATGTATTTTTTGTGATACGATATGCATGACTGAAAGAAAAAAGAAAATATTCGTCATTCACAGTTTGTTCGTAAAAGTGTACTTTTATGAACAAATTGTCGAATCGACGAAGACCGGCAACAAGGATAGCTAACGGATGTGAGGTGAAAGTCCTCCCTGTTTCTCAGCAACTGTAATGCCTGTACAGACAGGACAAGTCAGGAGACGAGCTATCGCTTGGATGTAAAAATTTCTCTGAGGCAGAAGGATACATCATTGCGAAAAGGTAAGCGGACAAAAGGATTTTCCTGTTACAGCGGCAGGAAGCTCGCTCGGCGGCACTTTTCGGCTGATACGTGCAAAGCAGCATGGGGGAAATCTCACGCGGGAGAGCTATGTGCGGAAACAGAATGTATGTGATGGATGCGGACTGCCAAAGAGACGGCAGTCTTTTTTGTGTCTTTTCATCCTTTTCGGGCGGTGTCGCATTAGGAAGGCATCGCCCATGGGGGTTCAGATAAAAAAATGTGTATAAGAGAGGGAAACATGAAGCAAGCACAGCAGCAGGAAATAAAACGCAAAATTAAGGAAAATCCGGAAATGACGGAAGGCGAAAAAGGAAGGGAATTAAAACGCCTGAGCGAGCCATATAAGAAAATGAGCGATGAGGAATTGCTGCAGCTTGTGCGGGACTTCGTCCGGGAATGCGGCAGAGAGCCTATGCGAAAAGACGTGCTGTATGATCGGGAACTGAAATACCGGTTCGGCCCATGGACGCGTATGCTTGAAAAAGCAGGAACCAGACCGGTCGCGGAACACTATTTAGAGAGAAAGAAACGGCGGCGTGAAAAACGCGAGCGTCATAAGGAATACCGC
>ENA-ORSL01001422-ORSL01001422.1-human-gut-metagenome-genome-assembly--contig:-NODE-1422-length-20242-cov-3.183930_pt1 | contig 20242 bp, 17 predicted proteins | sample MGYA00242190_ERZ509157 | MGnify/ENA primary metagenome ERZ509157 (study PRJEB26280, sample SAMEA2338664) | human gut metagenome | biome: human gut; feature: human-associated habitat; material: faeces...
ACGTCTGAAAGACGATATTCCTATATCTCCGAATGGAAATTCTCTTTATTTTCTTAACCTAAACCCAATCTCTCACGAGAACAGCCTCCGTGCCAACGGTCAGAATATTTAATTCTTGTCCGTTGCCGAAACATCTTGCCCGGCAAGCACTCTCAGCGCATCATTCCATATCTTCTCCACACGGTCGGAAACCATATAATAGTTGCCCTCGCCGTTGATGGTGAAAAAGCTCTTGCGCTCGCTGTACCGGAAGAACCGGAACACAAAGTCACCGCCTTCGGTGCTGATCGAAAGCACCAGCTCAGCCTCGCTGTCGGGCTTGGCCTTGTACTCCGCCTGCTGCTCGGCAGTCAGCTGCGACTCACCCTCGATCGTCGCATAAAGAATGGTTTGGAAGAAGTGACGGAAATATTCTGTCGTTACCGCACCCGTGACACTGCCGTTGGTCTTGCCCGTCACACGGACCGATGCCGAACCGACCTCGCGCTTGACCGTTCCCCACGCTCCGCTGCTTTCATCGACAAAAATATACAGCACACCGTCCAGCTTTTTGTCGTACTGCGTCACATAAAGCGTGCAGGTTCCGGTTTTGCCGCCTGCCATGTCAACGGTAAACGCCGACTTGTCTTTGATCAGATACAAATCGTTGATCACAGATGTTGTGCCCGTCTTGCTGTCGGTCTTGGTGCGGGACTTAATAAGATAATTTACGCTCCCCGCAAATACCGTCGGAGTCTCTCCCTCTCCGTCAACCACCGCATACTTGCCGTTGGACTTTACCAGCTTGTACTCGGTCACATCACCGTAATATCCGGTTGACGAATAAGTGGCAGCTGAAATAGAATTATAGGTGTACTGCGCCGTATCCGAGTTGTCAAGCACGAATTCGCGCTGCTCACTGCCCTTTTGCAGCACTATTGTGTCGGTACAGCCAAGATTGAAGCTGTAGGGCGCGTCGTCTATCCAGTCCATAAGCTGGTAGTCAAGGAAGGGCAGATAGCGCCGCTCGACCTCAACTATCATGTCAAACAGCATGGAATACACATAGTACGTCCCGCGCTCGGTCAGCTTGCTGACAAACAGGTACTGGTCTATCTTGACAGTCGAGCCGTTATCGGTGTCGGTCGTCAGATACTTGAAATAAATCATATACTGCGGGTCGGCAACGCCGTACGTCACCAGCGCCTCGTCATCGGGGGCGAGCTTGGTGACACCCACAAAGCTCATGTTATAAAAGCTCTGAAGGCAGGTGTCAACATTGGTCGAATGTGCCCTGAATGTCTCCATACCCGGCGTGTGGAACACGTACGGACTGGACGAGCTCATAGTTCCCTGCCGCTCCTCAAGCGGGATATACGAAAAACTGATGACATCATCGCTGTCCGCACGTGCAAACGAAAAGTCTTCGACGTTGAAATAGGTGGACAGCGTCATGGGGTAGACTATCATGGGCTGGACCAGCGCCTCTACCGGTTGAAGCACGGTTTTGGCAATGTCGGAATTTACAATATAAATGAAGGGCGTGTCGGGATAATCGGGGTTAAGATACTGAACATAGTAGCCGGCGCCCGACACGATAGCGTCTCCGACAATGACCTTGTAGGTCATGCCGTTAACGTCTGTCAGCTCATACCACGCGGGCGTGTACGTGTACTCCTTGCCCGATGCATCGGTGCGCGTTTCGGTGGCAAGTCCGTACATGGAATACTCACCGTTCTCGTCGGCTATTGGCTGCTCGATCTTGGACATGGCCAGCACGTATCCGCACGACACGATCAGCGAGGCAAACTGCTCCTCGTCATAGCTTGTAGTCTTATGGCCGTCGATATAATACTCATTCTTGCCGTTTTTGTGAACACCGACAAAGGAATAGCTACCGTACTCGTTGTGCACGGTCAGTCGCGCCATATTCTTTTTCTCAACCTGCGGGAAGGCCAGCACACGTGCAGTCACTATGTTGCCGACCACCTCGCGCCCGACGGTGTCGACATAGGCATAAATTGATGCCTTGCCTGTATCAGTATCGAGCTTTACCTGCGAGCCCGATGCAGTCACATAATACTTGCCGTCCTCGGTCTTCTCAAGCTCGTTCTCGTCCGAATCACACAATATATATGTGCCGTCGGTCTTGATTATCTTATATATTGTGCCGTCTACGTCCTCAAGATTTGTGCGGTTGACCATATGCGCCACCACACACAGTCCGGCGATCGCGGCTGCCATAAGCACTACGGCCACGGCAATGATTATTTTCTGGCGTTTGAGCGACGCCTTTTTTTTGCGGTAGGCCTTGAGCTTTTCATCCGACCGGACATTTTTGGTCCAGTGCGCATACAGCGCGTGGCTGATCTCGGCGGTGACTACCGTCTCGGCGGTAACAAGCTCGCCGCCCTCCTCGGCGGTGAACCAGCCGTCGAACTCATATCCGAAGCGGGCGGGCGGCGGCAGCTCGCCATAGGGCTGGCCGCGCGTCACTCGCTTGCTCGAAACGGTTATTCCGCCGCCGTTGGCGTCGAATATTACCGTTACAAATTCACTCATGCTTTTTTCCTTTCCTAATTCCGGCATCAGGCATATTTACGTCTGACCACCACAAACACGCCGAGTATTACCACTACCAGCGCAGGAACCACGGTGAGTATTACTGTATACTGATTTGCCTGCGCCGTAGTCAGGCTTTCGATCTCGGTCTTGTCGAAGGGCTTGTGTGCCAGATCGACCACTATGGTTTCACGGCCTACCGCGCGCAGTGCGGACACCAGCACGTCCGAGTTGCCGTAAACGATGGATTGCAGCATATCGGCGCTGATAAAATCGGTCGAGCCGCAGGCAATGACATACGAATAATCGGCGTCGGTATTGGACACCATTTGCGTCTCACGCGTAATGGTCATAAGCTTGAAGGGGTCAAGCGAGCTTGCCGCGGCGACCTGCTCGCCGTTGGCTTCTGCAACCGCGCTCGATGCCGATGTGAATACATCATAAATATTTCTTGACACGCCGTTGGAGTAATAGGTTCCGTAGCGGTAGGTTACCGTGTCGTCATCTTCGTCGGTATAATCTACGGTCTTGTAGCTGTCAGAATATGAAATGGACATTGCGTTTTTGAATATTACTTTTGCCGGCACCGCTACGCTGCGCATTTCCTTGTGCACCGAAGCGCCGAGGCCCTGCGTTGCGTATTCTGCCACAACTGTCATACCGTCTGCCGTGAGCGAATGAGCGGAATCCTTTATCATATAAGGATATACGTTGCCGGCCTCGTCGGTGTGGCGGTCGTATTTGATGCCCCATTCCTCAAGATATTCCTCAAAGTTGGGTAGCACGGGGCTGTCGGGCGACATAAACACAAGCAGTGAATTCAGCCCGTCGAGCCAGGTGTTGAGCTTGGCGATCTCCGAAATATCGGAAATGCCGTCCTTTACCAGAAAGTCGGAGGTGGGGTTGCACACCACCATAAGTCGGCAGTCGGCGGGAATCTCCTCGGTGGCCAGATTTATCATCTGAACCATATATCCGGCATCCTGAAGCAGATAAAACAGCTCGTAATCCGAGAACGACTCACCGTGGTTGATAGTCACACAGGCGATAGGCGACTCGGCCTTGATAACTGCAAGAATACCCGAAACCAGCTTTTTTTCACCGTTGTATGACCACGGGTCGGTGTTATCATCATCATTGAACACAAAGAAAGAGTTGAGCGAGTATACGCGGTATTCCGAGCCGCTCTCGACTATAACGTTGGTTGAATATATGGACGTCAATGCGGTGCCCTTGTACTTCTGCACGGCGCCGGGGTTTGTCCAGATGTTGACGAATTTTACGCTGACAATATCGGGGAAAGCGCGTTCAATGTCCTCGGCGGTTTCCAGCACGTAACGCTGAGCGGAATTTTCCTCCAGTGCGTCGCGCTCATCGCAGAAAATGATATTGACCTTGACGTCGCCCAGCCGTTCACCGTCGCCCTCGGCCTCAAGGTAGGACTCATACGAGCGGGGCGTTTCGGCACCGCCGAGGCGGTTGCAGGTAGTGAAGGCAGTGAAGTCGTCGTATTTTTCATATGCGGCAGGTGCGGTATAGCCCGCATCGCCCGGAACCACACCGCTGTCGCGGTTGGCGGCGGCGGTGGTCAGGTTGGAGCCGGCGATACGGACGTTAGCCTCAGCCTTTTCCTTGTTGTTGCGGGCAATTTCAAGGTTGGCGGCAGCAATGCCGGTATCGTCGTCATTTATATATGAAGTAAACGCGCCGTAATACTTATAGGCAGCCAGCGTTGTCAGCTGTTCAAACGCCGTCAGCGGCGTGAGCGTACCGGCAGACAGCCGGTTTTTGGCGGCTGTTTCAACGTTGGACTCAGCCGTTTTTACGTTTTTCTCGGCGGTAGCCAATGTAGCGGCGGCAGCCTTGGTGTTTTCGGCCGACTCGCCCTCCTTTTCAAGCACGTATTCGTAAATTTCCTTGGCCAGCTTGACGTTGTCCTGTGCTATCTCAAGGTTATCCTCTGCCAGTGACACGCTTTTTGAATACAGCTCGAGGTTGCGCGCGGCAATTGCCACGTTTTTCTCGGCGCGCTCGATATTGGTGTCGGCCAGCGCTACGTTCTGATTCATGCGCTCAAGGTTGTTTTGGGCGACCTGGTAGTTTGTTGCCGGCAGCGCGGCGTTGGACGCATTGCGGTCTTCGATGGTCTGGTCAATGTTTGTGCGAAGCAGAGTTTCGGCCGCCTCGGTCAGCGTATACATGCTTTTCTTGGTCATGTCGGTGTACCAGCCGTATTTGTTCGACAGTGCCGATATTCCGGCATTTATCATGATAACCACCGCCACTATCAGTGCGGTCATCATGACCGACACGCTTCCGTATCTGAATTTACGGCTGTGCATAAATCTCGATCTCATGTTGCATTACCCTCCAATCAGGCCCAGCGGCGGCTGTCATACACCCGCACCGTGAGGAAAAGAAACACTCCGGTGATCGAGATGTAATATATCAGCGCGGCATAATCAAAATATCCGTAACCAAAGGCCGAGAAGCGGCTGAGCACCGAGAACCAGCCCAGAACATAGCGCACGCCATAGTTTGCTATGATATACTTACCGTCAGCGTCGGTGATCTGCACCAGCAGGCCGAGCGCAATTGTCGACAGCACAACGGCTATTGTGACAACAGCGGCGGACAGCTGGTTTTCGGTCAGCGCCGAAATGAACAGTCCGATGGCAATAAACGCCGCGCCGATAAGTATAACTCCTATGATGCTGCCGACTATCTGCCCTGAAACCGGGCCGATGTGCGGCACCTTGGAGAGATATGTCTTGACGTCATTGATCTGATCAAGGTTGTAGGCGCTGTTCATCTCGCGGCGGCCGATCTCATAAAGCGGGAAAAAGTTGATGCAGGAGAACAGTACCGTGCCGAGAAACAGCGTAAAGGCGGCGAAGTATTTGCCGAGCACCATGCCCGTCAGCGACACGGGTGAGGTCAGCAGCAGCTGCTCGGTGCGCATTTTGCGTTCCTCGGCGAAAAGGCGCATGGTCAGCAGCGGCAGAAGCACCGCCAGCACGAATATCATCATGTTGAAATAATTGGTCGTGCTGTATGTGTTGGCTTGCAGTGTGGTGTAGCAGCACAGCAGTGCCGACAGCGCCAGAAAAATGGCGGTATAGACATATCCTATTGCGCTGATGAAATATGAGCGCAGCTCTTTTTTGAATATGGCAAGCATTGTTTACATTCCTTTCTTCCGGCGTCAGTCTTTTTTGGCGAATTCGGAGGTTTTTTGCTGCGCCGTCTTTTGCATAATGGACTGTGCGATATCCTTTTCCAGCGCATTGGCGGCAGGTGCGGTCTTGCGCGCACGTACCTCACGCCGGGTTTTTATCTCATTGGACTTGTCCACTATGGTGATGAATATGTCCTCAAGGCTCATTCCGAGAGCCTCAAGGCCTATCATTGGCCAGTTTTTCTCGGCCAGCGTGTAGAACAGGCTCTTACGAATGTCCACGCCGACCTCGCTTTCTATCATATAAACATATGCCTCGCCGTCGCGGTTGGGCAGTGCCTCGGCATAAACTATGCCCGGCTTTGATTTGAGCATGGCCAGCACCTCGCGCTGCGGGCCGCATATCTTGACATTGAAGCGGCGGTTGTTCTCGACGGCACGCGAGATGTTCTCGGTCTCCTCGTCGGCCACGATACGCCCCTTGTTGATGATCAGTATCCGGTCACAGCAGGCCTGGACCTCCTGCAATATATGCGTCGACAGTATAACCGTATGGTCGCGTCCCAGCGTACGTATGAGATTGCGTATCTCAATTATCTGCTTGGGATCAAGGCCGACTGTCGGCTCATCGAAAATGATAATCTCGGGATTGCCGACCAGCGCCTGAGCAATTCCCACTCTCTGCTTGTAGCCCTTGGACAGGTTGCGTATGACACGCCGGTACACGTCGGAGATTTTCACGATGTCGCATATCTCGCGCAGATGCTTTTCGCGGTTGAGCGTGCATCCCTTCAGTTCATAGGCGAAGTTCAGATACTCGCCCACCGTCATATCGGGATACAGCGGCGGCTGTTCAGGCAGATAACCGACCATTTTTTTGGCCGCCAGCGGATTTTCCAGCACATCGACGCCGTCTATGGTAATGCTGCCCGAGCTTGAAGACAGATATCCGGTGATCATGTTCATTGTGGTCGACTTGCCCGCGCCGTTCGGCCCCAGAAAGCCGACTATCTCACCCTGTGCGATCTCAAAGCTGATATCGTCAACCGCGCAGTTAGTACCGTAGTTTTTAACAAGATGGTCGATCTTTATCATCGTGTTTTTCCTTTCGTGCTTGCTTTGGACTTTATCTCATTTTACATTATAAAACGCAATTATCAATTTACTGTGACGGACATACGCCGTCTGCCGCCTGTGGCGTGAAAAAACTGTGACGGCTATGTGTTTATCTCAGCTGTTGCCGGCCGTCAGTCGGATTATCAGGCGTATATCGTCGGGCTGAACCGGCGCTTCGTGCGCGGCGCGGCAACGGCGTATCTCGCCGCACTTGGTACAGCGGTGGACGATTACATATCCCCGCCGTGCATCCGGCTCGGTTCGTATCGGCTCCATAAGGCCGCCGCACGGGTTTTGCCGGTCGCCGGGATTTTCGTCAATGTGCACCGACCACAGACAGAACGGGCAGTGATTACGTGACGAATACCCCAGCGGCTCGACCTGCCGACCGCAGTGGGCGCAGACAAAGCCGCTGTCATTTTTTGAAAATCGTTTGGTTTGCATTATTTTTTGCCGGCAAAATGGGCTTCATACTGCTCGGCGATGTATTTTTCAAACACCGGCATAACGTTGCGGTGTCCCTCCTGATTGAGGTGGCTGACGTCGGTTGACGACTGGCAGTATTTTGCCCGGAAGCGTGCGTCGTTCATATCAACGCCCGTAACCGCGGTATCCATGGCATTGAAGCAGGGTACGTTCATTAGCTCGCAGACCTCGATCATGGCCTTGCCGTAATCGGTGCAGTTGTTGCCTATGCTGTTGACGCTGTTGACATTCCACACCGTGACGCATATTATGAGCGCGTCCGGGCACTTGGAGCGCACCTGGTCTATCATATATCTTACCGCGCCCTTGAAGGTCTTGGTGTCGGTGTCGTTGTTTGTGCCTATGGGAACATTCTGGTTGTAGTCATTGCGGCCGCCCTCAATAATGATTATATCGGGACTGCCCGCGACAACCGAGGCCCAACGCTCAACCATGGGGTTTTTGTTGGTAACATAGTTGGAGACCGTCGAACCGTTTTTTCCGTTGTTGGAGTATTTCATTCCGTATTTGTTGGCAAGCAGCGAGCACCACACGTGGCGCGTATCCAGCTTATCGCCGGCAAGATAGCTATCGCCGATAACGCTGAACTTCACTCCCTCAAGGCACTTGTAATAGGAAGTTTTCTTTGACTGTTCAATCCATTCGCTGTACTCATCGGCAGCCGAGCCGAGCTGCTCGGCCGTTGTGGGCGAAACGCCGGTACGCATATAAACGGTGGGATAGCCTGGCACAAACGTCGTGGTCTGTCCGGAACGGTAGCACAGGCGTATGCACTCGTTGTCCTGCGAGGTGACATATTTATATGTAACCGTACTTCCGGACGGATATGCAATGGCCGACTGTGCTGAGCTGCTTCCGGCAATATTCATGCCGGACTTATCGATGACCCAATCGTTGCCCTCTTTTTTCCAGCTGGATATTACAAACGCGGCGGTTGAGGCAAACAGGGTATCACCGCCCGAGTTCTGATTGTCGTCGGTAAAGCTGATCTCGGTACCTGCCTTTTCGATGACAATAACGTCGGAATATGAGTACTTACCTCCGGTCGGGTTAATTGCATATGCACTGGATGTATGAGTGTCCGAGCCAACGTAGCCGAGGTGCCATGTGACTGCAAGCTCGGTCTTTTCGGACGGAGCGGCGGTCGTTGTGTCTGAAGGCGTCGTGACCGCAGGCGTCGTGTCAGCCGGTGTTGTTTCAGCTGGTGTTGTTTCGGCCGTAGTGGTATCCACAGGGGTGGTATCCGCAGGAGTGGTATCTGCGGGAGTGGTTACAACAGGAGTAGTTGCGGCAGGAGGTGTAGTGGTTGTATCGTCGGGCTTATCCGCCGAGGTATCACACCCCGCCAGCACAGGCAGGACCAGACAGATTGCAAGTATTGCAAGCAATGCTCTTTTCATGGTGAAATGTCCTTTCATGATAATGTTTTTTGTGATTCTCCTTTTTGGGGGATATAGAAATACAGACTTATGTCACGGTAAAACCGTATTTCTATAGCCTCCAAATAACCGTTACCACAGCCCGGCCCGGGCAAACCGACATGGGTCTGCCCGGACACGCAGCGGTAAGCTTTATTTCTTGAGTGCAACTGCGGCCTTGGCTTTGGCTGCTATTGCCGCCGGAGTCAGTCCGTACAGCTCGAGCAGAGCCGGCACCTTGCCCGACTTGCCGAATTTGTCCTCTACGCCCACGCGCATAACCGGCACGGGACGCTCCTCGCACACGACCTCGGCAACCGCGGAGCCGAGTCCGCCGATAATATTGTGCTCCTCGGCGGTAACGATGGCGCCGGTTTCAGCGGCAGCCTTAAGTATAATGTCGCGGTCAATGGGCTTTATGGTGTGCATGTTGATAACACGCGCTGAAACGCCCTCGGCGGCCAGCTGTTCGCGGGCGGTGAGCGCCATATCGACCATAATACCGGTGGCAATGATGGTAACATCGCTGCCGTCGGCCATTTGAATTCCCTTACCGAACTCAAATTTGTAGGTCTGCTTATCGAACAGTACCGGCACAGCCAGTCTGCCGAAACGCAGATATACGGGGCCGTAATAGTTTATCGCCCATTCAACTGCGGCTCGCGCCTCGGTGGCGTCTGCAGGGTTGACAATCGCCATACCGGGAATTGTGCGCATGGTGCCGAGATCCTCAAGGCACTGGTGTGTGGCGCCGTCCTCACCGACCGTAATTCCGGCGTGTGTGGCACCGATCTTGACATTGAGGTGGGGATATCCGATGGAGTTGCGTATCTGCTCGAACGCACGGCCGGCGGCGAACATCGCAAATGTCGACGCAAAGGGTATCTGTCCGGCTGCCGCAAGGCCGGCGGCAACGGTCATAAGGTTGCCCTCTGCTATACCGCAGTCGAAAAATCTCTGCGGGAACTTTTTCTTGAACACTCCGGTCTTGGTAGCGGCCGCCAGATCGGCATCCAGAACTACAAAATCATATTTGTCGCCAAACTCAGCAAGGGCATTGCCGTAGGCTTCTCTTGTTGCGATTTTATCTGCCATTTTCATTCAATTCCTTTCACAAATTTAGAGCGATGCTTTGATTTCGGCCACTGCCTGCTCATACTGAGCGTCATCGGGAGCGGATCCGTGCCAGGACGCCTGATTTTCCATGAAGGAAACGCCCTTGCCCTTGGTCGAAACTGCGATAATTGCGGTCGGTCTGCCCTTGCAGGCTCTCGCGGCGGCAAGGCCCGCAGCTATGGAATCGAAGTCATGCGCGTCGACAGTCACTACATTGTATCCGAACGCCTCCAGCTTTTTGTCGTAGGGCGTAGGATTCATGACGTCGACTATGCGGCCGTCAATCTGCAGGCCGTTCCAGTCGATTATGACGCACAGATTATCCAGCTTATAGTGGTTGGCAAACATGGACGCCTCCCATACCTGCCCTTCCTCGGTCTCACCGTCACCGAGTATGGTATAAACGCGGTAATCCTTGCCCGAGATCTTGCCTGCAAGTGCCATGCCGCAGGCGGCGGAAATGCCAAGTCCCAGTGATCCGGTCGTCATATCAACGCCGGGAGTGCCCTTCATATCAGGGTGTCCCTGAAGGAAGGAGTCGGCCTGACGCAGCGTTTTAAGCTCGGATTTGTCGAAATAGCCTTTTTCTGCCAGCACAGCGTAAAGTGCCGGCGCTGTATGACCCTTTGACAGAACAAAGCGATCCCGATCCTCCCACTTAGGGTTGTTAGGATCGACGTTCATTTCTTCAAAATAGAGATATGCCAGAATGTCCGCGATCGAGAGCGATCCGCCCGGATGTCCCGATTTTGCCGCGTGCACGCCCTCGAGTATACCGAGGCGGATATCTGCGGCTATCTGCTTGAGTCTTGCCTGTTTTTGCTGTTCCATTTTTTCCTCCTTAACGAAGCAGTTTATCTGCGGATAGTTGTTTTTTTATGTAATTTACACAGATATATCTATTATATAATAGGTTTTGTATTTTGTCAAGACAGGACAGGCCATTTATAGGCAAGTTGGCCGCAAAAACCGACTTATGCAAATAAAGTTTACCAATCTCTTGCCTTTTTAGTGCCTGTTGTGTTATAATTATTCATAAATCACGTAACACTCACCTGCCGGAGAGAATTGTCTGATGCTGAAAAGCCCGATAATAATATTCCGTTAGGCCCCAGCCGTAATATTTTGTATAATGCGCAAATATTTTGTATAATTTGAACGAGGAAATATGCAGCTTACTGAATTCACGACCATATTGACCGCCGCCGCGCGCCAAAATAATATTTCCGATCTGATCACCGACCAGGCTTCCGAACATTTGTTCTCTTTCTGCCGTATTCTGATCGCCGAGAATGAAAAATATAATCTGACCGCCATCAAACAGCCTTCAGATGTAATATATAAGCATATAATCGACTCACTTTTGCTGTCAGAGCATCTACCGAACTCTGCGAAAATGATAGATGTCGGCTGCGGCGCGGGATTTCCTTCACTGCCACTCGCCATTGTCCGCCCCGATCTGGACATCACCTGCCTCGATTCAACCGCCAAAAAAATTAATTTTATCAAGCTCTGCGTTGATTATCTGTCCCTAAACAACGTTACAGCAATATGCGGTCGTGCCGAAGAAATCGGGCATGCTCCGGCTCACCGCGATAAATATGACATCTCCACCGCCCGTGCAGTTGCAAATCTGCCGGTATTATGTGAATTATGCCTGCCTTTTGTAAAGCCAAACGGACATTTTCTCGCCATGAAAGGCCGTTTTTCACAACATGAGTTCAATATTATGCCGGCGGCACTGTCCAAGCTGTCAGCGGAAAATCTTAATTGCCGCAGTTATCAGCTTATAACTCCGGAGGGATCCGAAGAAAGAACGCTGGTCAGCGTAACAAAAATCGGAAAAACCAATAATAATTTTCCGCGCAAATACGCTGTGATAACCAAAAATCCGCTTAAATAATCCGCAGTAAGATCATATTAATACCGCTGAATTGCCTATTTTTCTACCGTACAGCCATTTTCCACGCTGTACGGTTATTTTTTGTCAGCCTTGATGCGACGTTTTTTACATAAATTGTGTGATATCATGATGCAACCATCAAATGAAAGGACGTTATAAATCATGAAACAAGCTATCGCAATGTCACTGCAATCATCAATTCAATCGCAATCTTCTGCAAAAGAATGTCAGCAGCAAAGTCTCGAGCAAGCCGTACTACGGCAACCATCAATCGCAGATCAAGGCAACAACGCCCAACCAACGCCGCAGGCGCCTTTGATACCACTGATCAGGCACCGTCGTCTGGATCCGAATGAGAATGCTACGCAACTTCGGTCAACCCGCACAGCTGCAATTGACGATGTGAGCCGGCAAAGATCCGCCGGATACGTAGCAGGATACGGCCATACATACAGCTCGCCGGAGCAGTCAGACCTCGAACCCGAAATATTTGAATCGGATACATCGATACAAGCGACAAATCCAGCCAATCTGACACCCATTCCTGCTTCAAGCATCATACCGAACCGATTTCAGCCGCGCAAGCGCTTTGACGCTGACTCGCTCAACCGATTAGCAGAATCAATTCGCATGTACGGAATACTTCAACCGATAACCGTACGTCTGTTGCCCAACCATGAACCGTTAAAATACGAAATAATATGTGGCGAACGCAGATTCAGAGCAGGAATTTTAGCCGGCCTGGATGTCTTCATGTGCCATGTATTGTGTGAAAACGACCTTCAGGTCGCGGAGCTGTCGGTTATCGAGAACCTCTTGCGTGACGACCTCAATATTTTTGAACAAGCCGAAGCCTTTCAGCTGCTTATAAGCACGTTTGGGCTTACACAGCAGCAGGTAGCAGACAAAGTAGGCATGAGTCAGTCCGCCGTTGCCAACAAGCTCCGGCTACTGCGCTTCACCCAGAAAGAGCAGCAGGAAATACTCGAAAACAGCCTTACCGAACGCCACGCACGCTGTCTTTTGAGACTTGAAGAACCCAATGTGCGTTTAAAATTTGTGCAATTAATCGTCAAAGACCAACTTAACGTATCAGCAACCGAGCAGTTGATTGAAAAATACATTAAATACACCTCAACTCGTCATGATGCAGCGACTAATTCGCCCGTATGTGCCAAACGTCCGCATATCAACGCCGGAATCCTGCGGGATGTGCGCGTATTTTCCAACTCCATCGAGAAGGCCGCCGATATACTCAGAAATTCAGGAATTGTTGTCGAAACCCAGTGTTCTGAGGAGGCCGAAAACTATGTGTACACCATCAGGGTAGCAAAGTGCTCCAAACCATCCGCAAGCTGATCAGCAAGAGAAGGCTGCCAGACCGATATCGGCGTCGCAGGCAGGACTCCGTGATTTTTGCTGCATAACAGAGCGGAAATTCACACCGCATTGCTTGTACTAGTCGAGAATCGGCAAGCCATATGTTTCACGTGAAACATATAAAGCGCAGGTGACACATATGCACATAACAATTTCTGCTCGCCCTACAAAGTCAGCAATTATATATGAAGTTGTAATTCGTGCAGCCACGAAAGCTGAATGCGAGAGCTTGCATTTTCATAAATTATTGCTCAAAAACGCCGCTTGCAAATATCAACCCAAAATAATGTTTCACGTGAAACATCAAAACGAGGCACAAACATCATGTAAAAAACGTGCCGATAAAAGAGTGGTCGCACGTCAGTTATCCAAATTTCGCCGCCCCAAGCGAGTTTCTTTTCAAAAAACAAAAATGTAAACATGCTTCACGTGAAACCGCAAGCGTTTGTTGCTTCTAACGACAGTTTTCTCATAAAATTGCCATTTATTGCTTAAAAGAGTGCGATGTTTCACGTGAAACATAAAAAATTTAGATAAAATCGAAAATACATATTGCTCTTTAGGCAAACATGTGGTATAATGTATGAGGTGAATCTTAGTTAAAATTTACATAAAGTGGAGGCAAAAATGGGCAAAATAATCGCATTTGCTAACCAAAAGGGCGGTGTTGGCAAGACAACCTCAGCGGTTAATGTAGCTGCGTCGTTGGGCGTCATAGGCTACAAAGTATTGCTGGTAGATCTCGATCCGCAGGGAAACGCGACCAGCGGTGTCGGCGTGTCAAAAAAGAACCTGAAACTGACCATACAGGACGTGCTGCTTGAGAAGGCTGGCGTTGAGGATGTCGTGATTCAGACCAAATTCAACAATTTATCGCTTCTTCCGGCAAATATCACATTGGCAAACGCCGAATTTCAGCTTTTTGACGCTGATAACAGCCAAATGGAGCTAAAAAACTCTCTTTTAAAGGTAAAAGACAGCTATGATTATGTCATAATCGACTGTCCGCCATCGCTCGGAATGCTCACAGTCAACGCGCTGTCGGCCAGTGACGGCGTAGTAATACCCATGCAGTGCGAATTTTATGCACTCGAAGGGCTGTCACAGCTCATGATTACCGTCAGCCGTATAAAGCAGTACTACAACGAAAAGCTCACGGTGACGGGAATACTTATAACCATGTATAATAAGCGCCTGCTTCTTTCGATGCAGGTCATGGCAGAGCTCAAAAAACACTACACAGACAAACTGTTTGACACTTGCATCTCAAGAAATGTCAAGCTGTCCGAGGCGCCGGGCTTTGGAATGCCGGTGTACTATCACGATAAAAGCTCAAAGGGTTCTGCAGAATATCTGGACGTAGCAAAAGAGCTGTCATCACGCATTTAAACACGCTTGTCGCACTGAATTGCGGAAGAGAGTTTAAATTTCAACCGCCCCGTGGCGATTTTTCCCATCATACACGGTTAACATCGGCATAAAATCAATGAAAGGAAGCAAAAATAATGGCAAAAAAGCAATCAGGATTGGGCCGAGATCTGTATTCATTGTTTGATGACAACCTGATAGAGGACAAAAAGGACTCCGGCACCACTCTTAAGATAGCAGACATAGAGCCGCGCAAAGACCAACCACGAAAGCTGTTTGAGCGCGAAGCACTCGAAGCATTGGCCGATTCTATATCAAATTACGGCGTTCTGCAGCCTATAATTGTGCATGAAAACACAGCATATCCCGGAAAATATGAGATTATTGCAGGAGAACGGCGCTGGAGAGCAGCTAAAATGGCCGGCCTGAGCGAAATACCGGTAGTAATACTCACCGGAGACGAACTGAAAATGGCTCAGGTATCACTGATTGAGAACCTGCAGCGTGAGGATCTCAATCCTGTCGAAGAAGCTGCGGCATACTTGGACCTCATTGACAAATTCGGACTGACGCAAGACGCGGTAGCAAAGCAGGTAGGCAAAAGCCGCTCTGCAATCACCAATACATTGCGTTTGCTTGATCTGCCGGATGAGGTTCTCGAGCTTTTGCGTTCCGGAGAGCTTTCGGCAGGGCACGCAAGAGCGCTTCTCGGCCTTAACGACAAGGACTCAATGGCAGCATTGGCGCACAAGATCATAGATAAACAACTGTCTGTCCGCGAAGTTGAGTCTATGATCAAAAAGCTGAACGCCTTCAAACCGGTTGACGATGACGATGAACTTATGCTCGAGGGAGTCAACCATCGTAAAATATACATGAAGGAGCTTGAAAGAAAGCTCCGGGAAACACTCGGACGCAAGGCAAAAATCGCATACACACCCAAGAAAAAAGTGCTGGAGCTTTCATTTGACAGCGACGAGGATCTTGAAAATCTGCTCACCGCCATTTGCGGTGCGACATTCTTCTCGGACGACCTATAAGAAAAAATAACAGCATAACAGCAAAAAGGAAGTATAATCATGTTAGACATCAAATATATCAAAGAGCATCCCGATGACGTTATAAATCGTCTTGCAGCAAAAGGCAAAGACGCGGCAGAGGATATAGCCGAAATAATCCGCCTGGACGGTGAGCGGCGGGCACTTATAGTTGAAACAGAAGCGCTCAAGGCAGAACAGAATAAAACAACAAAGCTCATCCCCCAGTACAAAAAAGAGGGCAAGGACGTTGCACCGATATTTGCCGAGATGAAAGAGCTGGCAAGCCGGGCAAAATCCAATGACGAGAAGCTCAAGCAGATAGAAACCGAGTACATGAACCTCATGCTTGGATTGCCAAATCTGCCCGATCCTGACCTCAAGCCGGGAGAAAAAGAGAACAATGAGCCGCTTCGTTACTTCGGAGAGCCGCACAAATTCGATTTTGAGCCGAAAAACCATGTTGATCTGTGTACTGAACTTGGACTTATCGATTATAAGCGCGGAGTCAAGCTGTCCGGGGCAGGCTTTTGGATATATTCCGGCATGGGCGCACGCCTGGAGTGGGCATTGCTCAACTTCTTCATAGATACACATCTGAAAAACGGTTTTGAACTGATGCTGGTACCGCATATGCTATCATACGAGTGCGGCCTGACAGCGGGACAGTTCCCCAAATTCAAGGACGACGTTTACTGGCTTGAAACCGCAGAGGATGAACGCCACCGCTTCATGCTGCCTACCGCAGAAACAGCACTCGTGTCGTTGCACCGTGACGAAATACTTGACGAATCCGAGTTGCCCAAGAAATATATCAGCTACACACCCTGTTTCCGACGTGAAGCCGGTTCTTATCGCGCCGATGAGCGGGGAATGGTACGCGGACACCAGTTCAACAAGGTTGAAATGGTGCAGTACACACTGCCGGAGAAGTCTGACGAAGCGTTGGAGGAGCTTGTAACCAACGCGGAAAACCTTGTTAAGGCACTGGGATTCCATTTCCGTACCGTCAAGCTGGCAGCCGGAGACTGCTCTGCTTCCATGGCCCGGACATATGATATCGAGATCAATATCCCGTCTATGAATGGCTACAAAGAGGTAAGTTCTGTATCTAACGCCAGAGATTACCAGGCTCGGCGCGGTATGATGCGTGTCCGCCGCAAGGACGGCAGCATCGAATATCTGCACACACTCAACGGCTCCGGCCTTGCCACCAGCCGTATACTGCCTGCACTTGTCGAGCAGAACCAGAACGCCGACGGAAGTGTGACCGTTCCCGAGGTGCTGCGCAAATACGTCGGTGTTGACATTATAAAAAAGCAATAATCGTCTTAGACAGACGTAAAAACGGTACCCGTACAGACGTGTTAATAACACCCCGGATACCGTAAAAATAAGCAAAGGAGGCGACATCATTGTTCGGAAACAAAATTTTTGGTCTTTTTTCGGCTCTTGAAGCAGAACAATCGCTCATTTCAGAGCTGTGGGACTACTTCAATGAAAAATATTTCTCGCCTCAGTACGGAGAATACGAGCACTTCACCGTGGAGGCGTCGTCGCTTGTTTCGTTCCGCAACATAGTTTTTGCCTTTTTCATTGGAATCAACATAGCCGCGATCATGGCAATTTTTGACAGACGTGTGCTGGGGGATTTTGCCCGAAAGCTGATCCGCGAGGAGGCGCTCAGCCCGGAGACTGCCATGACGCTGTCCGAGCTGGGCTACTATAAAAACACAGCCATACGCTCCAGTCTGCGAAGCGGATACACCTTAAGGCGCGTCGTCAGATGTGTCGAGGAGGAGCAGTACAATGCAGCGCTCGAACAGAAACGGCTTGAATTTGATGCCTCGGGCGGCAAAAAATTCCGCGAGGTGCCGTTTAAGGTCGACTTTGAGACGGCACACTTCTACATCCCGGATGAACTCAAATACACCGCCGAGATAAAATTCAATAAAAAAGGCACCAACTGGCTTACCTTTGCAGGCGTTTTTGTCGGATCGGTGGCAGTGATGTTTCTCACCTTTTGGCTTTATCCGGATATTCTGCAGCTAATTGATAACTTTTTGTCAATGTTTTGATTTTCACTCCGCAGCATCGCGGAGTAAAAATAAAAAATCAACTTTTAAGGAGTACTACTATGAAACATGCAAGTGACTATCGCAAACAAGCCTGGTCTGCCCTCAGCGGCAAATGGGGAATGGCCATACTGGTCTTTATTCTTTACGGCCTGATCGTCGGAGTGGCCGGCTGCACCATGGTTGGCGCAATTCTGCTCGCCGGCCCCATGGCCGTCGGCTACGCCTGTGTATGGCTGAACCTGCACAGACTCGGCAGAGTTGACATCAACGATCTGTTCAGCGGCTTCAACAACTTCGGCAACTCGCTGGTTATGGGACTGCTGTCCTCGATCTTCGTGGCGCTGTGGTCGTTACTTTTTGTAATTCCCGGCATTGTCGCGTCGTATTCCTACGCAATGGCACCGTATATTCTGGTTGACAATCCCAATATAGGCGGTTATGAAGCAATCGGGGCCAGCAAGGCCATGATGAAGGGCAAAAGATGGAAGCTTTTCTGCCTTGACCTGAGCTACATAGGCTGGCTGATACTTTGCATGCTGACATTCGGAATTCTGACGCTGTGGGTATCGCCCTCGATAAGCGCTGCACACGCTGCCTTCTACGAGGACCTCAAGAAAGAAAAAGCCGAGACTGCTACTGCCGAAAACAACGAAACCGCGCAGTAATCCGGCAGCGTACGTGCCGGGAAACAGCATGCGCCCCGGAGGTATGCGGATAAACTCCGTACTATGCGTAGCCCGGCATGATATCCTGCTTTGACAGGGAAAACAAAAGCACTCCGGATAAACTGGAGTGCTTTTTGAAAACCGTAACAAGGACGGCTTTTGCCGGACAGACGCATAATACTGCCGGTGAAAGCGCGCTGTTCTCAATCAGTGATTTCTCACTTCTTTGTCAAAACGCTGTTGATTGCAAACATGCCGTCACAAAAAACATACTGTATCCGTGCACAAAAAATCCCGCAACGTCAATCGACGGCGCGGGATTTTGTATAATCCGGTCATAAACGGAATGCTTTTGCCTTTCCGCTTCAAATATTACTTATTTGTCCTCGTCCTCGAACTCGTCAAGAATTGCAAGACGTTCGCCGCACTTGGGGCATACAAGATCCTCCGGCTTTGTGTCGCAGGAAAAATGCAATGTTTCACCGCAGGCAGGGCACTCGATGGCACAGCAATCCTCGTCACAGCAATCGCAGTCACATTCGTCGTCATCGTCACAGTCACAGCAATCACATTCGTCATCGCCGAACAGATACTCCTCAACGTCACCCAGGTCCTCGTCGATCTCCTCGATATAGTCGTTCAGATACTCAACATCGTCATCGACCTCCTCCAGCTTTTTAGCCATATCGGAGCAAAGATCGATCAGTGCCGCAATGAGCTTACCCTCGGCGCTGTCCTTGTCGAAGCTCAGACCGTCAGCCAGACCCTTCAGGTACACTGCTTTTTCATTAATCGTCATGATTTTGTTTCCTTTCTGTAAATTAAATCAGGCACGGGACAGGTACTCGCCTGTACGGGTGTCTATTTTGATCTTGTCGCCGGGGTTGATGAACAACGGCACCTTGATCTGCGCGCCGGTTTCAAGCGTTGCGGGCTTGAGGGTGTTGGTGGCAGTGTTGCCGGCAAAGCCGGGATCGGTGTCGGTCACTTCGAGGTCGACAAATGTGGGCGGCTCCACGCTGAAAACGTTGCCCTTGTAGGAAATGATCTTGCAGATCATCTCTTCCTTGACAAACTTGAAGTTGTCAGGCAGCTTGTCTGCATTAAGGGGAAGCTGCTCGTAGGTTTCAAGATCCATGAAGTAATAAAGATCGCCGTCGGTGTAGGAATACTGCATATCCTTGCGGTCGATATATGCACTCTCAAACTTGTCTGTCGGAGAGAAGGAACGCTCGATCACCGCCCCGGTGATAACGTTCTTGATCTTTGTACGCACGAAAGCGGCACCCTTACCGGGCTTGACGTGCTGAAACTCGATTACCTGGTACACACCGCCGTCCATCTCAAAGGTGATACCGTTTCTGAAATCGCCTGCTGTTACCATAATATACCTCCAAATATCGTATATCAATAAATATTCCATGTACCTGACAGCACATAGCTCACAGTTACATTATATTGTACTACAAAACTGACGTCATTGCAATAGGTTTTTTTAATTTTCCGCTCCGATACGGGATTTTTTTGAAATTTTACCTTCTATTACGTTAAAATTTATTATGGTTGTTGAAATCTGAAGATTTGTGTGATATACTAATAGTAAAAAATCGGGAGGACAGGGCATGCTTTCAACAGTTCGCGGAGCGGGGCTTTTCGGTATTGACGGCTTTTCGGTGACAGCGGAATGTGACTGTCAGGATCGCATGTACAGCTTTGAGCTGGTCGGTCTGCCCGACGCCGCCGTCAAGGAAGCAAAAGAGCGTGTGCGCGCCGCATGCGAAAACAGCGGCTGGCCGTTTCCGGACACGGCACTTACGGTAAATCTTGCCCCGGCCGATCGCCGCAAGGAAGGCTCGGGCTTTGATCTGCCGATTCTGCTGGGTATTCTGAGATGCTGCGGAATAATAGATCCGGCTGTTGACCTCATGAGCCGCTGCTTTGTGGGTGAGCTGTCGC
>ENA-ORSL01001423-ORSL01001423.1-human-gut-metagenome-genome-assembly--contig:-NODE-1423-length-20235-cov-11.361298_pt1 | contig 20235 bp, 17 predicted proteins | sample MGYA00242190_ERZ509157 | MGnify/ENA primary metagenome ERZ509157 (study PRJEB26280, sample SAMEA2338664) | human gut metagenome | biome: human gut; feature: human-associated habitat; material: faeces...
CCGGCATTAAAAGAGCTGGAACCCGTCGAGGTTGACGAATTACTGAATAAATAAGAAAGCGACCGCTTTTCGAGTATTCGGAGAGCGGCCGTTTTGTATTGTAAGCTTGCGTTAACATGACAAAAGCCCTACCGGGAATTTTCTCGGCAGGGCTTTGCTGTTGCTGTTTACTTTTCCAGTGCCTCGCAGCGCTCGTAAATTTCAAACGCGGCTCTGGCGTTGTGGTACGGGCACTTCCACGGGCCGCACAGCAGGTGCGAATTTTCCTCGTCCGGGGAATTTTTACCGCTTGCAAACCACTCGCCCGCCGGGCCGTTGATGATTTCGGCTTTGATGTATGCCCAGCTCTTCAGCGCGGAATCGAGATACTTCTCGTCGCCCGTAATCTGCCATGCGTTCACGCTGCCGACAACGGCTTCCGCCTGCACCCACCAGACCTTATTCGGCACAGCGATGCCGCCTTCTTCGTGACCCTCGTCAAACAGACCGCCGTCCGTATCCATGCCGTGGCTCAGCGTGAAGTTCACCATATTGATGGCGACCTCCTTCGCTTCCTCAAGGAGCTTTTCCGCACGGGCTTTATCTGCGCCGTACTTTTCGAGCACTTCGGCAGCTTCCGTCAACAGCCAGGAGCCCTCAATGTCATGGCCGAACGAAACCTCGCCCGGCAGCGGCTCCATTTTATCGTTGAAAAACATGACAAAATGGTGGTGCTCGGTGTCGTAAATTCTGCGTGCGGTGATCTCGATGAGGTTCACAAGGCTCTCCTCCACGCAGGCATCGTGGCGAATACGGAAGTAGCACGTCATCGGCTCCAGAATGTGGATGTGCGTGTTCATGGAAAGGTTGCCCGCCTCTGTAATGGCGCCGTTGCTGCTGCCCGTGCCGCGTGCGTTTTCAAGGTAATAGTTGCCCTCTTTGCACTCGTTTTCGATGTAATCATACGTCATATCGGCATATCTGCGTGCTTCCTCGCTGCCCGTTGCGCGGACGTACTCGGAGAACGCATACAGCAAAAAGCCCTGGCCGTATGTCATTTTCGTGTCGTCTTCCACAGAGCCGTCTGCATGCAGCATCCAGAAACCGCCGCCGTTTTTGTGGTCCCAGAAGCGCTCAACGATGTAGTTAAACGCGCGGTCGGCGAGCTCCTTATACTTCTCGTCGCCGAAAATGCGGTACGCGCCCGCAAATGTCCACAGCAAACGTGCATTCAGCACGAGGCCCTTGGACGCGTCCTTGTGAATAACCTTATCGACCGTCACGGCGCCGTAAAAGCCGCCGTTTTCGTGATCGATGGTATATTGCTCCCAGAACGGGAAAATAGAACCGTGCAGCAAATCCTCTTTCATTTCATCGCGCAGCTTTAAAAGTTTTTCCATCACTTTCACCCTTCCAAATCACTATAAATTTAAAGCAGCGACCCGGCTGAACGGAGCCAAAAGCCGCTGCTTTACAATCAATATTTGTCCAAAATACAGTCCAGAACACTGACTTCTTTGCCGTTTTTCAGGTAAACGCGTGTGACGCGCTTTGAGATGTCGCACACCACTTCATAGTGGATTGTCTCCATGATGCCGGCAATTTCCGCCGCGGTGATCTCATCCTCGCCGTCGCGGCCGATGAGCGTTACGGTGTCCCCTACCTTCGCCTGCGGCACGGCGGAAACATCCACCATGCACTGGTCCATGCAGACTTTACCTAAAATCGGGCAGCGCGTGCCGTGAATGAGCACACTGCCGCGGTTCGAAAGCCTACGGGAGTAGCCGTCCGCGTAGCCGACCGGAATGGTCGCGACGCGCATGCGTTCCTTTGCGGTGAATGTGCGGTCGTAACTGATGTCCGATCCGGGCTCAATCTCCTTCACGTGCGAAATGACGGAGTACAGGCTGAGCACCGGGCGGAAATCCGCGTGATGCTCCACGCTGAGCGACGGTTCCATGCCGTATAAAATCACGCCCGCACGCACCATATCGAGGTGCATCTCGGGGTAATCGAGGATTGCACCGCTGTTCGCGCAGTGGTGAATTTTAAACGTAATGCCCTGCTTTTCAAGCTCCGCGATGAGCGCCATAAAGCACGAGAACTGCTTCAAGGTAAATGCCTTGCCATTCTCGCCACCATCTGCCACGGCAAAATGCGTGAAGATGCCCTCCGGGATAAGCCCCGGGCGGCGGCACGCTTCTGCCACAACGCTTACGGCCTCTTTGTCGCGCTCAATGTCCTGAAAATAGAACCCGAGGCGGCTCATGCCGGTATCGACCTTGACGTGAATCTTCACCTTAACGCCGCTTTTTACGGCGTTTTCGGAGAGCGCCGCGCAGTATTCTGCAGAATACGCGCACTGCGCAATGTCGTTTTCGGCAAGCACGTCTGCGGCTTCCGCCGGGGTATAGCCCAGCACGAGCAGCGGCAGCTTGATGCCCGCACGACGCACCTGCAAGGCTTCCTCAATGTTGGAAAGCGCCAGCCAGTCTGCGCCGAGGGCTTCGTATTCCTCTGCCATGCGCACCGCGCCGTGCCCGTAGGCATCTGCCTTAATCACACAGCAGACCATCGACTGGTTGCCGACATAGCGGCGAATTTCTTTAAAATTGTGCGCCGCCGCGTCGAGGTCGATCTGCGCCCATGTTCTTTTCTGTAAAATGTCCATAACCAAATTGTCCTTATACGCGGCTGCGCGGGCAGCATTTTGCCCGCGCATACCGGAATTTTATAAGGCGTTTCTGCCTTTTATTACTTGAAGTAACGCACGCCGCTCTCAAAGATCTGCTGATCCTTTTCGCCCGGCACGTTAAAGTAGAGGTTTTCGCCCTTGCGTTCGCTGTGGCCCATCTTGCCGAAGACGCGGCCGTCCGGGCTTGTGATGCCCTCAATGCCGCACACGGAGCCGTTCGGGTTCCATGTGATGTCGCCGCTCACCTTGCCGCACGGCGTGGTGTACTGCGTGGCGATCTGGCCGTTTTCGATGAGCTTTTTCAGCGCTGCGTCATCCGCTACAAAGCGGCCCTCACCGTGGGAGACCGGGATGGCGAAGACATCACCTGCGTTGACGCCGGAGAGCCACGGAGACTTCGTGTTTGTCACGCGAGTGTAGACCATGCGGGAAACGTGGCGGCCGAGCGTGTTAAACGTCAAGGTCGGGTCGTCGTCCTTGAGGTCCACGATCTTGCCGTAGGTGACAAGGCCGAGCTTGATGAGCGCCTGGAAGCCGTTGCAGATGCCGAGCACAAGACCGTCGCGCGTGTCTAGCAAGTCCGTGACCGCCTGTGCGATTTTCGGATTGCGGAACGTTGTCGCGATGAACTTGCCGGAGCCCTCCGGCTCGTCGCCGCCGGAGAAGCCGCCCGGGATCATGATGATCTGAGAGGAGCGGATTGCCTTTTCCATGCGGTCGATGGTGTATTCGATGTCCTTTGCGCAGAGGTTCTGCACAACAAGAATCTCGGTCTCTGCGCCCGCCTTTTCAAACGCACGCTTCGTGTCGATCTCGCAGTTGGTGCCCGGGAATACCGGGATGAATACCTTCGGCTTTGCGACGCGGATGACTGGGGAGCCGGTGTACTTGTGGTTATCGAGCGGCACATCATATTCTACGGCGACGGTCTCCGCTTTATTCGCGAAGATTTTTTCGAGCTTGCCGTTCCAGGTCTCAATGAGGTCGTCCAAGTCGAGCGCTTTGCCGTTCAGCTCAATCTTTGCCGTATCGGTAACGGTGCCGAGCACAACAGCGTCGAATGTATTCTTGACGCTCTCAAGCGCATCTGCCGGAACTTCCACGACGAGTGCGCCAGCCTTCGGGGCAAAAAGCAGCTCTGCGTTTTCGGCAGTCTTCTCGAACTTGAAGCCGAGCTTGTTGCCGAACGCCATCTTCGCAACGGCAGCAGCCGCGCCGCCTTCCTTGACGACGTGTGCGGAAAGAACAGAGCCATCCACGATTTTTGCGAGCACGTTCTTGTAGTACGCCTTCAAAGCTTCCCAGTTCGGAAGCTCGGTTTCCTTGTCCTCCGGAATCGGCAACAGCACGGCGTAGTTGCCGGCGTTCTTGAACGCGCCGGAGATCGTCTTGCTGGCCTTCGTCATCGTCACCGCAAAGCTGACAAGCGTCGGCGGGACATCGAGGTCTTCAAAGGAGCCGGACATACTGTCCTTGCCGCCGATGGACGGCAGGCCGAGGTTCAGCTGCGCGGTGAGTGCGCCGAGCAGGGCTGCGGCAGGCTTGCCCCAGCGCTCCGGCTTATCGTGCAGGCGCTCGAAGTACTCCTGGAACGTCAAGCGGGACTTCATCGGATCTGCGCCGACGGCTGCGAGTTTCGAGAGGCTCTCCACAACGGCGTATGCTGCGCCATGGAACGGCGAGAAGCGCGCAATACCCGGAATATAGCCGTAAGCCATAGCAGTGGCGTCATCGGTCTCACCCGTGAGCAGCGGAATCTTCGCAACCATGGCGTCTTCCGGCGTCAGCTGATATTTACCGGCAAACGGCATCAAAACGGTGCCTGCGCCGATGGAAGCATCGAAACGCTCGGAAAGGCCCTTCTGGCCGCAGACCTCGAGGCGGGAGAGGTTCTCTGCGAACGCCTCGTCCAGCGATTTGTTTTCAAGGCAAGCCGGTACGGCGTTGCGGTAGTTTTTCGTTTCATCCGGTGCAGTGATGAACGCGTCTGCGTTCTGCGTCACACCGTTCGTATCGAGGAATGCACGGCTCAGGTCGACTACGCGGTCGCCGCGCCACTCCATCTTGAGTCTCGGCTCTTCGGTGACGATGGCCACGACCTGCGCGTCGAGGTTTTCCTCCTGCGCCTTAGCGCGGAATTTCTCCACATCCTTCGGGTCGAGCACGACCGCCATACGCTCCTGCGATTCGGAAATCGCAAGCTCAGTGCCGTCGAGGCCCTCGTACTTCTTCGGGACTTTGTTCAAATCAATCTCAAGGCCCGGTGCAAGCTCGCCGATGGCGACGCACACGCCGCCCGCGCCGAAGTCGTTGCAGCGCTTGATGAGCGTGGAAACCTCCGGGTCACGGAACAGACGCTGAATTTTGCGTTCGGTCGGCGGGTTGCCCTTCTGCACCTCTGCGCCGCAAACCTCGATGGATTCGAGCGTATGCGCCTTGGAGGAACCCGTTGCGCCGCCGCAGCCGTCACGGCCCGTTGCGCCGCCGAGCAGCACAATGATATCGCCGGGCTTCGGCTCGAAGCGCTTGACGTTCGCCTTCGGAGATGCGCCGATGACCGCGCCGATCTCCATGCGCTTTGCAACATAACCGGGGTCATAAAGCTCCGTGACCTGACCGGTCGCAAGGCCGATCTGGTTGCCGTAGGAGGAATAGCCCGCCGCAGCGCCGGTGGTAATCTTTCTTGTGGGCAGCTTACCCTTCATCGTATCCTTAAACGGAACAGTCGGGTCGCCGCTGCCGGTAACGCGCATCGCCTGATAAACATACGCTCTGCCGGAGAGCGGGTCGCGGATCGCGCCGCCAAGGCATGTTGCCGCGCCGCCGAACGGCTCAATCTCCGTCGGGTGGTTGTGGGTCTCATTCTTGAACTGCACGAGCCACTGCTCGGTCTTGCCGTCGATCGTGACCGGCACTTCAATGGAACAGGCGTTGATCTCGTCGCTTTCGTCCAGATCGTCTACCATGCCGTGCTTTTTGAGGTATTTCGCGCCGATGACCGCCATATCCATGAGAGAAACGGGCTTGTCCTTGCCCTTATACAGCTCTTCGCGGGCTGCAAAATACTCGCCGAGTGCCTTTTCGATGGCGCCGCTCAGCTTGCCCTTTTCGATCTCGATGTTGTTGAGACGCGTAAGGAATGTGGTGTGGCGGCAGTGGTCGCTCCAGTAGGTATCAATCACGCGCAGCTCCGTCACGCTCGGGTCACGGTGCTCTTCGTCGCGGAAATAATCGCGGCAGAACGCGAGGTCTTCAAACGTCATGGCAAAGCCCATGGTGCCGTAATATTCTCTAAGCTTCTCGTCGCTCCAGGAGATCATGCCCGTGACGCGCTTAACGTCTGCCGGCACATCGATCTTCATGTCAAGCGTCTCCGGCTTTTCCATCGATGCCAAACGGGATTCGACCGGGTTCACGATATAATTCTTAATCTTGTCCATTTCCTCTTCGGAAAGGTCGCCCTTAACGGCGATCACTTTTGCATAAGCGACCTGCGGGCGCTCGCCCTGCGTCAAGAGCTGTACGCACTGGGAAGCGGAATCCGCACGCTGGTCGTACTGACCGGGCAAAAACTCCGTTGCGAAGACGTGATATTCGCTGCTGATCTTGTAGTTTTCGTCGTACACGTTGTCCACATTCGGCTCGGAAAGGATCGTGCGGGCTGCCGCCTCGAACTCCTCGCCGGAAAGACCGGAAACATCATAGCGGTTCAAAATACGCAGGTCCTCAATAGCCTTGAGGCCGAGATTCTGACGAAGATCCGCCATCATGTGGCGTGCTTCAACATCGAATCCCTTTCTTTTCTCCACAAATACGCGTGTGACCATGTTTGTGACCATTCCTTTCTTCTGGGGAAAAATCAGGATTTGTACTGCCGCAAAAAACGGCACTTGTGACAAAGTAATCTCTTACTATTTTATCACAGGTGCCGTTTATAAGCAAATATAGATTATAGCAAATCACGCCCTGTTTTTGAGTGCAATTTTGTGCTATTTTTTGGTAGTGTCGTTCAGGTCTTCCACACTAAGCGCCACTTTGTGCTGAATGGGCTTCCATTCAATGTTCGTAAACACCGCGTAAACCATTGCAATCGCATAGGTGAAAATAAACAGCGGGAACAACAGCCAACCGAAGAACATCGCTTTTTTCGATGCACGGATGCGCTTTCTCTGCGTGATGCACGTGATGCCGCCGACGAACCACAGCGTCAGTATAGAACCGAAAATGCCGCTGCACACGGAAAGCACACAAATGCCCATATCCGGCGTGCGCGTCACAACGCCCGCCGCGACCATAATCGCGTTAAACACGATTGAAGCGCAGGTCAAGACAAGGCACGGAATGTTGTTCATAATCATATCGAAGCAGGCAAAACTGCCATCCACAACGGTTTTTTTCAGCATTTTGAAGCCGTATCGGCTGAAAACCTGCAAGTAGCCCTTAATCCAGCGGGCACGTTGCGTAAAGGACTGCCCAAGCCGCGTGGGCTGCTCGTCATAAATAATGGCGTTTTCGCAGTAACCGACCGTGTCGTCCTTTAAAATGCGGTCCACGGTGAACTCAAAGTCCTCCGTCAGCAGGAAATGCTTCCAACCACCGTTTTCGCGTGCAATCTCGCTGCTGAACAAAAAGCCGGTGCCGGAAACGCAGCTGCTGGTGCCGAACATCATACGGGCGCGATTGAGCTGCGTCGCTTCGCGCAGGAAGAAAATGGAGTAGCCCGCGCTGATCCAGTTGTCGCCAAAGTTTTTCGAGTTGCGGTAGGACGTGACAACCTTGTAGCCGTTGTCAAAAACGTTATTCATCTCGGAGATAAAATTCTCATCCAGAATATTGTCCGCGTCAAAGACGAAAAAACCGTCGTAGGCATATTCGCCGAAATTCTTAAAAATGTTTTCTAATAAGAAACGCAGCGCATAGCCCTTGCCCACGGCATACGTATTGTGGCGCTCGTAAACGACCGCCCCGGCTTCGCGCGCCGCCTGCGCGGTGTTGTCCGTGCAGTTATCCGCCACAACAAAAATATCGATAAGCTCCTCGGGATACTTCTGCGCGCGCACACTGCGGATGAGCTGCGCAATGACGGCTTCCTCATTGCGCGCGGCAATCAGCACACCGTAGCGGTGCAGCTTCTTCGCTTTGAAGACTTTCTGCTTTTTTAAAAGCGCCGCCGCAAGGTAGACCGCCTGGTACGCGTAGCAAGCCATAAATAAAATAGAAATGATAAAGTTCACATATGACAGTGTTTTCATGGTTTCTCCTTTTCCGGCCTTGGTGCAGGACCAACGTCATCGTCTGTTTTCAGATTTCCAATTCTTTCTAAATCTCCGTATTCAAAACGCAATGCGCAACCGCCATCCGCTTTCATTCACATTCTATTCACAGTTTTCAGTATTTTCATTATACGGCATGGAAAAGGAATAAACAATAGAAATGTGCGATTCTTATGAGTTTTGTAAGAAACCTTAAATTTCTGCGAACAGTGCACCAAATTTTACGCACTTTTTCGTGATATTCACGAAAGGGAAATTAATTTTAACTTTTTCGCAAAAAAGACTTGCATTTTTCGGGGACTTGCTATATAATAATCGAGCAACAGAAAATTGGGCGCTTAGCTCAGCTGGCTAGAGCACCTGCTTGACGTGCAGGGGGTCAGCGGTTCAAGTCCGTTAGCGCCCACCACATTTTTTCTCCTAATGTATGCGCTCAACCTAACCGGTTGAGCGCATCGATTAAGAGAAAATCGTTGCCGGTAACAGCGATTTCCTCTGAATATCTTGAGATTGTACGTCATACCTAGCCTGTCTCAAACAGGTTGTGCAGAGACCTTTCCTTTGATACGTAAAGTAAATGGTTGTGCTTACACCGTTTTAGCGTCGAATCAAGTTTTCTAAGGTGCGCTGCGCAGAATGCACGGTCAAACACCTTGTATCGTGACCGCCTCATTCGGCAGTCCTCTGGGTATGGGTATGGAATTTTCAAGGTGCGGGGTAAGTACAAAAAAGAGCCATTCGACAGATTCCGACGAATGGCTCTTGCAAACCGATTCAAAGTGTGCTATAATAGCTCAGGTGCTATTATAACCACGAAGAATAACAGCTCTGCGGGGTTCCTTCAGATCGGCGAAATCTGTTGCGAACACTTCTTCTCACATGGAACCGCTATTCCAGAGAAGAAGCCATGGGGCTTATTCTTTTTTGTTCTTCTTATTGTAGCATACTCTTAGTCAAAATGCAAGGTATTGCGGGCAGTTTCTGGGTTTCCGGGAGCTGCTTTTTTGCATTACCGGAGCTGCCTGTGCGATAGTTTCAGCATTTGCTGAGCCAAATGTACCTCGTCCGTCGTGACGTATCTCTGCAACGTAAAGGCTACGTTGGTATGTCCCAATATCTCAGATACGCTTTTGGCGTCAGCACCTGCTTCGATCAAGCGTGTCGCAAATGTGTGACGCAGGACATGAGGTGATATGCGCCGGATGCCGGCAAGTTTTGCAGCTCGATCGCAGATATATCTCAGGTGGTTTTTGTTCACCGGCTCATCTCCCTGTCCAAAAATATACGTCGAGTGCTTCCCTTTTGAACAGTTTTTGAGGTGCAGCAGCATAATGGTGATTTCAGGTATAAGCGGCACATTTCGGATTCCGGTCTTTGTTTTGCTCTTTCGGATTCGCAGGACGTTATTTGCCCTATCCCAATCTTCCCACTTTAGAGCTTGCAGCTCCCCGCGTCTCAAACCGGTCAGCAGGAATGTGCGGATGATAAATTGGTCTGTTACCGGCATTTGCACAAGAACCTCTTCAACCGCGGCCTGCTCTTTCTGAGATAACGGATATATGATCCGCTCACCCGCCTGCTTCGGCAGAACCGCAGTCTCGATCGGGTTGCTCTCACACAAGCCGTTGCGCTGCGCTTCTGTGTAGACTTTATTGTACAGGGTCTTGATGTGCTGAATTGTCGATTTAGAGTATTTGTCTGCTAAGCCATTGAGCATGCTCTGAAAAGCAAACGGCTTTAAATCTCCAAGATTCTCCTGTTCCAATTCCGGGTAATATCGGTTAAAGCGCCGGCGAGCATCGGTATATATGGATATAGTCGATGGCTCAAGTACCGGCTTGGCATAGATTTCAAACCAAATATCCAGCCATTCTCCGATTTTTACCTGCTCATTCATTTTATCTACCTCCAAATCTAAATTGGGGAAATTCCCATTATAGATTGTAGCAAACCAACCAAGGTAACGTCGATTCTGTTATTCGTATTCACCCGCGCGTGGAACTGGGTTCCGTGCTGCACCTGTGGCACAAAGCCAAAGATTGCAAGTAGCAACCTATACTCATCAACCTTCGTCTGTGTCACAGACAGACCGTTTGATGAATCGCCCTTGCGGTGTTCCCAGCTCCTGATCCAGTCTCGGATCGTGTTCAGGATAGTTTCATTCATATCGTATGCCCCTTTCTATTCCTATGTTCTATGCTAACATTATATCACTAGAGCTAGTGATATTCAATTGTGAGTATCACCAAATCTTGTGATGCATATTTGTGTACACCGTCACTAGCTTTTGGGATAGCCCGTAGTATACAATAAATTGCAAAAGGAAGTGATTTTCAATGCCTATCAGCTATTCCAAACTCATCAAGCTATTTGAGGATAAAGGGATTACGAGCTATACAGTTCGCAAGGAGAACATTATCGGACAAGCTTCATGGAAAAAAATCTATGAGGACGGCAATATTGATATGCGTACAGTCGAAAGACTTTGCAAGTATTTCCATTGTCAGCCCGGTGATCTGCTCGAATACGTTGAGGATTGAGACGGAACCCGGTTCCGGAATCGTGCGCACACCCGGTGTGGAACCCGGTTCCGCAAAGTATAGATCGGAGATATGGTGATGAAATATAAAGTTGGTGATTCGGTATTCTTTGTTGAATCGCAAAGAAAGGTGCGCACCGGCGTCGTGATCGGCATTGCAGGTGGACGGTATACGGTGAAGCTGGGATATGAGAGCGCGATACGTCTGCCGGAGATAAGGTACAATAAGTTGCGCAAATTGAAAACAGCATAAAGATAGACACGGCTTGCGGTCTCTGGTAGAATGAAGTTGCTACACAAACATTCGAAAGGAGACGACAAACCATGTCCAACAACATTGTACAATTCAACGAGGAAATAATCAAGGGGCAAATCAAGGAATTGGTTCGTGGCAGCGTGGAGGAGACCCTCAACGAGCTTCTGGAAGCGGAGGCTGAGAAATTGACTCAGGCTGCCCGCTATGAGCGCAGTGAAGCCCGGCAGGGCTACCGCAGCGGTCACTATGACCGAAACCTCACCACCACTTCCGGAGATGTAACGCTTCATGTGCCCCGTCTCAAGGGCATCTCTTTTGAGACTGCCATTATCGAGCGTTACCGCCGCCGGGAGAGCAGCGTGGAGGAAGCCCTAATCGAGATGTACCTGGCAGGTGTATCCGTGCGCCGTGTGGAAGACATTACTGAGGCTCTGTGGGGCAGCAAGGTATCTGCCTCCACCATCAGCGAGCTGAACAAGAAAGCCTATGTCAATATTGAAGCCTGGCGCAACCGTCCCCTGCAAGGCGGCAAGTACCCTTATGTGTATGTGGATGGCATCTATCTCAAGCGAAACTGGGGTGGAGAGTACGAAAATGTTGCTGTTTTGGTGGCGATTGCCGTCAATGAGGATGGCTATCGTGAGGTTTTGGGTGCCGCCGAAGGGATGAAGGAGGACAAAGCCAGCTGGGTCAGCTTCTTCCAGTGGCTTCGGGGTCGGGGACTTGAGGGCGTTAAGCTCATTGTCGGAGACAAGTGTCTGGGGATGCTGGAAGCTGTGGGAGAAGTGTTTCCCGAGGCCAAGTACCAACGTTGTGTGGTTCATTTCTACCGGAATATCTTCTCCGTGGTTCCTAAGTCTAAAGTGAAAAATGTGGCTAAGATGCTCAAGGCGATCCATGCTCAGGAGAGCAAGAAGGCATCCCGGGAGAAGGCCGCCGCAGTGGTTACCGAACTGAAGGCCATGAAGCTGCCAGAGGCTGCAAAGAAAGTAGAGGCTGGAATTGAGGAAACTCTGACCTACTGTGACTTTCCCTCCGAGCATTGGACCAAAATCCGTACAAACAATGTAATTGAGCGGATGAACCGGGAGATCAGACGCAGGACGAGAGTAGTTGGTGCCTTTCCTGACGGAAATTCAGCACTGATGTTGGTCTGCGCCCGACTTCGCCATGTGGCTGGAACCCAGTGGGGTAGCAAGAAATACATGAACATGAAGCATCTGGAAGCCATGGAACAGGAGCCGCTGGTTGGATAAGTAGCAGGCAGGTCCCAAAGGGTCAAGGGCAAGACGAGCGGCGCACCGCCGCCCTTGACCCTTTGCGCCCTGCCTGCTGAAAGGTAACCAAGGGGCGGTTAACCGTCCCCTGTAATAGATTTTTGCCAGAGACCAGAATCAATTTTGCGCATAACTATTGACACTACCCATCTGATTTTCCGAAGTAAGTGATCACTCGGAATCAATTCTGCTATATCCCAAATTGCCATGCTCATCTGACCGTTCTGCCGTCCCATCACGCTCCATTCCTCCCTCTTTTCAATTATGCCATGGAAATGGGGTGTTTGGAACTTTTGTCAACAGGTCCCTTATTCTACCTTATCCTTTGATGTACAGACTCTGACATAAATGAAGTCGAGCGGCGAGAATGGTAAAAAGAACTTGCCAATGAATTTACAACTTATTGGAGAGTTCTTTTTTGCAGGTTTAATTTGTCTTGAGAATTTTAGTAACGGAGTCGTAAATAGAATCCGTAATTTTATTCTGGGGTTGATTACCATCGATGATGATAACTTGCATACCCTCTTTCTGGTACATCTCTATAGCACGATGGAAATTATCGTATACTTTTTTTTGGTGTACAATAAAGTTATTTATGTTAGTTTCTTCATCACTAACAAGAGCATTTTTGAATCCAACTTCGGGTAAAGCAACTTTACGATATTTGCGTATTCTGTCAGCAGTTACTTCTGGAGGCACATCAATGAAAAAATAAAGATTAGGCCATGGCATACTTTGAGTTAAATATTTAATTCGTTCAACGGGAATGCCGTTTAAAGGGCCATAAGACAAAAAAGATAGCACATAACGATCGACAATACCAACGGACTCGTTGCTCATCACTAGTGGTTTAACAATTCGATTACCAAAAAGCACACCTTCAAAGTAGTATAATAGTTCTCGTATTTCAGAAGTACATGTGAAACGATTGGACTTGATACCCTCAAATATATCATCGAAGAAGCCTTCCTTACCCATATCGTATGGTTGGCTTCTGATATTTATTTCTTGTAATCTACGACACAGTTCTTGTACCTGCGATGTTTTACCAACTCCGTCTGTACCGTCAAACGCTATGAACATATCCAGCCTCCTCAAAAGGAATGTACTTGTATTCTATTTTTGCTTCATTAAATAAATCACGAAAGACTTCTTCAGAGTACATACTACCGAACACACAACGTTTGATATTTGCGTTGACAATCATCTTAGCACATAATACACAAGGAGAATGTGTACAATACAATGTGGCACCACTAATTGCGGTTCCGTGAACTGCTGCTTGTATTATGGCATTTTGCTCCGCATGGACTGCTCTACATATTTCATGATGTTCCCCTGAGGAAATCCCATTTAGATTGCGTAAGCAACCTAAATCTAGGCAATCTCGAACGCCTTTACAAGCTCCATTGTAACCGGTAGCTAAAACTTGGTTATTAGAGACAATAACTGCTCCTACATGTCTTCTTACGCACGTGGACCTTTCAGAAGCTAAAAAAGCCATTTTTAAAAAATATATGTCCCAAGGTATTCTATTATTTGACATTATTATATTAATGCACCCCTTTCTGAAATTATATGTTCTTTTTCCCAACGTTTAAATTCTTTGTACTCTTCGTCTGATTCTATCTGGTAATGATAATAATGCTTAGTAAATTCACCACATGAACTACCTATTTCCCGGCCTGGCGGCTCGTATGCAACAACATTAATTGTGGGGACAGCTTGTTTTATGGTGTTTAACCACAGAGCTAGATTGTCACTTCTTTCCATGGAACCAATAGGGTTAAATAAAATGAATTTTAATTGTATTAGATGCTTTTTAAGGAGTGATACAAGTTGCGCTAAATGAGCCTGACTATCATTTACATTTTTAATGTATAGTGAATTTCGACAGGATCTTGAACCGAGTGTGTTTCCGCAAACCTGTACATGACGGAATTATTCTCCTTCATATATGCTCTATAATCACATAATAATTGAAGTGCCTCCTCTACACTTACAGAAGTACCTGGTAGCAAATTAAAACGTTCTGACGAAAACGGGCTATGTAATGAAAAATGGACCTTTAGAGGCATACCAATATCAACAAGTTCTTTTAATGGTTGAATGTTTTTGTAAGGAAAAATGGTTGAAATTGCATATCCCACTTTTTTGTAACCTGTATTGGCCTTAAATTGCGCTTCATTTAAAAATAACTCTTTTACTAAACTGAGATTTAGTAAGGGCTCACCAACCCCCATAAATGAAATAAGACAATTTTCTTTAGTTGTTCGACGAACACATGTATTGCTTGGGAGAATAGACTTTGCATAGTTCAGGAAAACTGTTTTTGTAAGAGCTTCGATAAAATCTTCATATTGAATTGGAACCATTCGTTTTTCTAAACGATTATTGGTTAGGTGACACATCTTGCATCCCAAACTGCAAAAATGATGCGTTGGAACACAGAATACATCTGTATTTTCTTTGTTTGGCACTAAAGTCATTTCAATAATCTCGTTGCTGTCTATGCTCTTGTACACATTTTTTAGCGTTCCGTCTTGGCGATCTTTGAATATTCCAAGTTCGGCAAGTTTGTTTTTATTCATAATGTTCCTTCCTTTATTCTATTTGGTAATATAATATATTATAACTGATTTTTAATGATAATTCAATATGCTAATAAACAAAAAATAAGGGGGGGATAATTTGGATATACTCATGATTATTCGGAATCTAAGTATAACAAGAATTTAGTTATTAATACTCAATTGCCTACAGCATATAGATTCCTCCATTCAATTCTATTATGTCGTGATGGAGAGAATCTTTATACGTCTTTTCATAGAAATTATTGAGGCTGAAACTCTCCCCACGGTTATTCTTTAATGTAATTGAAGGACATTTCTTTGTTATAAAATACAGATTGCAACGTTCAATCAATTTCTTTGCTAAACTTCCCAGAAAATTCGCCACTGAATTTCAACATGGCACCTTGAACTTCTGTAACCGTCACCTCCTCCAACGCCTAATATTGGGAAAAGGAAGTAAAAAAATACTCTCGTAGAAACACACGGAAGTCGTGGAAACTCCCATGGGAGGAAGTGAGAAAAGTTGGGGAGTGTAAAACATAATAATTTTGTGCATACTGCATTCTATTCTACAGCTTTTGTTTTTCAAGTAAGGCCTAGAGTTCTGCAAAATATAAACTTTTCGTTATCTTGTTCAGCGATGTATATATTTACCAACAAATCTCGAATACTTCCCCGATGCCAAGGCTTCTCCTATTAAGTGAATCAGACCTAAATACTGATTTATCATCTGCGGTGATAGTGATGTAAATTCAAGCTCAACTTCATAATCCACATATCCAAGATACTCATTTTTATCCAGGGATAAGACACCTTCAGGTAACACAAAATCACTTCGATTCGTTGCCAAACTGCCCAAAAGATTATAGTTGCAGTCAGGTAATCCGCATCTTCTTATATCTTCCTTGCTCAGGCTCTTAGGGATACTATTTATTGGATAATTTTTCTCTTCACAGATGCGAGCTTGCCTAATATATTTCTTATTGAACTTGTAATCAAGTTGTAAACTTTTGCCCTTCTTTCGAATTCGTAATGTTTCATGCCTGTGGTATAACGACAGTTCCTCTGTGTCATAATAATAATTAGTCTGAATATAACTTTGGCAAGTAAATTGCTTTGACATCTCAGATATCAGACGCTCATATTCTTCCTTGGAAATTAGCGCCTTGTATTCAATTTCTTTTGACATATCGCCCCTCCTTGCAAGCTATACAGATCTCTGGTTATCTTGGTACGCAATCTCCACAATATCCTCAATATCGGGTTCCCGGACAAAGATATTTTGCGGCTCATACGCATTCAGGAGCCTGGTGATAGAAGCTTTTACTGCGCTTCGGCCTAAAAGCTTTACTTCTAGGGCGTTTTCATCTCGTTTGGAAAAACTCAGTCCTTCCATATCCTGCCAGGTAGGAGCATTACCTTCAAATTCCAACCGAATCACTATCTCACGCTCATATTGGTTTCGGAAAGATTCCAGCGTCCCATCAAACAGCTTTATTCCTTCATTTATCATAATCAACCGATTACATACCGCCTCGATATCGTCCATATCGTGGGTGGTCAGCATCACGGTAGTGCCCTTTTCTTTGTTGATCGCTTTAATAGCTTGGCGCAGCACTTTCTTGCTGACAACGTCCAGTCCGATGGTGGGCTCGTCCAGGTAAAGCACCGCGGGATCGTGCAGCAAAGCCACTGCGATGTTGGCTTTCATTTTTTGTCCTAGGCTCAGCTGACGGACCGGCTGATCCAGAAATCCTCCCATGTCCAAAAGTTCCGTGAACAGGTCACAATTTTTCCGAAATGTCTCGTGGGGAATGTCGTACAAGCTTTCGTAAAGGTCGAAGGTATCTGAAACGGGAAGGTCCCAGTAAAGCTGGGAACGTTGGCCAAACACCACGCCAATTCTCTTAGCGTTCTCCCGGCGGCGTTCATAGGGGACAATCCCACCCACCTGTACTGTTCCGCTGGTGGGGATGAGAATACCGGAAAGCATCTTGAGAGTGGTGGATTTGCCCGCTCCATTGGGGCCGATGCATCCCACAATCTCTCCTTTTTCCACGGAAAAATTAACATGGCGTACGGCCTCTTTTACCGTGTACTCCCGGTGAAATAAGGATTTGATGGCGCCGCATATTCCTTTTCCAGTTTTGGCAATACGATATTCCTTGCACAAATCCTTGACTTCTATGTAAGACATGTCTTTCCCTCCATTTTAGGAGCCAGTGCTCTTATAATGCTTTAGTCCCCAATTCCATAACAAAACGCTTAAGGCAAAGCATACCACTCCAACCACCGGCGTTAAATACGGTAAAATAGCTGGTAGCCCTTCTGGGGATGCCTTCCCCAACAAAAATGACGCTGGGTAGAAATTGATAAAGGCAAAGGGAAGGATAAAGGTTAAGAGAAGCTGAATTGCCTTTGGGTAAATGGTGATGGGGTAGTTTATGAAATCTTTGATGTTAAAAAGCAAGAAATCAATGATAGGGTTTTCATTGACTGTAAAGAAGCTCATCACTGAGCTAGCCACTAAAGCCGCTGCTTGGACGAAAATCGCTCCAATTACCATGAAAATCATCCCGGCAATATTCCAGAATGAAGGATGAAAGCCCGATGTAATCAAGGCGTAAATAATAATGGCTACTGATAATGCAAAATGACTTACATAACCTGGATTGATCCCGGTAAAGATTTCATGGGCAAAGGGGTTTAGGGGTTTAATCAATGCTGCGTCAAACTCACCAGAGCGGATTCTACTGCTTAAGAATGTGGTAGGATTAAAGAAAAATGTTGCTGCAATGCAATAGGAAAGGACCGCTAAACCATACAACAACAGCACCTCACTGGGGGTCCATCCTTCTAGATTCTCAAATCGCGTAGTCAAAATGAAAAGCGTGGCAAACGTAGCGCCATATCCCAGCCATTGGCCAACGATTCCAGCGAAATATGTGCTGCGGTATGCGGTGGCTGTACGAAATGTCACCCGGAAAAAAGCTCCCAGCAATTTCATGTATTTTTTCATGGTCAGCCTCCATTCACCGTCAAGCCCCGCACCGCATTCCGCCACATAAAGCGGCTTAACACGTTCAGAACCACCAGCCATGCCAACGCGATTAGCAAACAGAACACTGTCTGCTCTGCCGTGACGCGTCCCAGCAAAATGTTAATGGGCTCAAACGTAATATAACGAAAGGGAAAGAAATAGCTCATCCCTTGCAAAAACGCCGGATAGAACCACAGGGGCACTGCCGTACCACCGAAAAATTTCGTCAAAGCGCTAATGTACCAGCTTAAGAACCAGCAGCGCTGGATGCGGAAAGCTAACAGGCCAAAAACATATGTCAGCTCAAACATGACGAGAATGCCCAATACCAGCGCAAACAAAAAAGGAATTACCATGGCAACAGAAACGGACGCGCCGCTACTTACCCCCAAAATCACCGCGCCAATTGCGACAATAGGTAAAACACGGATAAGTACACTATAGGAATTTCTCCCAAGTATATTTGCCAGCAAATAATACTTATAGGACATAGGACGCAACAGTTCCATAGCAATGGAGCCATCCACCATGGCGGCTTCTATGGTGGACGAAATATTGGCGTTTGTAAAGGTAGATACAAATGTGTTTATAAGGACAAAGAAAATCATATCTGAAAAGCTCGTCCCATCATACAACTCAGTCCCAAGCAGCGCCCACCAAAGGCATACCTGAATTCCAAATGACAAAACAGTGCTTGCCATTCCACTTAACGCAACGGAGCGATACATCATTTGTGACTTGAACGCCTTTTCGAACACGATGATGTATTTTCTCAACCGTACCACCTTACTTTTCCTTTATTTGCTATAGTCAACGCATTCAATAAAATGATCTACTGTTCCCTGGTCAATCAAAATATCTTCCTCATCTCCGGCTATTGCAAATACAAATTTTACCTCCAAGAGAAGCACATCAAGAGGAAAAAACAGTTGGTCTTTAAAAAAAGAAAAATAGACTCGAGTTATATCGCCTTCTTGAACTGATGTGATGTGTGCAGGAATTTTGGCTTCTGCTTCCATTATGCGAGCGTACTCTTCTCCCGAATAAAAGCCAACGCACTGTTCGCCATCTACATAAGTATCCCAATCGACTGTCTCTAGATCTTCAATTTCTGGAGAATGACACTTTAAATAAATCGTCGGAGAATTAATATCACTATTATACCATGTAACATCAATATTACATCTGTTTTTATCGAAAATTTCTCTGCACGCTTGTTCAATATTGACCTCAACGATAAATTCTCTTTCTCGGCGGAAAAATCGGTAGTTTGCATGAATACCAGCTTCATTTCGGTATGGACATAAAACTGTTGATTCATTTGGAAACAGAAAGATCCTTTTCAAATAATCCGGATTTTTCTTGGAATAAAGCACCGCTCGGTAGGATTTATTCCACTGGTATGTAGAAAAATCTCTATCAAACATACTATATGACATATCCGCTCTTGGCCTGTTTTCGACAAGCCCGTAATTTGTAGGTTTAAACCTGTCTGCTCCGTAATAGAAGAATTTTTGCTCATATTGGCAATACTTCCTCTCAATTAGTGAAAGCACTTCATCTACTTGTTCGCCCACTGCACTAAATAGTTCTTTTACACTGTGAAGGACTGCAGCAACCTGATGCGTAACCTTCATGTCTTCTGCTGCATCCAAAACAGCTTGCCAAGAAATATTAACATACTTAATGGCGTACGCAACATCATAATAGTCCCTCAACCGGCAGTTCTGAAAAACCGGAAAACACTCATTATTGATAAATGCATTTAATATCAAGTGAAGTATTTCATAGTTATCCTCTAAAACATTCAATGTTAAACCATTGATCACTTTTTGTGTGATATGTGGCCACCATAATTCAAATGAGTTTGTAGCAGAAGTCCTCTTTTTAATTTCAACAAAAATTTTTTCTCCACTTATGTATCGATATAAACCTATTTCATGATGATGTACACCATAATAAATAAGAGGGGACTTTATTTTATTAGCCTCAGTCCGAACATAACCATTTGAAATAAGCAGATTAAAAAATTTCTCGAAATCTTCCTCTCTTACTATTATGTCAATATCACCAATCCCGCGTTTGTACGGTTCAGAGTAGAGCAGTTCTGATAATGCTACTCCTTTTACCACACAATAATTAATTTTGTTACTAGATAAGCAACTTACCAAGTATGTCAATTCAGACCAGCACAACATTGCTCTTTTTTTATATGCTTTGTCGGATATGGATGCAACCATATCTGCAGAAAATAATTGCGAAAGAAAATTTGGATCTTGTAAAATAGTAAACATTTTATGAGTCTTAAGTAGTCCCACAAAAGATAACAAGCTGTTTTTCGACAACTTGCCTAGCGGACAAGGAACTAGATTGGTTGAATTATATTGTAAATATTTATTGCATACGTCCAAAACCATCAAATAATCAATGCTGTACAATGTTGCCGCCTCCGTTTTTTTAAATTTTATACACATTCAATCAATTTTTTCAATTATATCTTATCTTGTAGAGAAAGTCAAGATTTTATTTATTACTAATAATTTTTAGGTGTAGGAGTACAATACATCTTGGACAATTGAAGAAAAAGGTATGAGGAATAGGGT
>ENA-ORSL01001426-ORSL01001426.1-human-gut-metagenome-genome-assembly--contig:-NODE-1426-length-20175-cov-7.665457_pt1 | contig 20175 bp, 15 predicted proteins | sample MGYA00242190_ERZ509157 | MGnify/ENA primary metagenome ERZ509157 (study PRJEB26280, sample SAMEA2338664) | human gut metagenome | biome: human gut; feature: human-associated habitat; material: faeces...
TATTTCATTAAAATACCCCCAATACTGGGTGTCCAGTATTGGGGGTACATATCATAGGAGCTGGGCGGTTATTTTTTTGCGTTTTTACCGAGTTCATAACCAAATTTAATGCATCCAAGCCCAAAACCAAGCAATGCAAGAACTTCCAGTATATTCATCAGTACCACCCTCTTCCTTGTAGATTTCTATAAAAATATAGATGTCGGCAAATCGAGGGCCGCAAACCCTCCGTAGAGGGCAACCGCCTACCGTATTCTGGTAGCACAAATATATTTTAACATATGTTCGTCAAAAAGAAAATATGCAAAGTACAAAAGCAGACCATTGCATCTGAAACTGATGTAATGGTCTGCTTTTAATCTTCATTCAGTCAGGAAGTCTGCTTATGCCAGCTCCTTAGTTACAACGTCAGCAATAGCGTTGGCAATCTGCTCCAAACGCTCCTGCTTCGGTCCTTCGGCCATAATACGGATTAAAGGCTCGGTGCCGGAAGCACGTACCAGAATCTGGCCGTTTTCACCCAACTCCTCCTGATATTTTTTGATTACTTCCTGAATAGCAGCCTTTTCTTCCCAGCCGTTTTTATTCTTCACGCGTACATTCAGCAGAATCTGCGGGAATTTAGTCATTACACCGCTCATCTCGGACAGAGATTTATTGTTGCGAACCATTGCGCACAACAGCTGTACCGCAGTCAGAATGCCATCGCCGGTTTTAGCGAATTCGGAGAAAATGATATGACCGGATTGCTCGCCGCCGATAGAATAATTGTGCTTGAGCATCTCTTCCAGTACATAGCGATCACCAACAGCAGTTTTGACGGTCTTGCCGCCATGAGCCTTCATAGCCTGATGCAGGCCAACGTTACTCATAACAGTGGTTACTAGCATATTGTCATGCAGCTTGTTGCGCTTCATCAGCTCCAGCGCGCAAATCAGCATAATCTGGTCACCGTCCATAGCCTCGCCGTTTTCGTCAACTACCAGGCAACGGTCAGCGTCACCGTCATTGGCGATACCTACATTAGCGCCAACCTCGACAACCTTCTTCTGCAATGCCTCCAGATGAGTGGAGCCACAGCCGTTGTTGATGTTGATACCGTTAGGCTCGTTGAAAATTGCTACAACCTCTGCACCAAGGCTGCGTAGGATAACCGGTGCAATTTCGCTGTTGGCACCGTTGGAGCAGTCCATAACAATCTTCAGACCGTTCAGCTTAGCATAAGCAGTGCTCAGAATGTGCTTAATATACAGTGCGGACAAATCCTTTTCATGAATAATCTGGCCTACGCTGCTGCCGCTTACTGCCTGAGTATAATCAATCGGTGCAGCAACAATAGCTGCAATTTCGTCCTCTACTGCGTCAGGCAGCTTGTAACCTGTCTGAGAGAAGAATTTGATGCCGTTGTCTTCAAACGGATTGTGAGAAGCAGAAATTACTACACCGGCGTTAGCCTTAACCTCACTGGTCAGAAAGGAAACTGCCGGAGTAGGCATAACGCCCAGAAGATGTGCATTGCCGCCAGCGCTGCAGATACCTGCTGCCAAAGCACTTTCCAACATTTGTCCGCTGCGGCGTGTATCTCTGCCGATAATAATTTTCGGGCAGGAAACCTCGCGGCCAAAGTATTTTGCGGCAGCATAGCCCAGCTTGAAGGCCAGCTCCGGAGTAAGCTCTACGTTCGCTACACCGCGAACACCATCAGTACCAAATAATCTTGCCATTTTTTGTAATAACCTCCCTAATGTTAATGCGTTTATATATGAGTTGGGAATTGTTGAGCCAAAAAATCAATTTAAGAGCCTCTCCTTGGGGAGAGGTGTCATCGCATAGCGATGACGGAGAGGGGTAACACATAACATAACGCTATGCGTAAAAGTAAATGCTGCAAAATCCCCTCTCAGTCGCCCTACGGGCGCCAGCCGCCCCAGGGCGCCCTCTCTTGCCCTGCGGGCAATTCACCTTGTCCCCCCAAGGGGAGCCTAATTCTCAGTATTACTCTCCAACCTAAATTACTTCACCGGCGCAAATCTTTCCATAATCGCACGCGCCACATGATAGCCGTCAAGCGCTGCGCTCATAATACCGCCGGCATAGCCTGCGCCTTCGCCGCAGGGGTAAAGCAAATCATGCGTCAGCGATACATAGCTCTGCCTGTCGCGCTCTATGCGAACCGGCGCCGAGGTGCGTGTTTCCACACCCGTCAGCAGCGCGCCGCCGTCGGCGTAACCCGCCAGCTTGCGGCCGAAGCTCGTAATGCCCTCGCGCAGCGTATCCGTAACGTAAGCAGGCAGCACCTTGTCTAAGCTGCAGGCCGCAAGTCCCGGACGATAGCTTGGCTGTACCATGCATTCCAAGGACGGAGTGCTGCGCTTCAAAAAGCTGTCCAGATTTTGCGCAGGCGCATAATAGCTGCTGCCTGCCGCCGCATAAGCAAGCTGCTCATAGCGACGCTGGAATTCTACGCCTGCCAGCGCACCCTCGCCAAAATCCCGGCTGTCCACATTCACTACAAGCGCACTGTTAGCAATGCCGCTGTCACGCTTAAACATGCTCATGCCGTTGACAACCACGCCGCCGGCCTCCGAAGCGGCGGCAACTACCTGACCGCCCGGGCACATGCAGAAAGAATATGCTGTGCGTGTTTTATCCTGCGTATGGTAAACAAGTGCGTAATCCGCCGCGCCCAGCAGATGATGTCCCGCAAAGCTGCCGTACTGCGCCCTGTCAATCAGCTCCTGCGGATGCTCGATGCGCACACCGATAGCAAAGGGCTTCGCCACAATGCCTACGCCCCTGCGTGCCAGCATAGCGTAGGTATTGCGCGCACTGTGACCGCAGGCCAGTACCACGGCTCCTGCCGCCAGTCTTTCACCGCCGTCAAGGATTACCCCCTGCACAGCATTATTTTTGATATCCAAATCAACCACATGCGCATCGTAACGCACGCTGCCGCCCAACTCCGCAATGCGGCGGCTGAGCCCCTGCACCATCGCACGCAGCTTATCTGTGCCAACGTGCGGCTTATGCTCGTACAAAATATTTTCCGGCGCGCCTGCAGCTACAAAAAGCTGCAGGATTTCGGCCATCATAGGATCATTCACACGCGTGGTCAACTTGCCGTCCGAAAAGGTACCTGCACCGCCCTCGCCAAACTGTACGTTGGACGCGGGGTTAAATTCTCCCGTCTGCCAAAAGCGCTGCACATCCTGCACACGCTGCGCCACCGGCTTGCCGCGCTCCAAAAGCAGCGGCTTATAGCCATGCTCTGCCAGCTGCAGTGCTGCCAAAAGTCCCGCAGGACCGGCACCGATAACCACTGGCGGTGCGCTCAGCGGCAGTGTTCCCAGCTCCAGCGTCGGCTGCTGCTGCTCCTGATATTGCGTGATGTCGCGGTCCGCCAGCAGGCGCTTCGCCTGTCTGCTGCCTGTTTCAATCTCTGCCAGCACATGGTAGTTGAGGCAGATATCATTTTTCTTGCGCGCATCCACTGCCTTGCGTACTATCTGCACACTGCCCAAAGCATCGCGCGGAATGCCGCATTTGCGGCACACCGCCTGCTCAAGCGTCTGCTCCTGTCGCAGGCTGATACGCACATTATTTATTTTCAGCTTCATCTAAAATTAATTCTGCCTTTCTACCGATATTTTTATCTGTACCGTACGTCTTTCCGGAATAACCTTTTCCGGCAAATCCAGCTCAGCTGCAACAACAGTACTGCCATTGAGCTTGCTTACATCCACCGGCTTGGTCTTGACATCCTTCAGCTCCTTCAGCACGGAAGGCGGTGCGGTAACGCGAACGCTTGTCGGCACAATCTCTGTTTTGGTAACAACAATACCGGCAGGCAAATCACCGCTCATAACCAGCTTAACCGGAATATCAAGCGAATGCATCTGGCTTACCATATTGGCCTGCACCATTACACGCTCAGGGATAATTCTCATATTGGGAATATCGTAGCCGTCGTCACTCACGGCAACCAGCTCGCTTTCCGTCTGGAAGCTGCCGCTATGGTTGCTGATATCAATAGGAGCAACCACACGGTTTACCTTGTCAATACGATGTGTTGCACCACGCAAAGTAACCTCCGCCGGAGTAATTATACTGTTGCCGATGGTCATATCACCGTTCACCGCGCCCACGATACGCGTAGTAACGGGAACCTTTTTCTCGCTTACCGTATCAACATATACGGAAACCTCCTTAGGCGTTACGGATACAATCTCGCCGCCGGAGTAGGTTACCGTAATCGGCAGGCTCTGCTGACCTTCGGTTATATTTTTTAAATTGATAGAAGCATTGATTTCGGCACTCAGATTATCGGAACTCAGCTTGGCACGCGAGCCGCGTACTTTAACCAGAATTTTATCGGGAGCATTAAAGACCATCATATTTTGCGGCAGATTTCTCTGCTGCAGGCGCACCTCGATATTACGCTCGATAATCGGGTTCTGGTCTGTCATTACATATACCCACAGGCCGCAAGCCATGAGCAGGCAGATAATCCTTGCCAACAGGTTTTCCTTACGCGCCAGCCTTTGCAAAAATCTCATTTTTTCTCACCGCCCCACAAGCTCTTGATTTTATCAACCAAAGAATTCTTAACTGCTGCATGCGGACGGAAAATTGCCGTGCGCAAAATTTCCTTCACATCATCCACCGTCAGATAACGCATCAGCTCGCCGTTGCGGGCAATGGAAATCGTACCGGTTTCCTCGCTGACAACAAGAATCATCGCATCGGACTGCTCGGACATACCGATAGCGGCACGATGGCGAGTACCAAGCTCCTGGCTCAGATTACGGTTTTCCGTGAGCGGCAGCAGGCAGCAGGCAGCAACGACACGGTTGCCGCGGATAATAACAGCGCCGTCATGCAGCGGTGTATCCTTAACAAAAATGTTCTGCAGCAGTCCCGAGCTCACCAGACCGTCAATCGGCACACCGGTTTCGATGCGCTCTGCCAGACCGGTAGCACGCTCAAAGACCATCAGCGCACCTACCTTGTTTTTGCTCATCACCTTAGTGGCATGAGCAACGGAATCCAGCATCTCCTCCAGCTCCTGCTCGTCCAGCTCGCTGCCCTTATGAAACAGCTTGCCGCGGCCGATTTGCTCCAGAGCACGGCGCAGCTCCGGCTGAAAGACAACAGGCAGGGCGACCATAATCACCGTCATGCTCTTTTCCAGCAGCCAGCTGATAACATGCAGGTTCAGCCAACGGCAGATAAGCGTGAAGCCTATCAGCACCATGAGGCCCTTGCCCAATGTTGCGGCACGGGTGTTTTTCAGCATCAGGAACAAACGGTAAAGAAAATAGGCAACGACGACAATATCTATAACATCCAAAAATGTGATTGTCGAAAGCAAGCCTTGCAGTTGTATCATCATAATTGCATTGCTCCTATCTATCAGACACTATCGACTAAGCGCTAAGCCTTAGTCCATTTTCAGAATCGCCATGAATGCCTCCTGCGGCAGCTCCACACTGCCAACCTGCTTCATGCGCTTTTTACCTTCCTTCTGTTTTTCCAACAGCTTACGCTTACGGCTGATATCACCGCCGTAGCATTTCGCCAGTACGTCCTTACGCATAGCGCGGACGTTTTCGCGGGCAATAACCTTGTTGCCAATTGCTGCCTGTACCGGAATTTCAAACATCTGACGCGGAATCAGGCTGCGCAGCTTTTCAACCAGCTGACGGCCGCGGACGGTAGCAAATTCCTTATGCACAATCGCGGAAAGCGCATCGACAGGCTCGCCGTTCAGCAGGATATCTACCTTCACCAAATCAGAATAGCGATAGCCGGACAGCTCGTAGTCCAAAGAAGCATAACCGCGGGTAGCGGATTTCAGACGGTCAAAATAGTCAAAGATAATCTCACTCAGCGGTAATGCGTAGTGAATCATTACGCGGGTATCATCAAGATAGGTCATGTTATCGTATTCACCGCGTTTTTCCTGGCTCAGCTCCATAACAGCGCCTACATAATCCTTCGGCACAATGATGGTTGCATTAACGAAAGGCTCCTCAACATGGTCGATAACAGTCGGGTCCGGGAACAGGGACGGGTTATCTACCATTTCAACGTCGCCGTTGGTGCGGAACACCTCATAAATAACGTTCGGTGCGGTAGTAATCAGGCTCAGATTATATTCGCGCTCCAGACGCTCCTTGATAACGTCCATATGCAGCAGGCCCAAGAAGCCGCAGCGGAAGCCAAAGCCCAGCGCGGTAGATGTCTCCGGCTCGAATACCAGAGAAGCATCGTTCAGCTGCAGCTTTTCCAAAGCATCACGCAGGTTATCGTAATCGGAATTCTCTACCGGATACAGACCGCAGTATACCATCGGTGTAGCCTTGCGGTAACCGGGCAACGCTTTTTCGGCAGGATTATCGGCATCTGTTACGGTATCGCCTACGCGTGCATCCTTAACATTTTTGATGCTAGCAGCAAAGAAGCCTACCTGGCCCTCCTCCAGCTCATCAACATTGACAATGCCGGGTTTGAAGTAACCGACCTCGGTAACATCAAATTCCGCACCGGTTGCCATCATGCGAATCTTCATGCCCTTGCGCAGACGGCCCTGCATAATGCGTATATATAAAACTACGCCCTTGTAAGCGTCAAATTTGGAGTCAAATACTAATGCCTTCAGCGGCGCTTCCGCATCGCCCTGCGGCGCCGGCACGCGCGCTACGATTGCTTCCAGCACGTCCTCGATGCCAATGCCTGTCTTGGCACTGCACAGAACTGCGTCGGAAGCATCAATACCGATAACGTCCTCGATTTCCCTTTTTACATGCTCCGGGTCGGCACTCGGCAAATCAATCTTATTGATAACCGGGATAATCTCCAGATCGTTATCCAACGCCAGATATACGTTAGCCAGTGTCTGCGCTTCAATGCCCTGAGTAGCGTCGATAACCAGCAGTGCGCCCTCGCACGCTGCCAATGCACGCGAAACCTCGTAGGTAAAGTCTACGTGGCCCGGGGTGTCGATAAAGTTCAGCATATACTCCTCGCCGTTGCGCGCCTTGTAAATGCTGCGCACAGCCTGCGCCTTGATGGTGATGCCGCGTTCACGCTCCAAATCCATGGAATCGAGAATCTGCTCCTCCATCTCACGCTTGCTCAGCGTTCCTGTATATTCAATCAATCTGTCCGCCAGGGTAGACTTGCCATGATCTATATGGGCGATAATAGAAAAGTTGCGAATGTGATTTTGTTCAACCATAAATTACTCTTCCTGCTCCTTCATTAAAATGTATTATTTCAGGCCAATATTGGCTTGAGCCTGTTTTATTAGTACTAATTATTATACCATTATACGGCAAAGCCTGTAAACTAAAAAGAGAGACAGCTCGGCGCCATCTCTCTTCGTGCTGCGTTTTATTTCAGCTTCGTGTCCTCAAATTCAACGCACTTGTAGTAATTGTCAATTTTATAATTCAGCTTATCGAGCGTTTCCTGCATCTGCGCCATGCGCTCAAGCAGCTTGGCACGCTCCTCGATTAAAATTTCCTTGCGTGCGGCCCGCGTTTTGTCGCCCTGCTGAAACAGTGCCACATATTCAATCAGGCTTTCTACCGAAATGCCTGCTGTGCGCATGCATTTGGCAAAGTTTACCCAGTTGCAGTCCGTTTCGGTGTAGTCGCGAATACCGCTTTCATTACGGTTGACAACCGGAATCAGGCCGATGCGCTCATAATAACGCAGCGTGTCCGCTGTAATGTCATAAATTTTGCTTACTTCGTTTATTTTCATCCTGCTTACCTCCTGCCAGGATTGTTTTCCTGCTTTCTGCTTATATTTTAGCATTTGGAGTCAGCTCCAGGTCAAGCGACCGCAAAATATTTTTTACAGGAACAGGCAGGCATATTTGTGATTTTCTCTTGCATAATGCTCGCATTCGTGGTAGAATAATGCAGTACAAGAAAATTCAGGAGGTGAAATTCGTTGCCGAACATTAAATCTTCCATCCGCAGTGTAAAGACCGACGCAGAACGTCGTGCTAAAAACGCTCCGATTAAAGCAGCTCTCCGCAATGCTTCCCGCAAAGTAGAGGCTCTGGCTAAAACCGGCGCTAAAGAAGACGCTCAAGCTACTATGGCTACTGCTTCCGGTTTGCTCGATAAAGCAGCTCGCAAAGGCATTATCCATAAGAATGCTGCAGCTCGCAAAAAATCCAGACTTGCAAAGAGAATCAACGCTATGGCTTAATTCTTACAAGCTGACCTGCTCTGAAAAGAGCAGGTTTTTTGCATTTCAGGGATAATTTTTTGCAGGCAGGCTAATCAAGAGAAAAATTTATGTACGTAAAGCTCTCAATCACGTCATTGGCATTCGCTGTGTTGGCAAAAATGCCATTTCCAAGGTCATGCCCAAAAATAATTTCTTTTGTATATCCATCCCTTGATTGCGGAACGAATATATCTCCCCTGTAAGGGGAGGTGGCTGCGAGCACCGGCGAGCAGACGGAAGAGTTGTTACCGCTTCCGAAGCAGCCAAAGCTGTGTTTCTCAGCATCATTATAGCGTAAAATAACAAAAGCATCCCCACACTTTTACTGCAAAAAGTGTAGGGATGCTTAATTTTTTTATCAGCAGCAGTCATTTCACTGCCTAAACCGCACGCCCGCCTTACTCCCGGCAGACACCGCAACGACGGCAGCCGTCAAAGCACATCGGCGTAAACTTGCCGCTTTCGCTGCGCTGCAGCTCGGCCGCAAGATATTCCTGCGTTACGCCCATGTCCAGATGCTGCCAGGGCAGCGGCTGGCCTACCTGCAGCTCGCGCTCCGCCAGCTCCTCGGCATCCAGGCCTTCTTCCTTCAGCACCTGCTTCAGGCTGCGGCCTTCCACATGCGCCTTCAGCAGCGCTTCGCCGATACGTCTGCTGCCGCGCGCCAGCACGGACTGCACCACGGTTTCCTTCAGCGATTCGGTAATCAGCTTGATGCGCTTTTCCTTCTTCAGACCGTCACCCAAAATTTTAAAGCGCTTCTTCAGCGTGCGCACATTGCACAGCGGCGCCCACTGGTACGGCGTAAAGGGCTTGGGCACAAAGCCGTTGACCGAAATAACCAGCTCGCCCTTGTTGCCCACAGCATCCATCTTGGCACGCACGCGTTTAATCATCTCCACCGTTTCGACAATATCCTCGTCCTCTTCTCCCGGCAGACCGATCATATAATACAGCTTGATGTTGCGCATTCCGGCAGCAGCCGCCAATTCGATAGAATTATAAACGTGCTCCTCCGTAATGCCCTTGTTAATCGCAGCGCGCATCCGCTCGCTGCCTGCCTCCGGCGCTACGGTCATCGTGCGCTGTCCGCTCTGTGCCAACGCATGCGCAATCTGCTCCGTGAGCATATCAGCGCGCATGCTGGCCACGGAAAACGGTATCTTATGCTCTACCAAGTATTCCGTCAGCTCTGCCATCTGCGGATGGTCGGAAACGGCAGCGCCCATCAGGCCCACCTTTTTCGTGCGCTCGGGACGCTTGGCGATATCTGCCAAAATATTTTCCAGCTTACGCGGACGCGGCTTGCGGAAACAGTAGCCTGCCATGCAGAAGCGGCAGTGACGGCCGCAGCCACGCGCCACCTCGACGATAAACATATCCTCAAATTCCGTTCCGCTCGTAACGATAGCAGAGGTGTGCGGATAAGCGTCGATATCACGCGCCCACTGGCGCGCAACCTTCGCAGGCGCACCTTTCTGCGGCAGCAGGGCGGTAAACTCGCCCTCATCATCGTACTGCGCCGTATAAAGGCTTGGAACATAAACGCCCGGCACCTGCGCCAGCGCTGCCAGACGCTCTTGCTTGCTTTCCTCCCGGTAGATGGTATCCAGCACATGCTGCACTGTTTCCTCGCCCTCGCCGATAACAAAGGCATCAGCCACAGCAGCCAAAGGCTCGGGATTAAAGGTAGCACAGGGACCGCCGATAATCACCAAAGGCTCGCGCTGATTGCGCTCCGCCGCCCGCAGACGGATATTGCCCAAATCCAGCACCGTCAGCAGATTATCATAGTCCATTTCAAAGGACAGCATGACGAAGATAACGTCAAAATCTGCCAGCGGACGCTGGTTTTCCAAGCTCAGCAGCGGTGTTTTGCTTTTGATATGCTCCTGCTGCAATCGTTTATCCGGCAAAAAGAAGCGCTCGCAGGCACTGTCGCCGCGCTCGTTAATCATCTGATACAAAATGTGCATTCCCAGATTCGACATGCCCAGATGGTAGACATTGGGGTAAATAAACGCTACCGGATGGCGTAAGCCCGGCGGATACACCTGCGCGCCGGTTTCATTTTCTCTTGTTTCTTTAATGTAGTTTTTGATTATCCAGGACAAAGCATTTCCTCTCCGAGTATCTATAATGTATTAAGAAAATATCAGCGCAAAATTACGCTGATATCCTCTTGTATTTTACTGCTGTTTTTCTGCTAATTTGCGTTCAAACAAATCGATAACTGTTTTCAAAACCTTTAAGCGGGCATAATATTTATTGTTGCCCTCAACCACGGTCCACGGTGCATACGAGGTGTCAGTGCGCACCAGCATTTCGTTGACTGCCGCTTCGTAGGCATCCCATTTATCACGGTTACGCCAATCCTCGTCCGTAATCTTCCACTGCTTATTGGGGTCAGCCTGACGATCATTGAAGCGTCGCAGCTGCTCCTCCTTGTCAATCTGCAGCCAGAATTTGGCGATGGCGATACCGTGCTCGCTCCACTGCGCCTCCATATCCTTGATTTCATCGTAGGCACGCTGCCATTCCTGCGGTTTGGCAAAGCCTTCGATACGCTCTACCATAACACGGCCGTACCAGGTGCGGTCAAAAATCGCTATAGTGCCCGGCTGCGGCAATCTGGTCCAGAAGCGCCACTGATAATGGAACTGCTTTTCGACCACGTTCGGCGCCGCAATAGGATGCACATGGAAGCCCAACGGGTCCAATGCCGCCGTCAGTCTGCGGATAGCGCCGCCCTTGCCGGCAGCGTCCCAACCCTCAAAGCCTATGACTACCGGTATCTGCGCCTTGAACATTTCAATCTGCAGCTGTGTCAGCTTTTTCTGGTACTTATCCAGCTTTTCCTTATATTCTTCCTTGGTAAGCTCCTTGTTGGCATCAATCGTGCTCAGCACATCGTAGGTTGCCGCAGTGCGCTTATCAGAGGCAGGCTCTGCAGGCATCTGCACAGCCTTTTCGATAGCGTCGGCAATCTTGGTGAAAACCTCCAGACGCGCGCTGCGCGGATCATCGTCGGCAATCAGATACCAAGGAGCGTTTACCGTATCGGTAGCCTCCAGCATTTTTTCGTAATGCGGCAAAAATTTATCGTAATCTTCGCTTTCATCAATCGCAGGATTCAGGTCACGCCACGCCTTGCCCAGTGTTTTGGCATTCTTGGCGATATTTTTCTTTTGCTGCTCCGGTGACAGATGCAGGAAAAATTTGAGCACGAGATAATTATCATCCGTAAGCATTTTTTCAAAGTTGTTGATATGCTCAAAGGAAACAGCAGGATACTTGGTGTTATCCTCTTTATCCGCAAGCTCGTTGGCGTTTTTCAGATAATACCAGCTGCGGTGATAAACGACAATATGTCCCAACGCCGGCAAACGCTTCCAGAAGGCGCCGAAAAACGGCTGCTCCTGCATTACACCGCGCAAACGCACGCTGGAATAAACATTAAAGCCGCGGGCATCCATCTGCTGCATCATTTCGTTAATCAGCGCACTGCGGCGTGCACCGCGCCAGCCCTCAAACACAATAATAATCGGTCTTTTGGCGTCGCGGGCCATGCGCTGAGCCTTTCCCAGGCGTTCACCCAGCACTTCCATCTGCCTATTGTATTCTTCCTTGGACACTTTTTTACTCAAATCCAGCTTTTCCAGCATTCTCCAACATCTCCTTACTGTGTGCGAGAATCTTTAAATCAGCGCTCCTCGTAGGTGTTAAGAGCGCGCGGTTTTCCTAATACCTCTGCCATGATAATGCCGTTGACGAGCGCCGCATGCTTCAGCTTGACGCGCTTTTTGGGTGCAGGCTGCGCCTGCTGTGCGTAGTGGGCGTTAAACGCCGCTGCGGCAGCGTTCATCTTTGCTTCATAATAGCTGTAATCACCGCGGGGGTCGTAATAAACCTTGCCCTTGTCGTGCACGAGGGCTTCGTTTTCACGGTGAATTCTGCCGGTGTGCTCATGCAGTGCTTCGCCGTCACGGTGAACTCTGCTGCCACTGTCGCGCCTTACGCGCGTTCCATCATGCACTACGCCTTGGCTGCTTTGACGCTTGCGTGCCTGCGCCTCCTCCGTCGTCTTTTTCAGACGGCGTTCAAACTCGGCGGCAAGGTCCTTAGGCTTAGCCTGCGTTTGCTGCTCTGCCTGCGTCGGCTCCGCCGTTTCCTGCGGCTGCTCCTGCGGCAGCTCCCGCTGTCTGCGGCGGCGGCGGTTGCGCCTGTCCAAAAATACGTTGGCCAGCATTATGAGGACAAAAAGCAGGGGGATTAAATCACTGTCAAATAAACCGCCCATAAGCTGCACCTCGCTTATTTACTGCCCTCAGGCTTTTCCTCGCCCTCCGGGCTTACCTCAGCAATCGTGCGGCGCATCTGCGTATCTGCCTGAATATTGTTCAGGCGGTAGTAATCCATTACGCCCAAGCGGCCGTTAGCCAGTGCCTCTGCCATAGCTGTCGGGACCTTAGCCTGTGCTTCCACAACCTTCGCCTGCATTTCCTGCGTATAGGCCTTCATTTCCTGCTCCTTGGCAACAGCCATCGCACGGCGTTCCTCAGCACGTGCCTGAGCAATGCGCTTATCTGCCTCCGCCTGGTCTGTCATCAGCGCAGCGCCGATGTTACGGCCTACATCTACGTCCGCAATATCAATGGAAAGAATTTCAAAGGCAGTGCCTGCATCCAAGCCTTTATCCAAAACCGTTTTGGAAATATAGTCGGGGTTTTCCAGCACCTTGCTGTGGTCGGCGCTGGAGCCTACGTTTGTTACAATGCCTTCGCCGACACGCGCAATAATCGTTGCTTCGCCGGCACCGCCTACCAGGCGGTCAATGTTAGCGCGCACGGTTACGCGTGCCTTTACCTTCAGCTCAATGCCGTCCTTGGCAACAGCGCTTACTACCGGAGTTTCGATAACCTCGGGGTTAACGCTCATCTGCACAGCCTCCAGCACGTTGCGTCCCGCAAGGTCGATAGCACAGCCACGCTCAAAGCTCAGCTCAATCTGCGCTCTGTGGGCAGCAATCAAAGCATCAATAACGCGGTCAACGTTACCGCCTGCCAGATAATGCGCCTCCAGCTGGTTGACGTTTACGTCAAGGCCTGCCTTGTTCGCCTTAATCAGCGGCAGCACAATCTGTGACGCGGGCACACGGCGCAGGCGCATACCGATGAGGTTGAAAATGCCCACGTTAACGCCGGCAGCAATGGCCGAAATCCACAGGCCCAACGGCACAAAGTTAAGAAGAATAGCAATACCGGCAATAGCAATGATTACTGCAAAGCCACTGCCGAAAATCATACTGAATAATAAATCCATAATATCACTCCTTCGTCTGTTCTACAAAAATTTTGCTGCCCTCTACCCGCACGATAATCACGGGTGCGGACTTTTCGATATAATCTCCCTGACTGCTCACATCAAGACGCTTGCCGTCCACCAGAATCGTGCCTGCTGGACGCAGCGTGGTCAAGGCTGTGCCTCTTTTTCCCACCAGCATGCTCCAGTTTTTGCCGCCGGTGTAGCCCTCGCTGTTTTTTTGACGTGTCCACAGCACAAAGGGATTATACTTGCTTTCCTTGGGCAGATACACGCACAGCAGCGTAATTACCAGCACCAAAAACAGATACACTGCCAACAGCACCAGCGCCGCCCAGGCATTGCCGCCCAAAACGTAAAAGCCGCCGACTGTCAGGCACACCATGCCGCTGACACCGAAAATTCCGAAGCCCGGCACCACAAATTCTATCAGCAGCAGGACAAGGCCCGCCAGCATAAAATAATATTCCAATGGCATGACTGCACCTCCTCAACGCTTGTACATTTATAGTATAACAGAGGAAAAGCATGAAGTAAATTTAAAGTTTATGCTGCTAAAAGCAAAGCTGCCTGTAATACTTTAGCAAAAGAATTTTTCTGGCGCATTTATTCAAAAAGCAGTATCCTGGAGACGTGCACAGCAAGCACATTTGCTGCTTTACTTATTGCGCCAAAAATTGTATGATAAAGGAAAAGCTTCTTCTACTATAAACAAAGGCGGGACTTGATGATGAAAAAATTACTTATTTTACTGACGCTGATTTTTGCGCTTGCCTGCACTTGCACAGCCTTCGCTGGCGCAGGCACTGATAAAAATGCTAACATGGAAAAAATAACCAGCACCAGCGCTGGCGATTTATATCTTGATAAGGATAATTTGCAGGCATTGCGCCAGGGCGACAAGCTTTTTTTGCTGTTGTCTGCCGAGCTGCGCTACAATAAGGAAATGCTGCCTAAGCTGCAGGCCACCAAGCCGGAGCTGAAAACAGCAATCAGCATGACGCAGATTTATTTGTATAATAACGATGGCACGCAGTATGCGCTGCTCAAAAGTCTGTACACCGATAAGGACGATAATGTTGTTTACACTATCGAAGGCTCGCCCAATTTGCAGCCTGTCAAAAGCAAGCTGCAGATGCTGCTGTACGAAAGAGCGTTGACAGCGATGGAAAACCAAAAGCGCATTGCCAATATGCTCAGACGCAAAGCGTAACAAAAAGACCTTGATGTCAGTTTTTACTGACACCAAGGTCTTAATTTTTAATGAAGCTCTTTATAAGCAAACATTTTATTGCTTTAGTTGAAATTTTATGATAAAATGTTTTTGACAACCGGTTCACGGGGTGGTGTTGCCTTCATTCTATACGAATGGAGGTGATGTCTATGGTATATTTCAGCTTTCAGGATCTAATGTCCTTTGGAATTTTTATCGTAGCATTACTTACGTTCATTTTTAAGAACAAATAGTAAAAAAGTTACGGACATAGAAAAACCGCCCCTTGACTTTGGCGAGCTCGGAGCGGATTTTTCTTAACTAAACTCGGCAACCCACCTCTGTGGGCGGTTGTCTTTTCTATATCTAATATACCACACAAATCACAGCTTTGCAAGTTTTAAGGCTGGAATTTGAGCAAACGCTCAAACTCCAGCCTTTTTGTTCATAAGGCCAGTATGATGATTCCAGCCTCATGAACTGCCAAGCAAGCGGTTGGGGGGCATTGCTTGGCGGAGTATGATGATTTATAGGAAAAGCCACTTGTTATCCTGCTATGACTGCACCTGCTGCCAGCTTATCAGCCAAAATGCTTAGCCTGGGTTGCATCAGCTGCTGCCTTAGCATTATCTGCGCTCACCTGTGCCTGACGCGCCAGTTTGGCTGCATATTCAGCACGCTCCTGAGCCTCTTTAGCAAGTTTTGCTGCTGCCTGATATTTTTCGGCTGCTGCCAGCTCCTTCTTAGCCTGAGCCTCGCGCTGCTCTTCTAAAAGCTTTTGCGGAGATTTGTGGCCGAAACGCCAGGTTGCACCGATACCGCCCATGGTTTCACCGCCGGCAGTAGACAGGCTGACGTTAATCATGAAGTTCTTGTTCGGATAGTGGAAGAAGCCCATTGCCACGCCGGTTTCGCCCTTGTATTGGCCGAGGCCGATGCTGAACTCGCTCGGAGCCTGCGGATCGTAGCCGATGCTCTTCAGGGAAGCGATAGCTGCTGCCATTGCGCCTACCTTATCAACGCGGTTGTTTACATCGTCAATGCGGTTGTCAAGACGGGCAACCTCTTCGCGGCGAATTGCTGCTTCGGCGTTGATGCCGCCGACTGCGGTCGGGTTGTTCTTGTACTCGTCGCGACCAGTGAGTTCTTTGTCAAGCTCGTCAATCTGGCCAAGGTCGGACAGGTTGATGCGCTTATCAGGATCCGTTTTGGAACCGATGGAAACATCGCTGCTGTCGATGCGTGTTGCGTTGCCTGCATTAGCGCTGTCCGTATAGGTCAGGCCAGTGCCGCTTTGCTCCAGCTTGCTGCTTCCGTTGGCATCAGTAACTTCGTTGGTAAGCAGGCCAGTTGCACCGTCTAATTTTTGCGCTACCTTAATTTCGCCATTCGTTACCACGCCGCCGATGCTAGTTAAGCCTTGGTTGAATTCGGATTTATGCGTATCGTCTTGCTTAACAGTGTTGCTGTTGCCTTCAGCGGTAACCTTGTTTTCCGTAGTAGTCGTGCCATTAGTTACCTTGGTATTTACGCCATCCAGCGTAGTTTCAAAGCTGGTGTTTTTGCCATTAGTAGTTCCATCATTGATATCGCTCTTAATTGTGCCATTGCCACCGAAAGCGATGGAACCATTGCCATGAGCATTGCCCTGACCGGTGATTACTAATTGGTCAGTGGTAATCTTGCCGGTGGTAATTTCGTTACCGTTGATGATGGTATTGGTTGCACCATTTTCTACGAACGGAGTCTTATGAGCAGAGTTTTCGAATACAGTACCCTTATCAGTAGTGGTTACAGTCTGCGTACCGCCAGTAATAGTAGCAGTGCCACCATTATCGGTAGTAGCTACGAAGGAAGCTTTTTCGCCAGCAGCAACAGTTGCTTTATTCGCTTCAACAGCAACCTCGGATGTAACGCCACCAGCTGCAGCAGTGTTATCAAACTTCATGCTTGCGCCATCTACAGTAGTGTTAAAGGAAGTATTGCCAACCTCGTTGTGTAAAGCACCTTTATTATTACCTTGATCAGTACCAGCTACAGTAAAATTACCGCCTGCTGCTTTGATATTGCCATGTTCGTCGATAGAAAGGTTAGAAACAGCAGTAGTTGTGCCATCACTATTAACCATTTCTTTGCCAAGGTTGATGCGTTGAACATTAAGAGTATCGGTAGTGATTACGCCACCATCAATAGTGGTTTCCTTGCCATTGTACTTACCGGCATTATCGCTCTTGAAGGTTGCTTTCCCGGCAGACATTGTAGTCTGGTTGTTAGGATCTTTGTAAAGAGTCAGGTTTTCACCATCAAGCTTGCCAGCAGTTCCATCGATCTTTTCCGAACGAATTGCACTACCATTAATTTTAGTAGTCGAATTATCCTGACCAGTGAAGGTGCCAATGCCGGAAGCAGTATCGAAATCAAAAGCAGATTTTTGACCGGACTTATTACCTTTAATATGCAAGCCTTTATAATCGTGAGTCAATTCAGAGCTTGTATTGTCAGCAATATCCGTTGCCTTCGCCCAAATGTTACCACCATTAATAGAGCTTAAATTATCAGCATCCTTAGTAAAGGTAGTTTTACCGTCCTTATCAACTTTAAACTTTCCTTTAGCTGCTATCAGGGAACCATCTTTATCAACTTCAACAGTAGCATCACCAGAAGTACCTAAGATAAGCCTGTTAGCTTTCAAAGTATCAGTAGTAACGGTTTTGCCATTAATAGTAGTTTGATTGTCGACAGTACCAAAGGTTGCCTGGCCGGTAACATCCAAATTACCTTTAACAGTTGCTTTTTCAGTGGTTAAGCCATTGGTTGCTTCTAATTTGTTATTTGCATCGACAATCAAGGAACCCTCTTTAAAGGAAGAGGTGCCTGCAACAAAGCCTTGGGCAGCCTTAGCAGTTACTTGACCTTGGTTAAAGGTAACACCATTAACCTCAAAGGTAGCAGTGCCGGTGTCTAATTTTGTATCAGTTAAGGTCATACCGTCAATCTTTAATTTATTAGTGGTAATGCCATCAGCTTTATCTAATTTCGTACTGCCAACACTTAAAGTTGTTGCATCAATAACAGCTCCGCCAATCTTGCCGCCTTTAGCAGTAATACCATTACTATTCAGGTAGTTTTCTTCATCAACCTTAAAGGTACTAGCTTCGATGCTCTTGACACCAGTTACCTCACCGGCTGCGCTAATTTTAACACTACCAATTTGTCCTTCATTAGCAGTAATTTTACCGCCAGTTGCCGTAAAGCCATTGCCATCGGTAATAGTATTTCCCTTAATAGTGCCTGTTGCTGTTACATTGCCACCATTAATTTCTACTCCGCCAATAGTGGCAGAATTAGCCTCAATTACCTTGCCTGACTTGATTGTCTGATTAATATTAGCAAGCTTCTCAGCAGTCAGCTTATTTTCTTCGGCAGTGCCAAGCTGCAATGTGCCTTCAGTAATTTTAGTATTATTCCCAACAGTCAGTGTATCTTTAACCTTCAGGTTATTCAGATCAATATTTCCATTAATGGTCATACTATCAGCAGTAATTTGACCGTTTTTCATCTTCACGCCACCGATACTGCTTTCAATATTATTGTCTGTTTGGATGTAGCCAGTAGTAATTTTATTACCTTGAATTTTAGTAATATTAGAACCTGTATCACCAAACTGTGCATTGCCATCTTTATCGATGGTAACCTTGCCACCGGCAGCTTTTACTGCGCCGTTTTCATCAACAGTAAATTGATCATTACCAGTACCGCCAATGCCTAAGGTTTGCCCCTTCAATGCACCGGTTGCAGTAATATCCTTACCTTGGATATCGCCAGTTGTCGTTACGTTGCCAGTTGCACCTTCAACCTTGAACGCACCATTTGCACCTTTAATGCTACCATCGCTAGCGTTCAAAGCAGCTTTTGCGCTATCATAGTCATGACCACCTGCGAAAACGCCATCGTCATTAATAACGCTAGAATTCAAGCCGACAACAATGCCTTCTTCTTTAGTAATCTTAACCTGATTCTTCTCGCCCTCATTAATAATGACATTACTACCAATCTTAGTGCCTTCTGTATCGCTGTAGCTGATTTTGTTTGTATTATCGCGGGTGCTAGCCATTTCCGCAACAGAAACACTAGCAGCGTCAGTTTCTAAACTGCTATAAAGTCTGCCACTTACAGCAATACCTTTTTTAGTCATGTGTACATAACCATTATCTTTATCACCAACGGTTAAGAATTCATTAGCAGTTATCTTATTTGCCGCAACACCAGCTGCTACAACTTCACCATCTTTGAAATTTACGCCTTCAACTGTTGTGCTGTTACCCTCTACGCGAGTAATACCTTGCGTCGTTGTTTTCAACGCATTTATATCTGTATCATGACCATCGACTCTACCTTGTAACGCTGTAAGGTCAGTTTTATTAGTATTAAGGTCACCCTCAACAGTAGTGATTCTACTTTTAGCATCTTCAATATTCTGTTTAACATTATAATTGTCTGCTAACGTCAAACTTTCCGCTGTAATTGCGCCGCTATCAGAAACATTGAATTTGCCACTAGCGGCTTTAAAAGAACCATCGTCACCATTAACGGCGAACTTGCTATTATCATATGTAGCTTGAGTAACATCTGCACCGGTATAGCCAATATACAAACCGTTTTGCGCTACAACCTTACCGTTTTCTGAAGCGATAATTGAAGCATGTACAGCACCAGTTGCCCAAACATCATGATTAGAAATATTAACATATTGATCAGGACTGTCACCAATAGTGATTCCATACCTTTCTCCGGTACCATGGATAGTCACATTGCCAACAGTAAGCGTACCAATGTCTGTACCGTCGTTTTGCAATTTGTGTGAATCAGTATTATAAGTTAAATCCGCAGCATACACTGGTTCAAGACCAATGCCCCCCCCCTGCGAGAATCGCACACGTTACGGCAAGGGCCAACGCCTTGACATTACTCTTTTTTCTAGTCATAATCATCATCCTCCTTAAAGTATAAACCAAACCCATGCGTGCGCCATCCGCTGCTGGCAGCCTCCGGCGCCTTCCGCACAACTCTCACAACTCTTATCATGGTCATTATCTCATAAAATTCAGTGAATTCAACGTTTTGTATCGTAAAGCGCAAATTCTCATCGTAAAACGCATTTTGCCAACTTTACTTGCTTATTTTTTATCCAAAACTGTAACAAACAAAACAATAATTAAAGCACATTTCCACTAAAAACTACCCACTATCCACTCCACACTAACCACTAATCATTAATCACTAACAACTAAAAAAACCTCCGCAACGGTTTGATATGTACCCCCAATACTGGACACCAAGTATTGGGGGTATTTTAATGAAATACAGCTATAAGTTCAAAAGACAGTGTGTAG
>ENA-ORSL01001427-ORSL01001427.1-human-gut-metagenome-genome-assembly--contig:-NODE-1427-length-20159-cov-2.993782_pt1 | contig 20159 bp, 17 predicted proteins | sample MGYA00242190_ERZ509157 | MGnify/ENA primary metagenome ERZ509157 (study PRJEB26280, sample SAMEA2338664) | human gut metagenome | biome: human gut; feature: human-associated habitat; material: faeces...
TGAATTTCCCGCGCTTTTGCGCATATTCATTTTAAATTTTTCTTAAAATGAAAGCGACGCCAAAAGACCGGCTCCGCCTGCCATCTCAAGCAGGTAAACCGTCACAATCGCCGCGATCGCCACTACCACCAGGCTCTTTCCCTTATATCCCAAAATCACCGCTACGATCGTTCCTCCGACCGCCGAATAGAGATGTCCTGTGGAGGTAAATACATCCGGAAATGTCAGTGCTCCCAGCACTGCATACGGCGTATAATCTAAGAAAGATCGGATAAACTTCGAACGGATCTGTTTCCGGAAAATCGTAACCGGAAGAACACGTGGAATATATGTAACCAGTGCCATCAAAAGGACACAGGTCAGCACGTATTTCATATCGAGTGTTCCGGCTGCTCCTGCTGCTCCTGCTGTATTCATCATTCTGCCCCCTCTTTCTGACTCTCGTCCTGACCGGCTTCTTTACCGTCCGGATCATGCGGGAATTTCCATGCACCGAACGCCGATGCCGCGATCGTAACCAGAATCACCCGGAAACCGGAGGAAATACCGGCAAAAACCGGAACATATTTTAAAATGCACATCATCACAACTGCCAGAATGATGACGCAGCACACCGACCGCGATTTGCGTGCCGCCGGCAGAATCAGTGCAATAAACATCGCGTACAGGGCAATTCCCATCGCATTCTGCAGCGCCTGCGGCAGAACCAACGTACGCATGACCCGCATCATCGGCCGCAGCGACGACATGCTTATTATCCGCGGTATCAACGTTTTCCCCTCGCAGGTGGAGAGCGTAATCCTCGAAATGCCCGAGTTCGAACCGGTATACATGCTGGTCGTCGACCGTATCAACAGCCTCGATACGCTTCAGGTGCAGGTCGAGGTGCGCAAGGACTATTTCAGCGACGAGCTCGGCGCCATGCTCCAGCTGCGCAAGCGCTTGGCCGACAAACTGAAGAGCGTGCTCTCCATCAGCGCCGACATCCGCCTCATGGAGCCCAATTCCATTCCGCGCTCCGAGGGCAAGAGCATGCGCGTTATAGACAAAAGACAATTAAAATGATCGGATTATGACTATAAAGCAGATTTCGGTTTTCTTGGAAAACAAGGGCGGCCGTCTGAACGAAGTGGCACGGGTACTGGCCGCCAATGACATCAACATGCTGGCTTTCTGCATCGCGGAAACGACTGATTTCGGCCTCATGCGGCTCATAGTGCAGGAGGTGGACCGCGCCGTGGAGGCCCTCCGCAACGCAGGCTTCGCCGTAATCCTCACGGAGGTGATCGCCATACACTGCCCCAACCGGCCCGGCGCCCTGTCGAAGATTCTGGAGAGTCTGGCCGAAGAGCACATCCTCATCGAGTACATGTATGCCTTTGCGCAGTCGGAGCGCGCCGACGTCATCATCAACCCCAACGAAGCCTATGACGTCATCTTCGGCGACAGCGGCAACCTGCGCAAGGACGTTGAAATCGGCGCTTACCTGGACATCACCGATAAGCTGGCTGAATACGCCCCCGGCCTGGTGGAGCTGATCCCCGCCGGCTACTGGGACGCCTGCCGCGTGAACGGCCGCATCTACGGCGTGCCCACCTATAAGGATTCCTCCATCACCCAGTACTTCGTATGGGACGTGGAGGTGCTCAAGGAGCTGGGCCTGGAGGAGGCTGCCATGAACTGCCACACCATCCAGGAAGCGACCCCCCTCCTCCAGAAGATCAAGGAAGCCAAGGGCGAGCCCTCCTTCCCCGTGACCAAGGACGGCGTTTCCCAGATCCCCTTCATCTTTGACGGCTTCGGCGCTGGCGTGCGCGGCATCGGCGTGCGCTACAATGACAAGGAAGCCAAGGTTGTGAAGATCTTCGAGGAAGAAGACATCATGGCGCAGCTGAAGGAAGTGCGCGGCTGGTACGAGAGCGGCATCATCAACGCCGACGCTCCTCAGATGGCTGAAGGCCCCACCTACAAGGCCTGCTTCATCGCGCAGGGCTGGTCGCTGGCCGCCAAGACCGTTTGGGGCCCCAACATGGGCAAGGAGCTGGTTGCCTACACCTTCGGCCCCACCATCCTGTCCAACGACTCCGTGCTGGGCTCTGTCAACTTCGTGTCCGTGAACACTGAGCATCCCGATAAGGCGCTGGCCTATCTGAACCTCATCAACACCGATTCCAAGGTTCGAGATGCGTTCTACTATGGCCTGGAGGGCGACAACTTCACCTACACCGAGGATGGCCGCGTGAAGAAGAATCCCGACAGGAGCTGGGGTCTGGCTGGCTATACCCAGGGCACCTTCTTTAATGTATCCATGCTTGACACCGACACTGTGAACCAGTGGGATGAAGTGCACGAGCTCAACGACAAGGCGGAACCCTCCGTGCTGCTGGGCTTCGCGTTTGACGCCTCCGAGGTGTCCGACCAGATCAATAACTGCAGCGTTATCTGGGATCGTTATCATCCCGAGCTGCTGACCGGCTCTGTGGATCCTGAGACGGCCGTGAAGACCATGTACGAGGAAATGGAAGCCGAAGGCCTGAGCGAGATCATCGCCGAGGCGCAGCGGCAGATCGACGCCTTCCTGGGCAAGTAATCGCCCTGATCCCTCGCTAAACCACGCATCGCCCGCGTTACCGGGGCGGGCAGGCGGGAGAGCCATCTCCCGCCCGCCCCGCAGGGCGCGGGCGATTTTTTATGGCAGCGCGGGAGGGGATACCTTTCGCGGGCCGCAGCTTGATGCAGCATTTTCCATAATACTTATGCAGGAAAGCGAGTGTTGACGTATGGCACACATTCTTGGCAGCTCCCTGCCCAATATCCCCTGGGAGGACAGGCCGCAGGGCCTGCAAACGCCCGTATGGCGCTATTCCGGCAACCCTGTGATCGCGCGCAACGGCAATAAGCGCGCCAACAGCGTGTTTAACAGCGCCATCGTGCCCTATCAGGGCGGCTTTGCCGGCGTGTTCCGCTGCGACAGCCTGTCCATTAGCATGGATTTGTTTGCGGGCTTCAGCGCGGACGGCCTTCATTGGCAGATTAACGACGATCCCATCCGCATGGAGGGCGCGGATCCGGAAATCGCGGAAAACGAGTTCCGCTATGATGCGCGCATTACGCCCCTGGACGGCCGCTATTACGTGACCTGGTGCAACGGTTACCACGGCCCCACCATCGGCGCGGCCTGGACGGAGGATTTCAAGCGCTTTCATCAGCTTGAAAACGCATTTTTGCCCTTTAACCGCAACGGCGTGCTCTTCCCTGAAAAAATCAACGGCATGTATATGATGGCGAGCCGTCCCAGCGATAACGGGCATACGCCCTTCGGCGATATCTATATCAGCCAGTCGCCGGATATGGAGTTCTGGGGCAGGCACCGCTTTATGATGGGCACCATCAAGGGCAACGCCTCCGCCTGGCAGTCCACCAAGATCGGCGCGGGCCCCACGCCCATCAAGACCGACGAAGGCTGGCTGATGATCTATCACGGCGTGCTTACCTCCTGCAGCGGTTATGTGTACCGCACGGGCAGCGCGCTGCTGGATCTGGAAAAGCCCTGGAAGGTGCTCTACCGCACGAAGGATTATATCATGACGCCCGACGCGCCCTATGAGCGCATGGGCGATGTGCCCAACGTTGTATTCCCCTGCGCGGCGCTGACCGACGCGGATACCGGCCGCATCGCCATTTATTACGGCTGCGCGGATACCGTGACCGGCCTGGCCTTTACAACGGTGGAGGAACTGGTACAATATACAAAAACGCATTCCTGCTGAGCAAGGAGGAACACCGATGGTTTTTCTGGATAAGCGCGCGCAGGCCATCTGCGACGAACTGAAAAAACTCAGCGTGCGCCAGCGGCGCACCATCGACGCATGGTTTTATAAGAAGGGCAACTTCATCCGTCCCCATGACGCGGAGGCGGATGAAACGCCCTTTTTGCCTTTTGACAGCCGCATCATGCACTGGTACGGCCCCGATGCGCATTATTGGTTCAAGGCCGATATGACCGTTCCCGACAGCTTTGACGGCCGCCCGCTGTGGCTGTATGTGCGCACGCAGATTGACGAGTGGGACGACGGCAAGAACCCGCAGTTCCTGCTGTATGTGGATGGCGAGGTTGTGCAGGGCATCGATATGAACCACCGGGAGGTGCTGCTTACCCGCAGCGCCAGGGCCGGTCAGACCTACCGGCTGGATCTGCAGTCCTATACCGGCACGCTGCATACCGAGTTCAACCTGATTGTGGAAATGCAGGAGATCGACCCGGAAATCGCCGGCCTGTACTGGGATGTGCAGGTGCCGCTGAGCGCCTTTTCCCGCCTGGAGGAGGACGGCGCCAGCCGCCGCGAGCTGACGCGCGCGCTCAACGGCGCGGTGAACCTGCTGGATCTGCGCACGCCCTATTCGGATGCGTTCTATGCTTCCGTCTGCGAGGCGCGCGAATACCTGAAGACAAATTTATACGAGGCCCTGGGCGGGCATGACGATGTGATTGCAACCTGCATCGGCCATACGCATATCGACGTGGCCTGGTGGTGGACGGTGGCGCAGACGCGCGAAAAGGTGTGCCGCAGCTTCGCTACGGTGCTCAAGCTCATGGATGAGTATCCCCACTATCGCTTTATGTCCAGCCAGCCGCAGCTGTACGCCTTTCTCAAGGAGCGCCACCCCGAGCTGTACGCGCGCATTAGGCAGCGCGTGGCGGAGGGACGCTGGGAGCCCGAGGGCGGCATGTGGGTGGAGGCGGACTGCAACCTGACCAGCGGCGAGTCGCTGGTGCGGCAGTTCATCCACGGCAAGCGCTTTTTCAAGGATGAATTCGGCGTGGACTGCCGCATCCTGTGGCTGCCGGACGTGTTTGGCTATTCCGGCGCGCTGCCGCAGATCATGAAGCAGTGCGGCATCCAGTATTTTATGACAACCAAGCTGGCCTGGAATCAGTTTAACAAAATGCCCTATGATACCTTCCGCTGGCGTGGCATCGACGGCACGGAGATCCTGACGCACCTGATCACCACCTTGGGCGTGGGGCAGCCGGTGAAAAACTTCTTTACCACCTATAACGGCATGCTGCACCCGGACGCGCTGATCGGCGGCTGGCAGCGCTATCAGCAAAAGGAAATCAACAATGACATTCTGGTTTCCTATGGCTATGGCGACGGCGGCGGCGGCCCCACCCGCGCGATGCTGGAAAATTCCGACCGCATGGAAAAGGGCGTCACGGGCTTGCCGCGCGTGCGCCAGGCCTTTGCGCGCACCTACTTTGACGAATTGAACGCGCGCGTGCAGGGCAGCAATCGCCTGCCTGTGTGGGAGGGCGAGCTGTACTTTGAGTATCATCGCGGCACCTACACCTCCATGGCGCGCAACAAGCGCTCCAACCGCAAGGCCGAGCTGCACATGATGGATCTGGAGCTGCTCAGCGTGCTGGCGCAGGATCGCCTGCCCTATCCTGCCCAGGAGATGGACGGGATGTGGAAAACCATTCTGCTCAATCAGTTCCACGATATTCTGCCAGGCTCCTCGATTCACGAGGTGTACGAGGTGACCAAGCGCGAATACGAAGCGCTGGAGCGGCAGATTTCCGCCCTGCGCGGCGAGCGCCTGGCCGCCCTGGCCGCCCCCTCGGACGCTGTGACCGTGTTCAACACCAAGGGCTTTGCTTCTGATGAGGCGGTATGCCTGGGCCAGCTGGACGCGGCGGCGCTGGTGGATGCGGACGGCGCGCGCTATCCTGTGCAGCAGACGGCGGAGGGCGCTGTGGCCTTCCTGCCCGCCCTGCCTGCCAAGGGCTGGCGCGCCTACAGCGTATCCAACCAGCCTGAGCCCTGCGCCGCGCCCTTTGCGCTTGCGGACGATCATCATCTGGAAACGCACTATTACACGGTGGAGCTGGATGAAAACGGCTTGCTTTCCCGCCTGTATGATAAGGAAAACCGCCGCGAGGTGCTGCGCCCCGGCCAGCGCGGCAACCTGATGCGCATGTACGAGGATAAGCCCATCTATTATGATAACTGGGACATTGATATCTACTATACAGAAAAATACTGGGATGTGACGGAGCTTACGTCCCTGCGCTGGACGGACGTGGGCGCGGTATCCGCCACCCTGGAGCTGGAGCGCTGCGTCAGCAGCAGCCTGATCCGTCAGAAGATCCGCTTCTATGCCAACAGCCGCCGCATTGACTTTGAAACCTATGTGGACTGGCACGAGCATCAGCATCTGCTCAAGGTGCATTTCCCGGTGGATGTGCATACGGACGAGGCTACCTTTGAAATTCAGTTCGGCAACCTCAAGCGCAAGGTGCATACCAATACCAGCTGGGATGTTGCGCGCTTTGAAAGCTGCGGGCAGAAGTGGATGGATCTGAGCGAGGGGCATTACGGCGTAAGCCTGCTCAACGACTGCAAGTACGGGCACTCCGTCAAGGACGGCTGCATCGGCCTGACGCTGATCAAGAGCGGCATCGAGCCCAACCCGACCACCGACCAGGAGGAGCATTTCTTTACCTACGCCCTTTATCCGCACGCCGAGGGCTGGCAGCAGGCCGGCACGGTGCGCGAGGCATACCGGCTGAACCAGCCCGCGCTGAGCGTGCGCGGCGGCCAGGCGGGGACGGAGTATTCCCTGGCCAGCGTGCAGCCCGCCAATGTGATTCTGGAAACCGTCAAGCAGGCGGAGGATGGCAACGGGGTGATCGTGCGCCTGTACGAAACCGAAAACGCCCGCACGGAAGCCTGCCTTACCTGGAACCGTCCCATCGCCTCGGTGGAGGAGTGCAATTGCATCGAGGAAAAACAAGCGGACGCGGCCTTTGAGAGCGCGCGCATTCCCTTTGTCATCAAGCCCTACGAGATCAAAACCTTCCGCATTCGGGAAAAGGAGTGAGCAACATGGATTTTCTGCCCATGCCGCATCATGTGCGCAGGCTGGAGGGACGCTTCTGCATTCGTTATAACGGCTGCATCATGCTGCAGGATACGGAGCCGTCGGCGCTTTTGTATGCCCGGATGCTGCGCGATACCATCCGGGAAGAAACCGGGCTTGTCCTGAGCATCCGCCGCGGACAGGGCGAGGCGGGGGATATTGTGCTGCGCCCCGATCAGGCGCTTGCGGAAAAGGCCTATCGCGTCCATGTGCTGCCGGAGGGAGTCACTGTGTCCGGCGGCAGCGACGAGGCGCTGCTCAACGGCGTGATGACGCTGTGCCAGTGGGTGCAGCGTCACGGCGTGCAGCTGCCCGCGCTGGAAATTGAGGATGCGCCCGATCTGGCCGCCCGCGCCTATTATCTGGATTGCTCCCGCGGCCGCGTGCCTACGCTGGCCACGCTGAAGCGCTATGCCGATATCCTGTGCCGCTACAAGATCAACCAGTGGCAGCTGTATATCGAGCATACCTATCTGTTCCGCCATCTGAGCGAGGCCTGGCGCGACGATACGCCGCTTACGGCGGAGGAAATACTGGAGCTGGACGCATACTGCCGCGCGCGCCATATCGAGCTGGTGCCGTCGCTGTCAAGCTTCGGCCATATGTATAAGATTCTGAGCACCAGAACCTGCTGCGAGCTGTGCGAGCTGACGGATTCCGAAAAGAAAACCTTCAACTATACCTATTCCGGCGATCATCATACCCTGCGCTCGGACGATGCGCGCGCGCTGGCGTTTATCACCGGCCTGATCGATGAGTACGCGGCGCTGTTTACCTCCCGCAAGTTCAACATCTGCTGCGATGAAACCTTCGATCTGGGCAAGGGCCGCAGCGCTGCGCTGGTGCAGGAGCAGGGCGAGCACGAGGTGTATATCCGCCATGTGGCCGCGCTGTGCGGGCATCTGGTCAAGCGCGGGATCACCCCGATGTTCTGGGGCGATATCGTCTATCGCCATCCTGAAACCTATGCCCGCCTGCCCAAGGAGACCATCTGCCTGAACTGGGGATATCTGCCCAATCAGCGCGAGGATGAAATCCGCACGCTGGCCGAGATGGGCGCTACCCAGTATGCCTGCCCCGGCGTGTGCACATGGAACCGCTGGCTGCCGCTGATGGAGAATTCCTATAAGAATATCCGCGTGATGTGCCGCCACGGGCAAAAATACCATGCAATCGGCATGCTCAATACCGATTGGGGCGACTATGGGCATATCTGCCACCCGTGGCTGAGCGTGCCGGGCATCCTGTACGGCGCGGCCTTTTCGTGGAACGCACAGGAAATCCCCTTTGATGAAATCAACCGCGCGATTTCCTTCCTGGAGTATGGCGACCGCAGCGAGGCGTGGGTATCCGCCCTGGCGCAGCTGACCGATCACGAGGTGTGGGACTGGTTCCATGCCGTGCGCTGGATTGAAGAAGGCGACGCGGCTAAACAGGCGGAAATCCTGGCGGATGCGCACGTGGAGCGCGTTCCCACAGAAAACGCCGCCATCGCCGCCGCGCTGGAGCGGCTGGACGAGGCGGCGGCGCAGCTGCGGCCCGATCAGCGGCAACTGCTGCAGGCTGTGCATACGGCGGCCGACGGGGCGAGCATATTGAATGAAATCGGCCTGTATCTGTCCCGGGAGCCTTCGCCCGAGCAGGGCGATGCGCTGGCCGTCCGGCTGGAAAACTGGCTCTATGCCTTCCTGCAGCTGTGGCGCGGCGTATCCAAGGAGACCACTGTGCGCCGCGTGCAGCGCGTAGTGACAGACTATGCAAACGTGCTGCGCGGCCGCGAGCTGCCCCGCAATCTGCATCCGTAATGCTGCTTATTCCAGATACTTCATTGCCTGATCGCACAGCGCCTGGCGCGCGCCGCTGTGAACCGCGTCGCCGTACAGGCGCTCCAGCTGGTCGTGCCGCGCCTTGGCCTCCTGCAGGCTGTCGGCGGCCTGGCGCAGCAGCAGATCGTGCGCCGCACGGTTGAAATCCAGCGCGGAGCGGTGTGTTATCCTCGCAATGTTTTCCCTGAGATTCCTCCGTTCTCTGCATAAGCAGTCTATTTATAGACCATCTTAGCACATTCAAATCCAAAAGTCCATATATAGACCGCATATTGAAAGACAATTTGCTATGCTTAATAGGGCTATATATAGACAGGGAGCGATAAAATGGGCACAGTTGAATGCGTGGGAAATCGGATTCTGGAGCTATGCAGGAAAAAGAATCTGTCAATCAATGGGCTGGCCCGGAGCGCGGGCGTGCCGCCCACGACGGTGAAGAACATTTTGAATGGCGCGAGTCGAAATCCGGGTATTGTGACGATCAAGATGATTTGCGATGGATTCTGTATTTCGCTGGTGGAATTCTTTGATACGAAAGAATTTCGGGAATTGGAGCAGGAGCTGCAATAAATCTGTCGCTGGTGTAAATCTACATTATATATAATGAAGAAACACCCATTGCTTCCTTTGTTCGGAGGCAATGGGTGTTTGCTATTTCCATGTTGAAATTGTCATGCGGCAGGCAATACCGGTCGGATGATCTGAACGGTTACGCCGTTTGCTTTGGCGTAGCCTATGGTCATAGCTGTCCCGCCCGGCTGGCCGTTATAGGCGGCAAGCAGCAGGTCGGCATTATTGACGAGATAACGGTTCCGAATGAACATGGCGCTTTTCGTATATATATGACTGGTCGCCGTAGTGATGTCGGCCAATTCAAAAAGCAGGTCGTGCCGCGCCCGGTATTCCTCCGGCCATTTACTGGCCTGATCGTCGAATGGGCTGACCATTTCCAGAATAACCTCCGGATGCTGCTTGCGCAATTCAACGACGGCCTCTGCTGCGAACATATCCATACCCAAAGCACCGCCAGAGATAAAATGACGATAGCCCATGTCATAGAGCGTTTGGATCGTAGCCCGAACGCGCTTTTTGAAATCAATACAGCGAGGATCTGTTTCGTCAAAGCCGAAAGGCATTTTCTGCGGACGATAGCCCGTGAAAGCGCAGCGGCGGGCGTTGGGCGGGCTTGCTCTTTTTACTATATTTTTCATAGGATAGCCATCTCCTTATTCATAGCTTGTATTACAGCTGACAATACGTTCAATGCGCCCCTTCATAGCCTTGGCGTCCAATATCCCGTCGAAGGTCAGTTTGATGGACGCCGCCCTGGGTTTCCGCAAATTGCAGTCCATGTAGATTTTTCCGCCGTCCGCCAATGTCAGACAAACGCGCTGGTGTACGGTTTCGAAGGCAGCGCCGGAATTCTTCGCGGATAACGTGCGTGGCTTAGATTCCTCAATGGAAATGCGGCCGTCGTCGATTAGCCGGTGAATATAGCGGCTGATTGTGGCAGATGAGCGAAGGCCGACGGCCTCCCCAATCTCCCGGAACGCAGGGCTATGTCCATACTGCGATATGTAGCCTGTAATGAAGGCGTAGATTTCGTCGCAGCGCTTGTCGGCTGCCTTTTTCGTGTAGTCCATAATCAAACCTCTCTTCGTTCTACAAACCAGCGGCCCCAAATACGGTTGTCATAATTCAAATTACTGTCGGATAGGACATAAGCCACCGAGATGCAATAATCCGGTGGTTTTTTGTATGCTTTCTTGTGCTGTTTGCCGCTTTATGCTAAAATGATGCCGAATAACTGGCATTTGGAGGAGAACAAATGGATGAGCAGGTAAGGAAGTATGTTGAGCAGTACCCGAGTGCCATTGTGAATATGTATCATGCCCTCAGGACGCTGATTCTGGATAGCGCGCCCGCCGCGCCACAGGAAAAGCTGTGGGCGAAGCTGCCAAGCTATTATGTGGGGGAAGCCTTTGTCCGGCTGATTCCGTTTAAGGATCATATCAATATTGAGGCCAGCGCTGCGGCGGCGCACAGGCAGGAGCTGGCGGGCTACAAAATGACTCCCAAGGGCATGCTGCAAATCTTCCTGGGCCAGGGTATTCCCGGCGACGCGCTTAGGCGGATATTTGAGGAAACATTGCACTAAGGGAGAAAAAGAAAATGGAAGCCAAGTGGTTTAACGTATACGGATTGATTTTTGTGGCGGTGATCCTAATTCCTAATGTGATCTTTGCGATGAAGTGCAAGGATGGATTTGTCAACAAATGGAATAACAAGCTGGTGGAAACCGTGGAGCAGATCGGACGCTTTGGCTGCTTTATCCTGATGATTTTTCAAATCCCGGGCACATTCTTTGGCTGGTATTCGCAGCAAGCGTTTTATCTCTATTTGATTGCGGACACGCTGCTGGCGGCGGCTTATTGCCTGATCTGGCTGATTTGCTTTCACAAAAGCAGTATGTTCCGTGCGCTGGCGCTTTCCATTATCCCTTCGGTTTTGTTCCTGCTGAGCGGCATTCTCATTCGCTCAATTTCGCTGATCGCTGCGGCCGCGCTGTTTGCGCCCAGCCATATTCTGATTTCGTATAAGAACGCAAAGTAAAGTTGGGAGGAAAAAAGAATGGAACTGCAAAGCCTGCTGGACGCCTTTGTCGCTCAATCCAGGGCCATTCTGGGCGATTGCCTGACGGGCGTGTATCTGCACGGCTCGGCGGCCATGGGCTGCTTTCAGCCGCAAAAGAGCGATGTTGATCTGCTGATCGTGGTGGAAAACGCGCTGCCGGATGAACTGAAGCTGCAATACATGGCGATGGTGACAGCCATGAACGACTATGCCCCGCAAAAGGGCATTGAAATGAGCGTGCTCCGCCGAGATGTGTGCAAGCCGTTTGTCTATCCCACGCCGTATGAGCTGCATTTTTCCGTGATGCATCTGGAGCGATATCAGGAGAACCCGGCGGAGTATGTACGCGCCATGCACGGTGAGGATAAAGACTTCGCGGCGCATTGCATGATGCTGCGCCATCGCGGCGTAAGGCTTTACGGCCCCGAAATTGAGCAGGTTTTCGGGCCGGTAAGCGATGAAGTGTTTGAGAACAGCATCTATCAGGATATCCGTACCGCGCAGGAGGATATCCTGAAAGCCCCGGTCTATGTCATCCTGAATCTTTGCCGCGCGGTGGCCTATATAGAGGAAGGGCTGCTCCTGTCCAAGCGCGAGGGCGGCGAGTGGGCGCTGAATGATTGGCAGCTTGCGCCTTATCAGGGCATGATCCGCGCCGCGCTGAAGGCGTATCAGGAGGGGGAGAGTATGCCGCTGGATCATGAGGCGGCGCAAAACTTTGCGAGAATCATGCTGAGCCGATTTACTACGCGCCCGTTCAGCCCGTTTGAAAAGCAGTGGATGGCGCTGTTTGCCGCCGATATTCCCAGGGAGGTCGTTCAGCGCTACGTCCACGATACGGGCAACTACATCTGGCATGTGTTTTCTTTTGAATTGAAGCCCCGCGACAGCTTCGCGGAGAAAGAGGAAGCAAAGCGCCTGTTTGACGCGCAGGATAAGCGCGGCGCCTCCTATTATGAGCCCTGGCCGAAAAACGGCGAGCATGAGCCGCAGTATGACTCGCCTTCCGCCGACGACCTGGAGGAGCTTACGGAATGCTATGTGATCGCAGCGGATAAAAGCTGGACCTATATTTTAACGCATGAGGATGGCATACTCGGCCCGTACTTTTACAGGCTGCCAAAGAAAGCGTAAACTGCACTATAAAAAAACACCCCGCAGCGGAGTTTTCCGCTTCGGGGTGCTTACGTTCAGGCTTATTCCTCTGCGCTCAGGTTTTCGGTGGCGAACAGGTTGATCGCGCCCAGAATTTCTTCCTCGGTGTAGTTTTCGGCGATTGCGCCCACATTCCAGTAAGCGTAGTTGCCCTCGAACCAGCTCATCAGGTCGGCCAGATCTTCTGCATAGCGGAACTCCAGATGGAAGGTTTCAGCCATGGTGTCGCCGCCGAAAGCAAAATAGGTGAACTGACCGGCGTTTTCATCCTCGGTCTTATAGAAGATGAAGCCGTTCTCGTTGTTCTCTACCTCCACGGACGCGTAAGCGTGGCGGAAGATCTCGTTGCCCTCGGCGTCCACGCCGGAGATCACGTTGCCTTCGATGGTCATCTTGGCCACGCCGCCGATGTAGCAGCAGTCAAAACGCATGCTTTCGGGATCGGCGCTGTACTTGGCAATGGCTTCCTCGCCGTACACATCGCCCGTGCACACATACAGCAGGTATTCGCGGTCAAAAGTACAGCTCGCGCAGTACATGCTCACAGCGCGGCCCGGCCTCGCCCAGCATGAACCAGCGGCTGCCCAGCAGATTGGCGCGCAGCGCGGATAAATCCACCGCCAGCGGGGCCACATGGCGCTGCATCCAGCGCGTGGCCGCGGCACAGTCGATCTGCAAACACAGCCCCTCATAATAGCCCAGGGGGGAAAGAGAGGTGGACTGCGCACCGTGCAGCCCGTCAAAGCAGCTGACGGACAGCCCTCCAGGCGTCAGCACAGCCTGTTCGCGCAGGGAAAAGACGCTTTCAAAGCGCCCCGATATGCAGAAATTAATCTCCAGATGATCGCGCTGATCACGCAGCTCCTCAAAACCATGCGTTTGCAGGCGTACCAGCAGCGCGTTCACGCCGTCAAACAGGGGATAACGCGCAATGCTGCCGCCGCCATCCAGACAGGGCAGGGTGGCAAAGGCTTCTCCGCGAAAACCGTCTAATAGCTAAATTTCATCCATGCGCGCTGTCCTCAAACGCCCGTTACGATGCGGGCAAAGAAGCCGTCGCTGGTAAAGATGGCGCTCAGTGCGCTTTGGCCCAGATAGCGGGTTAACAGATCCACCGGGATAATCGTGCGGATGACCGGTACCAGCAAAAACAGCACATATAACGTAATCACGCCGCGCAGCAGGCCGTACACGCCGCCCATCAGCCCGTCAAAGTGCTTGAGTACGGGAAAATAGAACACATGCCCAATCAGCCCTACCGCAGCGTGCAGCAAGATAAAGCTGATAAAATAACACACGACAAAGCTAAAGGACTGTAGCACCACGGCGACGATGGTGTAGGATACATAATCGTTCACCGTGGTCATGCCTGCGGAGGCAAAGGCTGCGCTGGACAGGTTGCTTTGCAGGATGGCGGCAATGCTGTCGGGCAGGGATACGCTTTTGAGCACCGTCTGAATGAGCGCCGCGCTCATGCCGCTTACCTGCGTGGTGGCCAGCGAATAGTCGCCCACCAGCGAGCCTGCGTCCGTATAGGTGGCCAGCATTTCGGTAACGCCGCGGTTGGCGCTAAGGAGCGAGGCCAGCTGTGGTCCGGCAAAAAAGGCGACTACCACCGAGATCAGGCAGGCGGCCAAGCCCAGAAGCGAAGATACAGAGCCCCGGTAAAAGCCGAAGGCGACGCTGATAAACAGCACGGCCAGGATGGCAAGATCCATGATATTCATAGCTTTTTAAGGCACGGACACGGCCCATACGCTGGTGCCGCATACCAGCAGCGCCACGCCGTTTGAGGTCATGCCCAGATAGTCGGTCACCGTGCCGTCCACCGGCAGGCGCAGGGCGGTAAAGCGCTGCGCGCTGATATCGGCGCGGTAAAGGCTGTTGCCGGAGAAGGCGTACAGGCGCTTGCCGTGAATGGCCGCGCCCACGCAGGAATCCGGCAGGGAGTAGCGGGTATCGGTTTTGCCGTGCAGCAGACGCAGCTCGCTGAAGCTGCCCGCCGTGTCCGTTTGCAAAACAGGCGCGAATAGCAGATACGGATCGCTGCTGGGGGGGGGGTTGCCTACCAGCTGCCAGCCGTATACCAGCACGGTGTTGTCAGTGTTTTGCGTGCCGCGATAATCATACAGGCGGAGCTGGCGCGTATTGATTACGTTCAGATAGCTGCCTGAATAGACGACGGCGTAGGTAATCGGCTCGCCTAAGGAGACGTCGCCCGTGTTCATCTGACCCACGCGATAGGTATGCATGGTGGTTTCGGGCACCGCGCCGTATACGTCCAGCGCCGTCGTCCACAGGTATTCGCTGTCGCCAAAGAAGCCGCAGTCCAGCAGCATCAGGTCGGCGTAATTGTTTACCTCTGTATCCACCAGGCCGCCGTCCATATCCTTGATGGTCAGCGTGGGGCTGACGCCGTCGCCCGTTACGATAGCTACATACTTATCGCACACGCGGGCGAACTGAATGGTCTCGCTCAGCCGGTCGTTATAGGTGGAGCGGCCGTTGCGATCCAGAATCTGCAATTGATTGGTGGTCCATACCACAACGTGGCGGCTGCCAGCGTGGAAGCGCGCGCCCGAGCCTACCTGCACGCTCCACAATTCGCTGCCTGCTGTGGACAGGCAAAACAGCGTGCTGTCGTCATAATACAGCACACGGTCGCCAAACACAGTGACATCCTGGCTGACCACGCAGCGCAGCTTTCTGCCCGATATTTTGCCGCCGCCCCCGCTGAGCAGCCCCAGCAGGTAGGCGATGAGCACCAGCAGCACGGCGATGGCCGCGATCAGCAGGTACGGGCTGATTTTTTTTCGTTTGGTTCCAAGGTCGTAATTGGGCATGGGTACCTCCTGCCGGCGGGTAGAAAGCCAGCATATACAAACCTATTATAATCGGATACGCGCCGCGCGTCAAATCCTTATCTTGCCACGGGCGGTTATTTGATTTCAAAGAGCTTGAGCAGATCCTCATCCGACAGCTTGGTGGGCATGCTTTCGCCGGGGGTAATCAGCAGATCAAACAGCTTGCGCTTGGCCTGGCTCATGCTGACCACCTGCTCCTCGATGGAATCGTGCACCAGCAGGCGCACGACCTCGACCTCCTTGGTCTGGCCGATGCGGTGCGCGCGGTCGACAGCCTGCTCCTCGGCGGCGGGGTTCCACCAGGGATCATAGTGGATGACCATGTCCGCGCCTGTCAGATTCAGGCCCGTGCCGCCTGCCTTGAGCGAGAGCAGGAACACGCTGCCGTGGCCGGAATTGAAGGTATCGCACAGCTTCACACGCTCGTCCGCCGGGGTATCGCCGTCCAGGTACAGGCTCTTTACGCCTTCCTGCGACAGGCGCGTCTCAATCAGCCGCAGCATGCGCGTAAACTGGCTGAACACCAGTGCGCGGCGGCCGTTTTGCAGGGCGGGCAGCAGCACGTCCACCAGCATTTCCAGCTTGCCCGAGGTGCCCGTGTAATCGGGCAGGCACAGCACCGGATGGCAGCAGATCTGCCGCAGCTCCGTAATGGCGGACAGCACCTCGGCGCGGCCCTTGGCCATGCCGCGGGTGTTGAGAATTTGCTTGACGTAATCGCGCCGGCGCAGCAGACCCGCCTGATAGACGCGGCGCTGCTCGGGTGACATTTCGGCCATCAGGGTTACTTCCAGCTTATCAGGCAGCTCGGTCAGCACGTCCTTTTTCAGGCGGCGCATCAGGAAGGGGCGGATGCGCCGCATCAGCTCATCGCTGTTTTCGCCTTCGCCGTAACGGCGCATAAAGGCGCTGGCACGGGGCAGATAGCCGGGCAGGATGAAATCGAAAATACTCCACAACTCGCCCGCGTGGTTTTCCATGGGCGTGCCGGTCAGGGCAATGCGCGTTTCGGCGGACAACTGCTTGACGGCGTGCGCGCCCACGCTGGCGGAATTTTTAATCTGCTGCGCCTCGTCCAGGATGGCAAAGCGGAAGGATACGCCCGACAGCAGCGGCGCGTCGCGGCGAATCAGCGGATAGCTGGTCACCAGAACGTCGGGCGCATCGGGGGTGGAAAGGAGCTTGATCTGCTCCGCGCGGGAAGCCTGTGCGCCCGAAAGCAGCATCACTTCCAGCTCTGGGGCAAAACGGTTCAGCTCGCTCAGCCAGTTATAGGTAAGCGAGGTGGGGGCGATGATGACCGAAGGCTTGCGCTCCTTTTCGGTGCGGGCAAAGTAGAGCAGCGCCGCGATGGTCTGTACTGTTTTGCCAAGGCCCATGTCGTCGGCCAGGATGCCGCCCATGTGCAGCGAACGCAGGGCGCACAGCCATTCAAAGCCGCGCTGCTGATAGGGGCGCAGGCAGTCAAGCGGCGGCTCGGGCTTGGGCACATCCAGGCTGGCCGCGCGCTGCGCTTCCTCATCCAGCGTAACAGGCAGGCCGCTGCTGCGAATCAGCGCTTCCAGATAGGCTGCGCGGTACATGCCCAGATCGCGGGTGTCGGCATAATCCACCACCTCGCACACGGCCTCGGCCAGGGGCTGCCAGTCGTCGGTATCCTCCAAGGAAATGAAGGAGCCATCCTTAAACCGGAAATAGCTGGCCCGGTCGCGCAGCGCGCGCATCAGGGGCAGCAGCTCTTCAATTTCCTCGCCGCCGTCGGTCATGCTCAGCTGCAGCTGGCCGCTGGCGCCACGCAGGAAGCCTGCCAGCTGCGCCCGGCGCGGGGTGAACTTGCGGAAATCCTTGCTGAAAAACACCTCGGCATGGCGCGTCAATTCGTTTACACCATTGGTGACAAAGTTATATACATCCTCCGCGCCCGACAGATACACGCGGCCCTTGGATACGCGGAAGCCCGCGCCAGCCAGAAGCTCGGTGATTTCCTGCTCGTGCTGGGCGTCGCGCAGCAGCAGGAGAGAGGCGTGCTCGTTGGGCGGCGCGAAGGGATCGATGATCTGCTCGCCGTACAGAAATTCGGTGCGGGCGGTGACGTCCGTGCCGTCGCGATCCAGATAGACGCGCGCCTTGAAGGGTTCGCGCACCAGCTGGCGTTCCAGCTCGGGCGAAAAGCGCAGCTCGCCTACGCGGCTGAGCCACAGCGTCAGTTCACTCATCACCTTCTGCGTTTGATCAGGATCAAACACAAACAGCGTGCGTCCGCCTGTGCGCTCGGCCGCGCAGATGCGCGCCACTGCCCGCTGCACGCGCGGCACGCTCTGCACCGCGCCATCAATAACCGCATAGGCGCAGTCCTCGGTCAGCGCGCGGAAATCGCCCTCAAACATGGCGGAAATGGCCAGGCGATGCTGCGGCGCGCCCGCCTTGGCGCGGTCGCTCAGGGTAAAGCTGAGCGGCAGAGCTTCCTCGCTGATGCCATCCTGTGCGATGGCGGTATCCTCGTATTGCAGGCGGAAGCGCATGCGGCGAAGAATCTCCCACACGCGCGCAGCGGTGGGCTGGGGCAGGGGCAGCAGACGCGCGTCCTGCACGCCGATTTCAACGCCCGCGCCCTTGAGGGTGGCGCAGTGCAGCTGCAGCAGGGAGATGAGCTCCCGCTCGGCCTCGCCAAAGCGCATCCAGGCGGGGAAAAAGGTAAAGCCCTTGCCGAAGGAGAGCGGTTCGCTGCTTTTGAGCGAAGCCAGAAACTCGGTAATGGAGCGGATGACGTATAGCCTGTCCTGGCCAATGCGCAGGCCAATGCGCATGTCCAGCCCGTTCATGCGGATTTCAGGCTCCAGCCGGGCCATCACGCACTCGGGCAGTGCGCCCTCCATCACTGAAAACAGCGTCGCGGCGCGGGCCTTGGCGCGCATCTCCTGCATGGCACGCAGCGCGCCGGATTCGTTTGCGTCAATCAGGGCGGCCAGGGTATGGCGGCAAAAGGGGGATTTTTCGCAGGGGCACTCCATGCGCCCATTGGGATAAATCTTGATAAAACCGTGCGCCCCGGCCACCGAGTAGGTTAAAAAATCGGCGCTGCGCTGGTTTTCGCGCACTGCGCCGCGGCGGTATAGCGCACGCCCGGCGTCAAATTCCTCGTCGCCCATCCGTTCCTTGAGCTTATCCATGTTCATGCAGACAATATCCTCCAAAATCAATGCGCCCAGATTGCGGCGCATCTTATTAAAATACGCCGTGAAAAGCGTTTTTCCTGCCTGTGAAAAGATTGTTTTACATGAAAATGGCGGGTTCAATTGGTTGAATGGAATATTTTTTGCAGTAATTGGATGATAACCCTTGACGAATCGGCAAAATATCGGTAAAATAACAACATGCGATTGCCATATCGTATGCTATTTGGAGAGGAGTATACTTTTTCAATGGATTTTTCAGGTAAAATAGTTTTGTCCTTTATAGAAGAGGACAATGTTCAGCGTGCGTATTTTCGCATCCGCCCCCTGTTGACGGGCGAGGGCGCGCTGACCAAGCAGGATATCGACGCTCTGCCGGACGATGGTTACCTGCGCATCGTGCCGGACAAAAACGAGCAGCATACTTTTAAGGATCGCATGCGCAGCTTGGGCTATTTGTGCGTGCTGGATCTGAAAAACATTCCACCCGAAACGATTAAAATCCGCAATAATAAAAACTACGCCCCCGCCCGCGGCGAAAACAACCAGTTTATCGTTTATTCCGACGCGGTACAGGCTGTGCCGCCGCAATTGGTATATGAAGTGATTTCTGCTGAACAGGGGGATAAGGAGCGCATCGCCCAGTCCTCCACGGCGCTGTGCTATCTGCGCAGCGGCGGCCGCATTTATGGCCCCGTCAGCCGCGCTACCGCCCTCGATCAGGAAGGTGCGTGCCAGCTTGCGCCCGACAGCGACGGCATTTACGCCGTCACCTTCCCTGATGGGACGGAGCGGCTGTATTACTGGCCGCACAGAGAAGAAAAGCCCGCGCAGCGCCCCAGCCTTTTGCAGGCTGAAAGCAGCGAGGAGATTACCCCGCCCGCGCAGGAAGCCAATCCTCGCCTGAATGGTATGCCGCTTTATCAGACCGTGGCGCGCCGCCCAAGCGCGCAGCAGCGCGCGCATAATCCGCTGATTGAAGCGGTGGATCAGCAAATGCGCGCTGGGCGCATTGAGGCTCCGGGCGCGGTGCTGTCCGCCGGGGTAGCTACCCATCAGGTGGAAAATCCCATGGAGGCTTTTAAGCGCTCGCTCAGCGCCCTGTGGCCGCTGCCTGAGATGCAGCGTCAGGCTGTGGCGCATATGCTGAGCCTGACGGGCGTGCAGAATATCCTGAATCAGCAGCTGGCAGGCCGCGGCACGGACGCTGTTACCGCCGCCATGAACAGCCAGATTCAGGATCTGGAAGCCGAGCGTCTGGCGCTGATCATGCAGGTGGACGCGGCGAAAAAGAACCTCTCCGCCCTGCGCCGTGAGACGATGGAGCAGGCTGGCCGCGAGGAAAACGAGGCCTTGCAGCGCGCGCGCCATGAAATCGAAAATGCGCGCGCCGACCTGGAGAAAATCAATGCTGAACGCGCTCGCCTGCTGGCTGAACGCGACGAGGCGATTGCCGATATTCAAAAGGCAGGCAAGCCCTGCCTGGCCGCCGAGATGGGCGGCTATGCAGATCTGAACACGCTGTGTGAGCGCGTGCAAAAGGCTATGGCTGCGCAGGGCTTTGCCTGTGCGCAGGACGACGC
>ENA-ORSL01001430-ORSL01001430.1-human-gut-metagenome-genome-assembly--contig:-NODE-1430-length-20146-cov-4.494699_pt1 | contig 20146 bp, 15 predicted proteins | sample MGYA00242190_ERZ509157 | MGnify/ENA primary metagenome ERZ509157 (study PRJEB26280, sample SAMEA2338664) | human gut metagenome | biome: human gut; feature: human-associated habitat; material: faeces...
GAGTGTGCGTAGCACATGGGATTCTTGATGAAATATTTTAATCAAGAATCAGTATGAGAGCAAATAAGGAAGGAGGAGCGTATATGCGCTTTTCAAAGGCTGTTGTAAAGCTTCGGGTCCCGATTCTGATCGTCACGCTGGTGCTGATGATCCCGTCCGTGCTCGGTATGGTGGGAACCCGAATCAACTATGATATGCTCGACTATCTGCCGGACGATATGGACACGGTGATCGGGCAGGAGGAGCTGCTGAAGGACTTCGGCAAGGGCGCCTTCTCGCTGATCGTCGTGGAGGATATGCCGCAGAAGGACGTCGCAAAGCTGTGCGACAAGATAGAGCAGGTCGAGCACGTCGAAAGCGTCGTGAGCTATGCGTCGCTGGCGGACCTCTCCATTCCGATGGAGCTGCTGCCGGAAAAGCTCTGTAACGAGTTCAATACAGACCATTCGACGATGGTCGCCGTATTCTTCGACAGCGCGACGAGCGCGGACGTGACGATGGATGCCATCCGCGAAATCCGTTCGATCGCAGGCAAGCAGTGCTTCGTGTCGGGTATGTCGGCGCTGGTCACCGACCTGAAGGACCTGTGCGAGAAGGAGGAGCCGATCTATGTCGGGCTTGCGGTGCTGTTTGCGTGCCTTGCAATGCTGGTGTTCCTCGACGGCTGGCTGATCCCGTTCGTGTTCCTTGCGTCCATCGGCATGATGATTCTGCTGAACCTCGGCACGAACTACTTCTTCAGCGAGATTTCCTACATCACCAAGGCGCTTTCCGCTGTGTTGCAGCTTGCCGTCACGATGGACTATTCCATCTTCCTCTGGCACAGCTACAACGACCATTGCAGCCGCTGCGACGACCACCGTGCGGCAATGGCGGAGGCAATCAGCGAAACGCTGACCAGCGTGGTCGGCAGCTCCCTGACGACGGTCGCGGGCTTTGCCGCGCTGTGCTTTATGACCTTTACGCTCGGGCGTGACCTCGGTATCGTCATGGCAAAGGGCGTTGTGTTCGGCGTGATCGGCTGCGTGACGGTGCTGCCGTCGCTGATCCTTGTGTTCGACAAGCCGCTGCAAAAAACACGCCACCGCTCGCTGCTGCCGAATATGAAGCGGTTTGCGGGCAAGGTGACGAAGATATTCCCCGTGTTTCTTATCATCTTCGCGCTGCTGGTTGTGCCTGCGTACTACGGCTACGACAAGACAAACGACGAGGTTTACTACGATATGGGTCAGTGCCTGCCGGAGGATATGGAATATGTGATCGCAAACTCCAAGCTTTCCGACGAGTTTGACATTGCCTCGACCCATATGCTGCTTGTCAATGCCGGTCTGCCGACCAAAGCCGTGCGTGACATGATCGACGAGATGGAGCAGGTAGACGGCGTGAAATACGTTCTCGGTTTGGAATCCGTGCTCGGTGCGTCCGTGCCGGAGGAAATTTTGCCGGACAGCATTCGCAGCATTCTCAAGAGCGACCGCTGGGAGCTGCTGCTCATCAATTCGGAGTACAAGGTCGCCGGTGACGCAGTGAATGAACAGATCGATTCGCTGAATACGATCCTGAAAAAGTATGACGAAAGCGGAATGCTCATCGGCGAAGCGCCTTGCATGAAGGACATGATCGAGACGACCGACCGCGACTTCCGCGTGGTCAATACGGTGTCGATTTTGGCGATTTTCCTCATCATCCTGCTTGTGGAAAAGAGCATTTCGCTCCCATTCATCCTCATTGCGGTCATCGAGCTTGCAATTTTTATTAACCTCGGCTTGCCGCATTACCTCGGGCAGTCGCTGCCGTTTATTGCCCCGATCTGTATCAGCACGATCCAGCTCGGCGCAACGGTGGACTACGCAATTCTGATGACCACGCGCTATAAGTCCGAGCGTATCGGCGGCGCGGGAAAACGGGCGGCGGTCACGACGGCGCTTGCCGCGTCGATCCCGTCGATCATCGTATCCGGCATGGGACTGTTCGCCGCGACCTTCGGCGTTGCGGTCTATTCGGACATTGATATTATCAGCTCTATGTGTATGCTGATGGCGCGCGGCGCCGTGGTCAGTATGCTCTGCGTTATCTTCATCCTGCCGGCGCTTTTGATGCTGTGCGATAAGCTTGTGTGCAAAACCACGATGGGTATGAGAAAAATCGGAACAAAGAAGAATTCGGAGGCGTTATCATGAAAAGAAATCTTTCCAAGCTGACTGCGCTCGGGCTGTGCCTGACGCTGCTGATCGGCAATGCGGCGGCATACACGCTGATCGACCGCGAGAGGAGCACCGCTGCCAAAAGCACGGACACCGTGCAGACGGCGGGCGTCTCAAAGGATGAGACGGTCTACGTCCTTGCCGACGCGGAGGGCGGCGTGCAAAAGATTATCGTCAGCGACTGGATCAAAAATCCGCAGGGAAGCAGCACGGTCACCGATACCGCTGCGCTGACGGATGTGGAAAACGTCAGAGGCGACGAGACTTATACCATGAACAGTGACAATCTGCGCGTTTGGGATGCGCAGGGCAACGACATCTACTGCCAAGGCAGCATTGATAAGGAGCTGCCGGTCGGGATCAGCGTCTCCTACGAGCTGGACGGGAAGAGCATTTCCGCCGAGGAGCTGGCAGGCAAGAGCGGTACCGTTACCATCCGCTATACCTATCAGAATTATCAGTATGAGACCGTTGAGATCGACGGCAAGCAGGAAAAAATTTATGTGCCCTTTGTCATGCTGACGGGGCTGCTGCTCGACGGCGAGCGGTTCAGCAACGCCACGGTGACAAACGGTAAGGTGATTAACGACGGAACTCGTACCGTGGTCGTCGGTTTGGCACTGCCCGGCTTGCAGGAGAATCTGAAGATCGACACGGATAAGCTGGAGCTGCCGCAGTCGGTGGAGATCACTGCCGACGTGAAGGACTTCAAGCTCGGCAACACCGTGACCCTTGCGACAAATTCCGTGTTTAATCAGCTTGACGCGGAGCAGTTTAACTCCCTTGACGGCTTGACCGATTCGCTCGGCGATCTGACCGACGCGATGGGAAAGCTCATGAGCGGCTCGTCGCAGCTTTATGACGGGCTTTGCACGCTGCTGGAAAAGTCCGGTCAGCTCGTGGACGGTATCAATCAGATGGCTTCCGGTGCCGAGGCACTGAAAAACGGTGCGGCACAGGTTGACGGCGGCGCTGCTGCCCTTGTCAGCGGCTCGAAGGAGCTTGCGGACGGACTCGGCACACTCTCTGCCAACAGCGCGGCTCTGAACGGCGGTGCGGCGCAGGTATTCAACACATTGCTGCAAACGGCGAATACCGAGCTGGCGAAGGCAGGGCTGGACGTTCCGACTCTGACCATCGGCAACTATGCCGACGTGCTCAACGGCGTGATCGACTCGCTTGACCCCGACAGCATTGCACAGCAGATTCAGCAGACCGCCAAAGCACAGGTCACCGAAAAGGTCAATGCGCAGACCGACGTGATCCGCGCGGCAGTCACTGCCGAGGTCGAAAAGCAGGTCCGCGCGGGCGTGGAGAACTATTGCAGAACGCAGGTCGCTCTGCCGCAGGTGCTGGCAGCTATGGGCATGACGGCGGAGGATTATAACGCGGGCGTTGCAAGCGGTGCGATCTCCGAGGAGGTACAGGCACAGGTCAACGCGGCAGTCGATGCAGCCATGGCAAGCGAGGAAATGAAGGCAGCCGTGGACGCGCAGGTCGCTGCGAAAATGGCGTCCGACGAAATAAAAACGACCGTCGAGCAGAACGTGAGCGCAGAGGTCGAGCGGCAGATCGAGCTGGCGATGAACTCCGCCGAGGTGCAGGGACAGATCACTGCGGCGCTGGAGCAGGCGGCTTCCGGCGCGGCAAGTGTCAGCGCACTCAAGGAGCAGCTTGACACCTATGCGGGCTTCTACTACGGACTGCAAAGCTACACTGCCGGCGTGGATTCTGCAAGGTCGGGCGCCGATACGCTCAACGCGGGCGCTGCGACCCTCAAGAACGGCACGGCTTCGCTGAAGGACGGTATGGATACGCTTTATAACGGCGTTCTGACCCTGAGAAACGGCGCTCCCGCGCTGGTCAGCGGCGTGACCGAGCTGCGTGACGGTGCGCTCCAGCTTTCCGACGGCTTGAAGGAATTCGACAAGCAGGGTGTGGAGAAGCTGGTGGACGCGGTTGACGGCGACATCGGCGGACTGCTGACCCGCCTGAAGGCGACGGTCGATGTGTCCAAGGATTATCAGAGCTTCACGGGTCTGACTGAGGATATGACCGGCGAGGTGCGGTTCGTCTACCGTACCGACGCGATCAAGCTCGACGAATAAATAACAGTGCCCCGCTCGGTATTCCCGAGCGGGGCTTTTATGTCGTTTATTCCACGTCCTTGGCGCGGGGAAGGTTCCAGCGGTAATGTGCCGCTAAAAGCCGAATGATGACAACCAGTGCCATGGAGATCGACATGGCGGCATATTCCGGCAGCACGCGCCACAGCAGCGTGCAGCTCACCGCGCCGACCAGCGAGGCACAGGCATAGATGTGCTTGACAAGGATGTACGGCGTGTTTCCCGCCAAGACGTCGCGCAGCACACCGCCGCCGACGCCGGTAAGTACGCCGACAAACACCAGCAAAAACGTGCTGCGGTCGGGGGAGAAGGAGAGCGCGTTCCAAATGCCCATTGCCGTAAATACGCCCAGTCCGACGGAGTCCATCACCAGCAGAACCGCGTCAAAACGGCGCTGATTGTGCGTCAGGCGGTGGCGAATTCCCGGAATAAAGACGACGGCTGCCGTGACGACTGCGATCAGTGCGCAGAGCGGGTCGCGGAATGCCAGCGGCGGAGTGATGCCGAGGATCAGGTCGCGAAGGATACCGCCGCCGATCGCCGTTACCACGCCGAGCACCATCACGCCGAGCAGGTCCATCTGCTTCTTCATTGCCGTCAGTGCGCCCGAGACGGCAAAGGCAAGCGTGCCGATGATTTCCAGAATTCGAACGAAGAGTTCCATTGATACCCCTCCCAAAGAAAGCGGGCGGATAGCTCTGCCACCCGCCCGATGCGATTTTATTGTCAGCCTGCGTCGGAAACGCTGCGTCCGTCCGGCACATCGACGCGCTTGATCTGTGCGCCCAGCCCGCGGAGCTTTTCAACGAGGCATTCGTAGCCGCGTTCGATATACTCGATCTCCTCGACGACGGTCGTGCCGTCGGCGGCAAGACCCGCGATCACCATGGCAGCGCCCGCCCGCAGGTCGCAGGCATGGACAGTGCAGCCGTGCAGGGCTTCGACGCCGTTGATGACGGCAATTTTCGTCTCGACCTTGATGCTCGCGCCCATGCGGTTCAGCTCCGCACAGTAGCGGAAGCGGGTGTCGTAGATGCTCTCGGTGATAACGCTCACGCCGTTTGCCAGCGCCATACAGACGGCGATCTGCGGCTGCATATCCGTCGGGAAGCCGGGATAGGGAAGCGTCTTAACGTTCGCACGGCGAAGCTTGCCCGTCCGCTGAATGTGGATGGCATCGTCATATTCCGTGACGCGGACGCCCATCTCGCGCAGCTTTGCCGAAATGGTGTCCATATGCTTCGGAATGACGTTCTGTATCAGCACGTCGCCGCCGACTGCCGCAGCAGCCGCCATATAGGTGCCCGCCTCGATCTGATCGGGGATGATGGAGTAGAAGCCGCCGCGCAACGCCTTCACGCCGCGAATCTTGATAACGTCCGTGCCTGCACCCGAGATACGGGCGCCCATGGCGTTCAGGAAGTTGGCAAGATCGACGATATGCGGCTCCTTCGCGGCGTTTTCGATGATCGTCGTGCCGTTTGCCAGCGCCGCCCCGATCATAATGTTCATCGTTGCACCGACCGAAACAACGTCCAGATTGATCCGCCCGCCCGTCAGACCGTTCTCCGGTGCGGACGCGCAGACATAGCCGTTTTGCAGCTCGACCTCCGCACCCAGCGCCTCAAAGCCCTTGATGTGCTGGTCGATCGGTCTTGCGCCGAAGTTGCAGCCGCCGGGAAGGGCGACGCGGGCATGACCAAACCGCCCGAGCTGCGCACCGATCAGATAGTACGAGGCGCGGATCCGGCGCACCAGCGCGACGGATGCCTCGGAGTCGCGCACATGCGTGGAATCAATTTCCAGCGTGTTCGGGCTGAGACGGCGAATCCCCGCGCCCATGTCCGAAAGGATCTCCAGCAGGAGACGGACGTCGGAAATGTCGGGGACGTTTTCGATTCGGCATACGCCGCTGACCAAAAGCGTTGCGGGAAGAATGGCGACGGCAGCGTTTTTTGCGCCGCTGATGGTCACGACGCCGGAAAGCGGCTTCCCGCCCTGAATGATATATTGTGTCATAAAATACCCTCTCATAATCGGAGTATATGCAATATCGGAGCGTTCATTAAGACAATATTATCCACGCTCGAACGCGTGTTTTAATATTATATCATACAGGCAACGACTTGTAAATAGAAAATAACAAATCGGGAACAGAAAATTGTCAATTTTCCGCGAGTGCACGGCTGCGAAGTGCCTCAAAATTTTCGATGTGATAGCCTGAGGGCGATTTTTTCAGAATACCGTCCGCGCAGAGATGCCCGAGCGTGCGGTACAGGTGACGGTAGCTGATGCCGACGGAGCAGGCAACGTCCGTCATAATGTCGCGAAAGGCGCCGCCGTCCGCCGCGCCGAGAATGTAGCGGCAAAGACGTACCTCCGCAGGGTACAGCGCGGCTGCGGCAACGGTATCGGAGTTTGCAAGCTTTTTCGACAGCTCTGCGGCGGCACTGCGTGCAAACTCCAAGCTGCGGTTCAGACAGTCCGAATTCTGCGCGACGGGAACGGCAATGCAGTGAAAATCTCCGAGGGCGACGACGGTCGTATTTCCGGTGTCGGCGCCGGCAAAGAATTCGGCTTCGCCGATCAATCCGTCGGAGACGTAAAAACACATGATGAGGTTCCTGCCGTTCGGAGCGGTAATGCCGACCTTTGCTTTTCCTGCCGTTACGACAAACAGATGCGCAAGCGGCAGACCGACCGTGACGATACGCTCGCCGAAGCTGTATTCACGGACCGAACAGCCGCGCAGCCTCCCCGCGTCCAGTCCGTATCGGTGCAGGAGCGCGGCGTCCTGCGGCGTGAGATTGAAATGTTCCTTCATATGCGTCTCCTGACAGAAAGAGTGGGACATATGTCCTACCCATTACTGCCGCCTGCGTGTTAAACTACCCGCAGAAAGCTCAATTGGGAGGACGAGAGAATGTTCAATATGCTTGCGCTCGCGACCGGTGTGATTCTTGCGGTGATGATACAGATCAACGGTGCGCTTTCGGGGCAGTACGGCTCGTACCATGCGGCGCTGTACATCCATATCGTCGGCGCCTGCGGTGCGGCACTGCTGCTGCTCCTGCGGCATAAGCCGATCCGCGCGAAATCAAAAGTCTCTCTCTGGATGTGTACGGGCGGGATGATCGGCGTCGCGACGACGGTGTTCAACAACCTCGCCTTTTCCCATATCAGCCTGACAAGTATCGTTGCGCTCGAGCTGTTTGCGGAGCTGGCGTTTTCCTGCCTGATCGATGCCTTCGGCTGGCTTGGGATGCAGCGGCGCGGCAAGGGCGACATGAGCATCATCGGGATGCTGCTCTCTGCGGCGGGAATTGCGCTGCTGCTGGACAGCTCGGCGGCAGGTGCGTGGGTGTATGTTCTGATGTCCATGGGAGCGGGTGTCACGGTGGTGCTGAGCCGAACGGTGAATGCGCATCTGTCCGAGCGCATCGGCGCGCTGCCCGGCTCACTGGTCAATCATCTGGCGGGAATGCCGATTTGCCTGCTGCTGATGCTGCTGATCCCCGAAACGGCAGCGGGCGGTGATTTTCGTCTTTGGATGTGGTGCGGCGGTCTGCTCGGCGTTGCGACGGTCGCGTGCTACAATGTCATCGTCCCGAAGCTCCCTGCATCACGCGTAACGCTGCTCAGCCTCTGCGGTCAGCTTTTTTGCGGTATTACGCTTGACCTTGCTGTCGGCAATGCATTTGAGCTTCGGCAGTTCGGAGCGGCGCTGTTAGTCGCCGCGGGAATTGTAATCAGTCAGCTCACAAAGCTTTATCGGGAGAAAAAAGCGAGTAAGCAGATCAAGTGAGACGGCGTAGCCCCTTCGGGTAGTGATTTTTCAGGACGCCCCCGCTGCCCTTAGCCCAGCCGAGCGGATAGCCGTCAACGCAAACCAATGTCCAGTCGGTATGTGGGTCCGCGAGCGTTTCACCGCGCAGATAGGCGGCGATTTCGCGGCTGTTTGGGGGATAGGAGACGGAGTTGGCACATCCAGACAGCGCCAATGCCAGTGCATGTGCGGGGAGAAAGCGCCCCTTGCGCACTTCGCCAAGCTCCAGCCCGACGCGCAGGACGTGCAGCCCCTTCAGCTCCGGCAGCTCCTTCGGCGCGAGCCGGACCGTATCTCCGAAGGAAACGGTCTCGCCGCTCAGCGGCAATGCAAAACGGTCGAAGAACTCCGAAATTGCCGCGGGGAAGGGAGAAAGACGCTCATGCACCGTTTCCCGCGTACTGCCGCCGTCCCGCTCCAGCACCGCGGCAAACTGCCCCTCGCCGTGCAGACGGTGCGGCCAAAGGCGGAAGGTTGCCTCCAGCCCGTCCGCGGGCGTATCGACCCAGTCCGGTCGCCCCGATGAAAACCACGGCGCATCGACTTTTACGACGGAAAAATCGGGATGGGTTTTAAGAAAGCGGCTGACGACGCCCTCGTTTTCCTCCGGCGCGAAGGTGCAGGTGGAATAGACCAGCCGCCCGCCCGAGCGGAGCATCTGCGCTGCGGAGCAGAGAATTTCGAATTGCCGCGCGGCGCACATTTTTACGGCTTCAAGGCTCCAATCGGCGAGCGCGGCTTCCTCCTTGCGGAACATTCCCTCGCCGGAGCAGGGGGCATCGACCATGATCCTGTCGAAATATGCGGGAAACCTTGCCGCCAGCGCCGCAGGGTGTTCATTGAGAACGAGCGCGTTCGTAACGCCGAGACGTTCTATGTTGGAGGACAGAATCCGTGCGCGCTTCGGCTGAATCTCGTTGCAGACTAACAGCCCGCGCCCCTGCATCGCCGCGGCAAGCTGTGTGCTTTTTCCGCCCGGCGCGGCACAGAGGTCAAGCACCCGTTCGCCCGGCTGCGCCTCGAGCAGTGCGGCTGGCGCCATGGCGCTCGGCTCCTGTAGATAATATACACCTGCGTCATGATAAGGATGCAGTCCCGGGCGCACGTTCGGGAGGAGATAATAGCCGTTCTGCGCCCACGGGATCGGCGCACCGCAGAATTGCGGAAGCGGCTCGGTGCGCTTGCGGGGGTTCAGGCGCAGTCCCGTGCTGCGCGGTCGGTCATAAGCCGACAAAAAATCTTCGAACTCGTCGCCGAGCAGCCGACGCTGCCGCTCGATAAATTCTTTGGGAAGCATGGGATTCCTCCGTTTTTGTTCTTATTATCAGTTTACACCCTTTTTCGCAAAAATGGAAGCGGAAATGTTTTTTGGGAAAAAATAAAAAAACTTGTTGACAAAACGAGATGGCATCGCTATAATAATCATGCTCTGTTTGAGATGCCGGTATAGCTCAGCCGGTAGAGCAGCTGATTTGTAATCAGCAGGTCGGGGGTTCGAGTCCGTCTACCGGCTCCACAGTGCACTCAGACAGTGAACTGCATATGGGGGAATTCCCGAGTGGCCAAAGGGGGCAGACTGTAAATCTGTTAGCAGTGCTTTCGGTGGTTCGAATCCACCTTCCCCCACCAGAAAAACGCACTTGCTTTAGCAAGTGCGTTTTTTAGTGAAATCCACCTTTGCGGATGGGTGAAATACCGCTTCGCGGTGTGAAATACGCTTACGGCGGTGGGTGGATTTCATTTAACTCTCCGCGTGAGCGGAAAATTTCACAAGCGCGACAGCACTTAATTCACATTTTGCGTCAGCAAAATATTTCACAAGAATCCTTTTCGAGGGCACGAATCCGTCTGTATGGAACGCAAATCCACCTTTCCGGCAGCCGAGAGGCTGCTGTTTTTTGGCTTGACCGGAGAAGAATAGTTGCAATCGACGATAAACGGAATACAGAACAAGGACGGCAGATAGTCATACGCACTATCTGCCGATTTTTGTTGCCCTCGGAGGCAATCGTTTTGAAAAGAAACGGGGCGACCCGACTCTGCCGCAAATGTCGAATGGCTTGTTAGCGGAGTTTTTCCGGACAATGCCGAGGTCGAAGGCTTGCGGTGATGTAATTCTGATACATCCCTGCGCCAAACACGATACAATCCGATGCTATGATGTCCCCATTCCAAGGTTGGTTCTTTCAGGTTCAATGCCTGTCTGAAGCCCGGCGCTATGTTCTGTCAGAGTTTTTCCTTGCTTACCAAAGCGAACACTTGCGAAAATACCACTTTAGTGATAAAATATATAATTATACTTATCGTGTATGTATGTTGACTGTGCGGACCAAGGAATGGCAAGCGATTGTGTGGCAGCGTATACACGATACGACCCGTGCGCCCACGACAATAATATAGATATTTCTTAGGTGGTAGTTGAAAAATGAACGCAAAAGAGACTGCATTTTTGAAGCAACTGATGCAGGAAGCTTATTCAGTCCTTTACCGGCAGGTGTCTCTCTCATTCCGCGATCCGCAGATCGTGCAGGAGCTGATACAGGATACATTGCATGACGCCATCCCGCAGGTCGGGAAGCTGATGCGGCATGAGAACCCGACCGGTTGGCTGATCGCGGTTTTGAAAAATAAGATAAGCGATTGCAAAAAGGACCTCAGTCGCCGAACGCAGCGAGAGGCTGCGCTGTCGGAGGAAGAGCTGCAGCGGCTGCCAAACGTATCGGGCATACAGCCGGGCAGTGAAGCACATTTGCTGCTGCTTTCCCTATCGGAAGTCCTGTCGCCGGAGGATTACCGCTTGTTTCGGGAATTTCTGACCGGCGCTTCGTACATACAAATCGCCGAGGACAACGGACTCACCGTTTGGAATTGCCGCAAGCGCATCCAGCGGATTCGGGAGCGGCTGCGGGCGGAATTTCGTGATGAGAAAAAATAATTTATTTTTTTGTCATAAATTGCCTGCCAAAACAGATAATAAAAGTGAAAGGGGCATTAGGAAATGAAACGACCCGGCACAGATCATCAGCAAATATCGCTCTCTTTGCTGTCAAACGAAGAATTAGAGCGGATTCTGCTCTCCGATGAAAAGCTCAGCGAGGAAACAACAGAAGCAATGCTGCGGCTTCTGAACGAACGTGACCCAATCGACCTGCCGGATGCGGAACAGGCGTGGGAGGAGTTTCAGACCTACTACAATACGGCGGAGGGCGTAGGTGAACGGCTCTATCCTTCCGAGCTTCCGGAAACGATCGACGAACGACCAAGAAAAAATCGCCGCCCGCTGCGGTATGCCGGACTTGTTGCGGCAAGCATTGGCATCCTGTTTGCGCTGTTGACCGTGGCGCAGGCGGCGGGACTGAAGGTATTCGATGCGTTGGGGCGCTGGACGGATGACTTTTTCAGCTTTGAGGGAACAGCAAAAATGGTTTCAGAATATAACCGTGCGGACTTCACGCCGCAAAACACCTTGCAGCAGGCGCTCTCCGACTTCGGGATGCCGCCGCAGCTTGCGCCGTCTGAGCTGCCCGAGGGGTATCAGTTGGACGAGCTTCAACACGACAAAACTCCGGCTTTCCAGACGGTCGCTACAAGCTATGGAAATGAAGCAGATGAGCGCGTGCTTCTTGATTTCATTGAGTATTATGATGCGTCAGCACTTGAGGGCGGCTTCTTCCCGAAAGATGCGGGTGACCCGGAATCCTTCGTACACAACGGCAGGGAGTTCTATGTGTTCGCAAATGCGGGAAGCTGGTCTGCTGTATGGAGCGATGCTCAGTACTGTATTTTTGTCAGCGCCCCATCAAAGGAAGTTGTAACGTATATTCTTGAATCGATACCGGAGGGATAATTATGAAAACACGAGTTCTTGTCAGCATGCTTATTATCGGCGCTCTGATTTTTGGACTATTTACTCCAGCATCAGCAGTTGAAATCCAAAGCAGCGCTTATATCTCTCACGCGAGTTGTTCATTGACCAAAGGAAGCGGAGCGGGGCAAATTACCGTATCCTATTCTGTTAGGTCCGGAAAAACAAATTTGACGCGAATCGGTGTCAGCCAAATTGCCATTTATAAGGCGGATGGTACATATGTCCGTTCGGTCTATGGCACTGCATCCAACGGACTTATCAAAACTTCGGGCAGCGCGGCTACAGGTACTTATACTTTCGATTGCGCACCCAATACATCATATTACGCTATTGTGTATTTTACGGTCAAAGATGCAAACGGCTTTGACAGCACATCAAGAACCACCAATACCGTTACTTCTCCGGCATAGTCGAAAACAGCCCCCCTGCGTGTGGAATACATTCTTGATAGCGAACGTCTGATCAGCGTTTGTTATACCGGACGATTGCGTCGGTAACCGGTACCGTACCGCCGCAATACCGCGAAGCGACAGCCGTAAGCCGATCGCGGCTGCGTCCGAACGGAGATCGGCAAACACACTACAAAAAATACAAAGAAAGAATGTATTTGCACCAAAGCGATTGCTCTTGACATCTCCGAAGGGGGATGCCGATGAGCGTAAGATAGCGTACTGCCGGTGAGAGTGTTTACCATCTGTATCCGTTGCGACAAGAAAAGGAGATCCTTATGAAATTAAAGAACATCGCCATCGCAGCTCTTGTAATGTGCCTGTTATTGACAGGCTGCGGTCCCAATGCTCCCACGGAGGCTTCCGCGCCGTCCGAAGCCCTCACGGAGATCGACAACGTTGATTTTGATAGCCTGACGTTTGTGGATATTGCGAAAACCGACACGGGGTATACTCTGCTGTGCGACGGCGAACAGGCTGTCTGCATCCGCTTAGACAAAGACCTGCAGGAAACCGCGCGGGAACCCCTTGCCGTGGACTTCCCGCAAGCGCTTGCCGTAGAGGACGGGCACACTTATGTGCTCGGCATAAACGAGCGCAATGACGAGGACCATTCTTTGGCTGTTTTTTGCGACGGCACGCTGTATGCGGAAACGCGGATCGCGCCGAGGGCATATCACAACAGCGTAGATTTTGCGGTGTGCAACGGTACGTTTTTCCTCTGCGTGGATAACCAGCTCTATATTGACGGTCAGTCGGTCAACCTTCCGCTCGACGGCACCGCATGGAGCGCGGCGGGTCTGATTTCTGTGGACGGACAGCTTCAGGTGCAGCTCGTTTCGCGGGAGGCCTCCGGCACGGACACGGCACAGCGCGTGCAGGTCCGCCTTGTCCCCATATCGCAGGATACCGTCAGCATTTCCGCCACCGACGGCACCGAATTCCCCTCATTGATACAAGGAAGCTGCACGACCGAAACGGCAACTTACATTTTGACGGACGGTTACCTTGCCGACCTCGACACCCCCTCCGACAAGCTGTGTGTCCCCTCGGAGCTTGGGGTAGACCTCTCCGTTCAGATTCGGATGGTCCCGTATGGCGACGGGGGCTTTCTCTCGCTTTCCCAATCGGCACTGACGCCGTTTTATCCGACCGTAACACAGGGTCAAGTCCTTACCATCGGCTGCTCGGAGGTCACGGCTGCGATGCTGAGTGCTTCGATCACAAAGTTTAACCGGAGCCATCCCGCGCTTTCTGTCAGCGTGAAGCAGTACGCGGACCAGAGCGCATTGAATTTAGGTCTGGTCAACGGCGAAATCGACCTGATCGCCGTGGAGTCGTACGGCGTGATACGCAATTATGCGGAAAAGGACCTGCTGCTGTCGTTGGAGGAGCTGACACCGGACATTCTTCAGCAGGCGCTTCCGAACATCGTGGAAATGTCGCGCTGCAACGGCGTATGCAGCTTCCTGCCGCAGTATGTATTTCCGGTCGTTACGTTCTGCCCCGCGTCCGATTTTGCAAATCAGACCGCGCCGGACGATTTCGCCGCGTTTGCACAGCGTGCAGCGGAAGCAGAGCCGGACATCTTCCTGAAGGAGACCAAGACACAAACCTTAAGCAATATTCTTTATGAAAGCGGTGTCTCTTGGGTGGATTATACCACGGGAACGGCTTCCTTTGATTCGGAGGAGTTTCTGTCGGTGCTCACGTTTGCCGATCGGTTTGTCATGACGCACGAAGAAGCCGCGGCAAATCATCCGGAATCGCAAAATACGAGGATCGGTTACTTCCTTACGAATCCGGCAACGTATCAAGACCTTTGTGTTGCCAATGAACTCAAGGGACGTTCGGCGCTGACCTGTATCCCGCTTCCGACGCAGCAGAAGCTCGGCTATTGCCTTTCCCCCTCCCGCTTTCTTGCCGCCGTCCAAACCACCGAAAATGCGGAGGGCTGCGCAGCCTTTTTGAGCTTCATGTTCTCCAAGGACAGTTGGGAATTCGCACCGACCGACGGCAAGACGGGTGTACCTTCCAATATGGGAATGGGTTATGACACTGTTGATGGCTTCCCGATCCTTCGTGATTGGTTTGACGAGATCATGCAGTACTACATTGCTGCTTCGGAAAAGAAGCTCAACGAAAACCCTGACAGCTATAGCGCAGCGACGCAGCAGGGCTTCGTTGATGCCTGCAACGCATTTCAAAATATAGTAGAGCAGAGCGACCATTTTATGACATCGAATACCACGGACGAGGTCGGCATCATTGTTATGGAGGAGGCATTGGTATTTTTCAACGGTGACTGCACCGCACAGCAGGCGGCGGAGCGTATCCAAAGCCGAGTAACGATCTATCTCGCAGAGCAGGGATGATGAGGGACCGACTTCGGAGGGGGCTGCATCACAGGCACAGCTCGATCGCGTTTCTGCTGCCGAGCCTGACCGGTGTTCTGCTGTTCTATGTGCTGCCGTTCGGCGTGATTTTATATTACAGCGTTCAGTCAAGGGCAGTCGGCGGCAGCTTTGTCGGACTTCAGAACTACTTGAAGCTGTTCCGAAACTCCGCGTTTCTCCTTGCCGCAAAGAATACGGCGCTCCAAATGCTCATCACCGTGCCGCTCGGCGTTCTGCTTCCGCTGGGGCTGGCACTGATTCTTGAGCGCTCCATTTCCGCAAGAAGCTCGCTGCGGGCAGCGTTTTTAAGCCCGTTCTTTGTCCCGACCGCGTCGGTCGTACTGGTGTGGCAGGTGCTCTTTCACCAAAACGGAACGCTGAACGCACTGCTCAACCTGAATGTGGACTGGTTTCACTCCTCCTTCAGCCAAATCGTAACGATCACGCTTTGCCTGTGGAAAAACATTGGCTACCACACCATCCTCCTCACCGCGGCGCTTGCGTCGATCCCGCGGAACTATTTGGACATGGCACGGCTGGACGGCGCGGGACCGTTCCGATGCTTTTTCTATATCAAAATACGGTTCCTTGCGCCGTCCGTCTTCTTTGTTTCGCTCATGAGCTATATGGCGGCGGTAAAAATTTTCCGCGAGGTTTATCTGCTGACCGGCGCGTACCCCTTTGACACGCTGTATTTGCTGCAGCATTTCATGAACAATACCTTCCGTTCGCTGGATTACCCGAAGCTGTGCAGCGCCGCAATTCTTTTGACGGCGGTGACGGGGCTCTTTATCACTGCGCTTCTGCGCGCAGAGCAACGCTTGGGAAAGGATTTGGAAAATGAATAAAAGAAAGCGACGCAGAAGGGACTATTCGTGGGTCACGCTTGTGATCTTCGCTCTGCTGTTTGCGCTCCCCATTGTTCTGATGATCTCCAATTCCTTTATGTCCGCAGACGAGATCGATCGCAGCTATGCGGCAGCCATCGGCAGCAGCACGGACGCTTACATCAACGAGCAGGTCGTTTTGAAATTCATTCCGGATATGGTCAGCTTGGAGCAATATAACACGTTTCTTTTCAATAGTCCGGAGTATTTGAAGCAGTTTTGGAATTCCCTGTTCTATGCCGTCCCGATCACGCTCCTGCAAACCGCAGTTTCGGCAATGGCGGCATTTTGGCTCTCGCAATCGCTCAGCCGCTCCCGTCGGGTAATCACCTTCGGCTACATTCTTCTGGCCCTATTGCCCCTGCAAGTCACGTTAGTACCGAACTATCTAGTCTGCAAATGGCTGGGAATTTATGACAGTATGTGGGCGATTCTGCTCCCCGGTATTTTTTCCTCCTTCGGCGTATTTTTGCTGGAACGGAGTATGCGCCGTATTCCGAGCTGCTATGCGGAGGCGGCGCGGCTGGACGGCGCGGGGGAATGGGTGATTTTCACCCGAATTTATCTGCCCCAGTGTAAATCCGCGCTCGTTTCCGTTGGGATGTTGATCTTCTTTGATTACTGGAATATGGTGGAGATGCCGCTCGTCCTGTTAGAAAGTACGGACCTGTGGCCCCTCTCCGTAACGATCTATCAAATCAACCAGACCGACACGGGCGTCGCGTTTGCATCTGCCGTTGTCTATTTGATTCCGTGTTTGCTGCTGTTTTTGGGCGGCGAGCAGCATTTGGAGGACGGACTTACAACAGGAGGCGTAAAATAATGCAAAAGAGAAAGTGGGTAAAAATTGCGGCGATCGCATTTTTTGTCGTGCTGCTATTGATCACGTTCTTCTCCAATACGCTGCGTAACTGGTCGCTGCCGGAGGTTTCGGTCAAAAGCGTCACCTCCGGAACGATCGTGCCGGTCGTGACCGGAAACGGCGTAACACAGGCAGCCTCGCCGGAAAACATCCTCGCCGAATTCAGCGGAAAGCTGATCTCGGTTGACGTGGCTGAGGGCGAAAAAGTCACCGCTGGGCAGCGGCTTATGACCGTCGAGTACGAGGACGACGGCTCCCTAAAGATTTTGACGGACCAGTTAGATAACTTAGAGGCCGCCTATGAGCAGGCGCTTCTCAGCGCTTCCGTCCAGCGCGGTTCAGCAGAGGCGTTACAGCTCCAGCAGCTCCAGAATTCCCTGTCGGCGGCACAGACGGCACTGCGCCGCTGCGAGGAATACGGCGAAAAACGCGCCGCGCTCGACAAAGAGGCTGCCACGGCGAACGAGGCCCTGACCGCCGCGCAGAACGCCTATGACAATGCCGTGGAAGCATACCGTGCGACGTTCACCGAGGCACAGGTCGCGTTATCCGATGCGCAAAGCTGGCAGCAAAATGCGCAGGCAAATGAAAGCTATTATCACAGTCTCTTTGAGGCGGACCCCAAAGAAACGAACCGTAGCCTTTGGGAGGCGGCATCTGCAGAGCTGGAAAAAGCAAGTGCCGAAGTAAATGTCTGCCAAAATTCGCACTATGCCGCGCAAACCGCCTTGCAGGAGCGGCAGCGAGCCTATCAGCCCGCCGTTGACGCTGCACAGGCATCGGTCGATCAAATCAACAGTAAACTCCTTGCTTTGGAAGCGGAGTATGTCGGCTGTACAGAATCAGTACAATGCAAAAATCAGGTGCTCTCCGCAAGAAGCGCATTGGAATCCTTCTACGAGCAGCAGCGGGCGTCCGAGATCGGCAACGAAATTACATCCTTACAGTTAAATCGGCAAAAGGAAGAAATTAACGACCTAAAGAAGGAAATTGCCGAAAAAGAAGCTCTTCTCGGCAAACAAGAAATTCGCGCGTCGGAGGACGGCGTCGTTTTCAGCCTGTCGGCGGAGGCGGAATTTCAGACGGGCGCCGTATTAGCGACCGTGCACGGCGGCAACGGCAGCTATCGCCTGCAATTTTCCGTCCCGATCGAAAAGGCGCTGTTATTGACGGTCGGCACCGAGGCGGCAGTCACGAATCAGCGCGTCGGCGATATTTCCGTGCAGCTTTCCCAAATCCTGCCGGACGAGGCAGACCCCCTAAACAGTAAAACGCTGGTGTTTTCCGTGGAGGGGGAGGATGCCGCCGCAGGACAGGCATTGAGCGTGGCGATTTCGCTGCAAAAATCACTGCATGACGCGGTGGTTCCGAATGAAGCACTCTTCGAGGACTCGCGCGGCGTGTTTGTTTTTACGGTCACGACGAAAGCGACTGCCCTCGGTTCGCGGAGCTACGTTCAGCGGGTAGATGTCACTGTTGTGCGCAGCGACGACCGCTATTCCGCCGTCGATGGCCTGAACGCCGGGGAGTATGTGGTCGTTTTGTCCAGCAAGCCGCTTTCTTCGGGCATGGCGGTGCGGTTCGGGAGTGAGGCACAATGAGAAAGTGGTGCATTCCCGCAGCTTTGCTGGTGATTTTGGCGGCAATGCTGCTGTATATGCAGGCGCTGGTCGGTCATCAATCGCTGCAAAAGGAAGCCGAACGCTGGCAAGGCGAAAGCACAACGCCCTTCCGGCAAATCGCGGCGTTTCTTCCAAACGCCTCCACCGCAGAGGGAGCCGCCGACACGTCGCGCCGTTTGCAGGCCGAGCTTGAGGACGACATTCTCTGCGCTTACGGAAGCTGGGAGGATTCCGAGGCCTCCTTTGCGAAGCGGAGAACGCAGGTGGAAGTGTATCGCGTCTCCTCGGATTTTTTCCGGTTACATTCCTTTGACGCGGCAAACGGCGCGGCTGCTTCCTTTCAATCTGAAGACGATGTGGCAATCTTAAACGAAGAGGCGGCGTGGCAGCTTTTCGGCTCCAATCAGTGTATCGGCGAGTATATTACCGTGGGAGAGGAAATCAGTCGGGTTTTGGCAGTCATAGCGGAGCCGCAAGGGTCTGTCAATGCGCGGGCCTTCGGCGGCACGGCTCGAATCTATACAAAAATCACCGCCGTGCAGCCCGTCACCTTTTATGAGCTCATTTTGCCGGAATACTATACCGGCTTCGCGGAGCAAACGGTTCAAGCCGCGCTGGGTACGGCAGTAATCACCGACTGCACCGACCGCTTTCGAATCGCAGCGCTTTGGACCGCAGCGGTCAGCTTCTTTTTTGGGTTGCAGCAGGAAGCGGTAAACACGCCCCCGTGGGAGTTCTCCGCCCAACAGACACAGCGGCAGCTTTGCCTCCTCGCGGTGCTCTGCATCGTGATCGGCGTGTCGCTTCTATGCCTCCTGATACGCTTCGTTCTGCGGGAAATCCGCAAAATGCGCAACCGGAAACAATCGGGTCAAGCGGGCGATACGCCTTGCGAACAAGCGGATGCCGTCCTCTCCGAGACGCTTCTCTGAAGCAGATCAGACTTGCTTGAAAAGGTTTAATAATAAAGTGCCGTGAATCGGATTTTTACGCATGAAAGCAACTGTCCCCCGTCCGACAAGACCGTCGGACGGGGGATGACTTACCTTATAGCGATCGGGGCATATTGGAAGGGATGCACCGCTGCGGACAACGCGGACAGTCCGCAGCGGTGCGGAAAAGTGATCAATGCAGGAAAATACTTAGGATCAGCAATTCGATGAAGCCGACTGCCCAAGCTATCGTTGAGGTGACGGACCAGTTGCGAATCTGCTCCTTGGTCTCCTTAAAGCCCATCAGGTTGTTGACGACCCAGAAATAGCTGTCGTTGAAGTAGCTGAAGAACAGGGAACCGATGCAAGCCGCGAATGCGCCGAGCATCATGTTCGCGCCGGCAGCCTGCAGGATGGGGGCGCAGATACCTGCCGCAGTGACCATGGCAACGGTGCCGGAGCCCTGAATGAAACGCACGAGCGTTGCAATGATGAACGGAAGAATGATGATGGGAATGGGCGTGCCCGCGAGCAGCTCGGCGACATAGTTGCCGGTGCCGCTGTCCTTCAGGATCTGACCCAGTGCGCCACCGCCGCCGGTGACGAGGATGATGATGCCTGCGGACTTGATGCCGGAGTCCATCTCTGCAAGGACGGTCTTGCGGTCGAGCTTACGTCCGAGAACAAAGATCGCAAGCAGAAGTCCGATGCCGACTGCAATGATCGGGGTGCCGAGGAAGGTGATGACCTTGCCGAAGCCGGTCTCGGCGATACCCGCTGCGGAGAAGATATTGTTCAGAAGGATCAGAACAATGGGGAACAGCAGGGGCAGGAAGCTCTCAAAGGCAGAGGGCAGGGGACGGGACGGCTTGAGGACGTCGATGTCGTTGACCTCTTCGATCTTTGCGGGGCGCTCCCAGCCTTCTTCATTGTCGGCGGGAAGCTGATAGATGCGCTTGCCGAGCCACTGGCAG
>ENA-ORSL01001432-ORSL01001432.1-human-gut-metagenome-genome-assembly--contig:-NODE-1432-length-20111-cov-9.106951_pt1 | contig 20111 bp, 14 predicted proteins | sample MGYA00242190_ERZ509157 | MGnify/ENA primary metagenome ERZ509157 (study PRJEB26280, sample SAMEA2338664) | human gut metagenome | biome: human gut; feature: human-associated habitat; material: faeces...
ACATCAATCGCTATCGTGCTATCATCAAGGCCCTCGGTCTTCGTAAGTAATCAGCGTAAAGCAGACACATTGCTTAACAGAATTAAAAATCCCATCGCTCGCAAGAACGATGGGATTTTTCTTTTTTTCTCAGTTTAACACCAGAAAGCTTTCTCTCAATGGAGAGAAAGCTTTCTGGTTATTGTAGCTTGGGTATCCAGCATAGATACCTTAATAATATATACTTCCTGAGGAGAAGCCGTGGAGACTACAGGAATGCTGACAGATGCTGCACCTTCAGCCTTTCTCGTAGCCACCAGTCTTCCATCAAGGGTATAAACCTCCACCTTATTTAATAGAGGAGCACTCACCTTGGACACGACGATCAAGCCTCTGCCAGGAGAATAGATCTTCACGTCACTCTCACCCATCTCGGCATTTTCAATACCTGTAGTACTGCGCGTCAGGGTAAGGAAGTATCTGCCGTGCTCATTCGCCTGCACCTTCACTTCTTCGCCATCCTTTATCTCCTGATACTTCCGGGTGGCAGCATCATAGAGGTAAAGAGGAGAAGAGAGGCGAGAGATGCCATCAATTGCCAGCAAGACAGAAGCTGAATTGGCGGAACTTCCTACATCTCCAGATTCTACATCAGAAGAAGCACCAACCACTCCTAATGGCATCCAATCGATACTTGGCAAGGAGTTCAGCGCCACAGCCTCATCGCCTGCCACCGTATAAACCACCGGAACTTCCTTCAGCTGGGCATCATAAAGCAACTGGGCATCCTCAGCCTCATCGTAATCCTCAGAAGCATTGGCATCAAGCACTACCTTCGAACGACTGCTATAACCCGAAGCTGATGCAGCTGTAAGGGTTAAGGATACCTGATCCTGCCCCTCATCCGAAGCCGTCTTCACTCCGCCAAACACTTCTCTATCTACCGTCATCGCTGACGTAAAATTAAGCTGAGATGCACTCTGTCCATCCTTCAGGCGGACAAAGAACGACTGCATCGGCGAAATCTTCACATCGTTCTTCGACTCATACGTGGTGGTTGACATATCCAGCTTATCATAGAGCTTCAACGCGCCATTCTCATAGACATAGAAGCTGGACTGTAGCGATGGATTTGCCTTCAGAAACTTATACATGCTGAGCGTAGCCATATAAGGATTACCCACCAGATAGTAATTGTTGCCATCCGACAACTTAACCAGCGAATAGTTCATCTTGCCCAAAGCATTCTCCTGGGCATCGGCATTCACCACCAGGCGATAGGCATCCGTCTTATCCACAGATGCGGATAGAGAACTCTGCTGCTGCGAAGCTGATACATAAGTATATTGCGTATCTGCCTTCGGCAAACGGAGCAATACTTCGGATTCAGAACCCGATGCATTGCCGGATGCACTGCCCGATGTACCTACCGTATATTTATCTCCCATCTTGATGGCTACGCCCTCTAATGGAAGATACTTCCTATCCACCTTATTATATACGTGGCTCCAGTGAGCTGAAAGCGCACTGAGGCTCTGGCTATCGAACGAGATGTCGGTGCCCGAATAATCGTAAGCGCTATAGTTGCCGCCCAAGGTTACTTCCTGGGCAGAAGCATCATCCCAGCTTCGCTGATATACAGGACTGGTTACACGATTGTTTACCGAAGGTGAGAACGAGATTGGCTCGAACGCCTCCGTCTCCTGTCTGCCCGATGCAGCCGGCACATAAATGTCACCCGCATAGGTATCCTGCAAAGGCGAAGTGAGGGCATACCAGATGTTTGGCTTCATTTGCTTCTCCACCCACGCCTTGTTGTATATCAGATAACACTGGTTGAGCAGTTCGCCTCCCGGCTTGAAGTAAATCTGGTCGCATGTATTGCCATAGAAGGGTTCACACTCCAGATTGCCGTCGGCATTCAACCCGTGGCTTTCGGTATTGGCATCCCATTGGGCAAGCATATCATACTGGATATTCGTGGTAGCTGCATCGCCCTTGGCATTGCTCAGTTTGGTAGCGATGCCCGTGGATTTCTGATAGGCGATATAGCCCAGAGACGGAAAATACAGACCGCTCAAATCTGGTATCGTTACCTTGGTAAACTTCATCGGCACGTATCCACCGCTGCTGTAATCCGTATATTTATCAGCCCCCTTATAGAGCTCGCCATGGTCAGAGCGGCGCCAGTTTTCATCATTGTTCCATGCCGCACTCATCCTGCTATTGGCAGTAGGATTCCAGGTGGCGTATTCCGGTACCACCGCAAAGCGGATATAGGTTTCACCCGAACAGAGCACCGTGGTTCCCTTGTGGCCATCTTCACGGAATATCAATACACCTTCATACCAGTATCCCTCGCGCAACTGCACATTCTTGGAAGAAGCAGATTCACTTCCCGTTTGCGGCATAAACTTCAACGCCAGCTGATTGGAATTTCTCTCGATATAATCGTTCTGAAGATTCGCAAGAATCAAGCCTTCTCCTATCCTATCCTGATAGGCTGGGTCGTTAGTATCCGAGAGATACATCACCCGGGTATATTGCGACGCATCCAGATGGTCCTTTCCGCCAGCCACAACAAAGTAGAGGCGATTGGAATTTTCTGCCACAAAGTGCTTGCCGCTAACCGGAATACAGAAGTATCCACCCTTGCCCTTCTTGGCTTCCTGCTGAGCCAAAAGGGCTACCTGCGGCAAACCGATGCGAACCGTGCGAACATAATTGTTAGGATATGCCACACCCGGAACACCCAGACTCAACTGCGGACCGTTCTTGACGACACGAAGCTTGAACGACATCTCACCGAGACAGATCTGATAATCCACGCCGCCCTGGGTGATGGTGCCAGATGTATTGGTAGGAAACACACGGATGGTATGATCGCCCACACTCAGAGGAATGTTACTGAACTCGGCGCTGTTTTCCAATATCGGAGTCTTGGCATCATCCACATACCAATCATAAAGCACGCCATGCAGCTGGATGCTGCCGCCATTGTTCTGGTCAACGGTCTGCAACTGTGCCTTGATATGATATTCAGGCTTACCATTGTCATCGCAAGGAATGGTGACGGTGGTAGTGATGCTACCGTTGGCATCGGTAACCAGCACCTTCTGCTGCACCATCTGGAAGTTGGCGCTATAGAGCGAGCACACATCCGAAGGCTTTCCCCACGAAAGCTGGTTCTTATCCTCTTTCGCCTCATCCTCGAAGGCGAAACTTACATAGTAAGTCTGGTTCGACTGCAGATTGAAGTATCTGTTGGCAAGCACCACGTTCCATTCATCGTTGATTTTCTCATACATCGGCTTTTCATCCACCTTTCGGTTCTCATCCACATAATTATAGATAGTGGTGGTTCCCCAATTGTAGTTCGGGCTTTCTGCCGTTCCATAGTTTACATTCGTCACCGGACTACCATCTGCATCAACAAAGCGGAAGTAGAGTTTCTTTTCTGTATTGTCGGCAAGCGCCGCCATAGTTTCCTGCAAAGCCCTCAATTTAAGGAGGATGGTGGTAGAAACAGAAGAATCTTCAGCTGTGTTCTTATCAGGACAGATAGGCGAGCTCTGGATAACATCCACCTTGGAAGCCTTGGTATAGATGCGAAGATCATCGAAAGCATAGTCGGCACCTTGAGTAGATTTACACATATTATCTACTACGAGTTTGAAGTCGGTGAAATTATTCACTCCGCTCTCCTTCTGCAGTACCATCTTTCCATAAGTCTGATACCATTTACCAACATTAGCACCATCGTCCGACCCCACACGGTTTCCTGAGAAATTACCGGATGAGAACGAGTGGAGCAACCTGCGCTCCGTCTCCTGATTGTTCCCATCGTAATTCACGCCATAGAGCTTGAACATCAGCTGCGGACGCTCTGCTTTCGAAGCGATGGTCATATCTGCAATGGCTGCGCTGAAGATAACCTGCGAACCCACACAGAGGTCGGCCTTGAAATCAGCTTCGGCAATCTGTCGGCTTTCATCGGAAGCATCTATATAGAGGAAATGTCCATATTGGGTGCCATTCGTATTTTCGTAGGTACGGTCGTAGAGCTGGGCTTTAGTCCACCACTGGTAACCATCAGTTCCACCTTGCCCATCTCCAGACTTTCCCTTTATATTTGCCGACTTATAGAGTCCGTATTCTCCATGAATAGGCGAATGTCGAAAATTATTACCGATCAAATCACGATAGACAAAGCCATAGCTTCGCCTGCTCCATTTAGAAGGCAAGCGGTCTTGGTTATCATCCGGGCTTGTAGGAGCCAGAAGGGTCTGTTCTTCATTATCATTATCAAAAGAGACGGTATTGACAGAGCGATAATGATCGTCTAGATAGGAATTCAATCGGGTATTCTGACCTGCCGTCTTCAGTTCGTCCGTAGTCATCGGATACTGGTTGAACAGCTGGCAGGTGAAATTGGCGATAGGACACATCTGTCCGCTGCTGGAAGCGGCTAGCGCCACCACATAAATGCGGTCGCCATACTTAAAGGTCTGCTTGCTGCTGACTCCTTTACCATCCAGATTTCGCCATGCGCTAGTGGCCGCTCTATTATTCAGCAAATCCAGACTCAAATCAAAGAAACGGGATGAAGAACTACCTGTATATGTCCACCAGACAAACTGGGTTTTATCGGAATTATAGACACGCCATTGCACTTTAGTTGCCTGAACAACCTCTGAATAGAAATCCGACTCCTTTATCTTATGCGCCTCATCCTCTGCAAAGACATGATGCGTATAGCTATTATGCATCGGATGGAAATAATAGTTGGTCACATCATTCTGGTTGAGGCGGAGTGTCATAGAGGCAGAGGCATCCTTCAATCCTGCCGAAACACCCTTTCCATCTTCATAAGAATAATCCCTGTTTTTTCCCGTTTCCAGGAGTTTCTGCTTGATATCATTCGCCATCTTTTCTGCCGGCATAATATGGAAGATGTATCGGATAGAAAGGGTTGGCTCATGATCGAAGGTTCCATTGCAGCCGTCCATGTATCGGCTCACATCGCAGGCAATGGTTTCACCGGTCCAGGAAGCATCAGATGGACGGGTATATCTTACACCCACCAAATTACGATTTGGCCCGGATGGAAGTTTATAGGCAACCAAACCTTTATCTATTTCATGATCATCCTTCATGCGCTGCAACCTGCCGTCGGCAGAATATTTCTCCAACTGATCAGAAGCCTTATCAGTATCGTAATTATACCATCTGAAATATCCTCTAGGTTCCAAATTTGTACCATTGCCCGAATAGCCGGAAAATGGCAACGACAATTCCTTACTACCGCCGCTAGGCAGGGCGATATAATAATGAACCACATGCGTTTTCTGTCGGAGACAGTCATAGGCGGCATCTATCACCTCGTAATCGCCGGTTTTATTGGCGATACCTTCATAATGCTTAAAGGTCAGGGAATAAGCCATCCCAGGCATCAAGCAGATGATGCCCAGGATGAACAATATGTATTTTGAAAATAAACTAATTCCTTTCATAGCTAAAAGTCTTTGTATTTAATACTATTTTTTCAGTATTCTTTCCTGCACGGGTCAGGTCCACATGCTTCATTGTAAAGCGAACCTTGCGGGAGATGATTGGATTCATACCCAAGCCATTCTGTTCCTTCACCTTAATCTTCATTGTATAAATGGCAGAACCGGTACGGTTGCCCATCTCACCTTCCAGACGATAGGTGACTGGTATCCAAGAAGGCGAAGCATCGAAGATGTTTACACCATCAGCTCCCTCCGGATACTGTTCCTTCAAGGTCCAGCCATCTGAACCTGCCGCATCCGTTCCCATCTGCCATTCACTCACTGACAGGGTCTGAGAACCAGTACGGCTCAACTGGATGACCTCGGGCTTGATATGAAACTCTCCATAATAACCGAAGTCAAGCGAAAGATTTTCACCATCATCCTTTACCTTCGGCAACACCCCGATTGGCGAGAATGCCTCCACCGTCCACCTAATCTGATAATCCTCCAGCTTGATAGGAATCTTCAGATAATCATTGCGCCGGATTTCATTCCATGATAGCATGGCATAACGTTGGTTACTGGTAGTGCCCGTAGCCGCATCTTCCGTAGTAAGCGAAAGGATAAAATACCGGTTGCCTTCATCTTCTCTCTTATCTACCAAACTCTCGTTCATATAGAAACAAGCCGTTTGCTTAGCTCTAGCCTCAATGGTTATACCATCGTTTTCTGCAGCCCTCAGCGTGAGGGTTCCCTTTGCCACACCATCAGGTAAATTCACACCCTTCAATTCATTTGCCGAATCCACATTTGGCAAAAGCTTGATATTCTGATTACCATTCTGGGTAACATCCGAAAGGGTGATGGTCTTCAGATAGATGGCATGATCGGTGGCATTGGTAATGGAGAGCTGTACCTTGGCCATCATACGGATAACCTCCAGATTGATGACTTGCTGATTATCAACCACATCCACTGTCTGCTTATTACTCATCGGATAACCGTTCTGAAATTCAGGTGTCATCGACAGATGGAAGAGGTGACTGTTGCCATCCATCTGATAAGTCTTATCATCAAAATCAGTTGGCAGCGGTTGCCCAACAAATGTGCTGGCATCCAACCCGATATCTTCAGGCTTGATATTGGCAAAAGAATAGAAGGTTGTCTCGCCCTTATTCAGCTCCACAAAGGCCTGGTCTTTCTCTACCTCAGTAACACCAGATTTCAAATCGGAAGTGATAATCTTCTCTATCTGTCCATTCTGTACCACCACCACAAACCAGCTCTTCATCATTTCTCCAGGCAAAGCTTCGGTATCCGTCTCCCAACCCGCCCTGGTCAGAGAAGACCGGGAAGACTGCGAAGTCTGGGAAGATAAGGCAGACAGCTGCAACGTCACCCCTACCCGGTTCTCGGCATCAGCCTGACCGGGAAAGGAAGTTGCATCATCACCGGCAGAACAAGCCGCCAGCAAGCATACTGCCCAAATACATATATAATAGTATATCTTTGCCATATTTTGAAAATCCAACAATCAATTGCTTGATTTATAATTTCTTATTTTAATACTTTATTTATTATTCATAGAAGTTACATCACGATTTCATCGTGATTACGAACATTCCACTTTTTCACCGTCAACTTCACGAGATTATGACCATTGCTGCCCTTATAGACCTCGAAGATATAATAATGGTCGCGCACAATATCATTGGTGGTTGTACCTTCCGTTCCTTTATCTGTATAATCAATGAAGCGCAGGGTATATTCCTTTTCGTTTCCGGAATCATCCCGTTCAACGTTTCCATTACTAGCCAGTTTCAACTTGATGATACATTTATCCGCATTATCCTTACCTTTATTCTGGTATTCAGGCAGATAGATAGGAACATTATCTCTCATCGTAATGCCAACAGTTTGTTTTGATTCCAGGAAATGCTCAAACGCCTCGTGAGTAAGCGATGCCGTCTGTTCGCATTCTGCATACTTAATGGGCATACAATAGCCCTTATCATTATAGTTGATAAGTTGCATACTATGTATGCTCCATCCATTATTCTTCATATCGTTACTCAGATTCACCTTTACCTTGGCTACCGCCCTCAGCAGTTCGATATCCGAGAAATCCTGACACTTGCCGGCAGCAAGTGTAAAGGCAACTTTCTTGACGCCCCACATGGGCAGATACTTAGGATTTGCTTCGTAATCAAACGACTTCTGGGCGATATCCGTATCGTTGTAGTCTTTCTGCAAGTCAGCCTCACTCATATCGAAATTGGCATAAACCACCATTTTTCCTACAAAATGATTACCCACAAGCACCTTGTTGCTCACAGGCAAAGAGCCTGTCAACCGGTAGATATTACCGCCCACATGAATGAGCACCATGTTTTGCAGGATTCCAGCCATACGATGACTTGCATCATAGAAAACGACGTGGAATCTGCTTAAGTCGATACTGTTTTCCATCTCCGTACCCGGTTCATCAGTCTCGTCGTCTTCACTTCTTGAAGCAATCTGCTTCCCCCCCGACTGCCCTATTCTTGTATTGTTATCGGTATCCGTACCTTTCATGCAAAGGGTAAGCGTGATATGGGCTTCGGCATTCTCAGATTCTGTATCTCCCTGGTCGCATGAGACCAAAGCAATACAGCCCAGCCAAGCCATAGCAGTAGCCAAGAGGAACTTGAGCAGTTCCTCTGCATATCTTATTCTTTTCATCTCATACATCATGATTAAATACAATAATTATTGATTACATATCAGTCTTGCTCAGCACCACTCTCCACGAGTTGATGATGACTGAGGCAGACTGCCACTTATGGTTTTCGTCAATGAAGAATACAAGGTCGTAGGAATCCTGTCGATCCAGATATTCCTGATCGCTCATACTCTTGTTATAATTGCCTTTTACCATCAGGGCATAATCTATCAATGGTATATTGATGATGCTTGCTCCTGTTGACTTGTTCCATACATGCAGACGCATATCATGACCTTTCACCAACCGGTTGGTTGTCAATTCTGCGATGGCACATGCCACAGAAGTCTGCTCGCTGGTTCCTGAACTGACACCGGCAGTACCGGAGTAAGCTGACCAGGCATTATAGGTAAGCATCTCATCCTCTATCAGACTGTTGTCGTAATCCATCTTACCATTGTTGTCGGTAATCTGGAAAATGAAGTCATCGGCATCGAGATTCACGCCCGACAGGTTTTGCAACACCACCTTGACCTGATTGGTATTCTTGGTAAGCGAGACCTTGACGGTTCGTGTTCCACCTTTCTTTATCTCGGTAAGATCGGCTTTTGCCAACTGTCCATGGAAGAGAGGAGTCAGATCATGGTCGATGATGCCCTTATCGGCACGATTCACCGTAGCCTTGAGCACATCACAAGCTGAAGAGCCTACGCTGGCCTGCCCAAAAGTATAGGAGCCAGCATAACGCTCTTCGCCCTGTGCCCAAACGAGAAGATCATAGACACCAGGAGTCAGGTCGTTGATGTTCATACCCTCTTCGGCGATAATCTTCTCGGCAGCCTCGGTCTTGGTATAAGCCAATTTTCCCTGCTGGTCGAAAGCATAAAGTGTGACGTTCTTCACCTCATGAGGGAAAGCGTCGGCAAACTTCATGTTCATATCGTAGATGAACTGCACCTTCAGATGAGTCTTCAGCAGTTCCTCACATCCCTCGTAGCTATCATGCCAATAGTTACAAGAGTTGAGCAGCAAACCGAGGATGGTGCAGCAAGAGAGCATCATCATCCTTCCCTTCTCTTTGATATCATTTATAATCTTCTTCATTATATTGAATATGAATAATTTACTTTGTCGTCTGATCCAAATCTACCTTTGAGGATACCACTCGCCAAGAGAGAACCTTGATACTTGCTGCAAGATAAGTTTTGTCATCGCTTGGTATCATTGGGTCGATTTCCTTGTCAGGATCATAGACAGGAGTACCAAAACCCTTGATGTTCTGAATGGTTACCTGATAAGAATGGTTGCGCACGATACCATACTCGCCTAACTTACCAGCGTCACCGAGATGCTTGATAGGGGTATAATAATAGGTAGCACCATCCGTAGAACGAACCTGAGCCTCCTCCTTTGCAAGGGCAGCATTGACAACGTCTTTCGATACAGGATTATATGTTTCTCCGTTCTTTACATAAAGTTCGCCTACGTTGTCAGCCAGTGTTGCTACAACCTCATAATCCTTCACTTCAGAAGAACCCGGAACCGTCTTGAAAGTAATGTCAGAAGCCTCTATTGGCTGATAGGCATCGCCAGTTGCAGTTGTGGTCATTTTGAAGTATTTTGCAAAACCACTAACAATCTGTTTTTTAACAGCATCCTCACCGAGATAGGTCAAACCTTTATACTGACATACTTGCGCAGGTTTATAATTACCATCACCATCCTTATAGACTAGTTTGGCAGCAACAATCAGTTTTGTCAAAGTATTCACACTTGTTTTTGGATTTGTAACCACCTTATCTGGTGTATTTGGCAATGTATAAACAGGTGTAGTAGAGAAATCGCCAGATAAAGACAGCGTAATATCCTTAAACTTAGGATTAACAGGATGATTAGCTCCTCCCTGAGCACCCGAAGTAAAAGGCACTGACTTAGACCAGAAACAACGATGGTAATCAGAAGTTGTCCAAGGAGATATACCTAATTCTCCAGCATACCATGAAGCATTGATCTGCTTACAAACCTCTGCCTTACCATCAGCATCAGCCACCTGCCAACCCTGAACTACTGCATATACAGGATATGTTTTTGTTGTTGGAGTTGCATTGAAATTCCTTGTTTCACTTGTTTCATAAGTGGTAACTTCAATACTGCCAACCTTAATCTGGTACTTACCATCTGCATTTGTAGTCCATGCCTTCTCGGTTTCCTCCTCACGTTGATAAGTTGCATCAATCTTCGCATTCACCTTAGCATTAACTCGCTCTACATAGATATTTACAGGGTCTTTCAAAGCCGCATCAGGTGTTGCAAAAACGTTGTTTGCTACAGGTGTAGAGCAAACGTCCTGTCCCGCACTTTCGTACACAGAATTAGACATGACAAAACCCTTGGCATCATCATAAAACTTCGTACCTGTTGCTGTTGTTCGGAGTTCAGAAAGGGTCATAGTACCACTATGCAGGGTTGTATTATTCAACACATCAGGATTGATCACTGCAATAACAGAGGCAGGAGCAGCTTTAGTATCACCGTTTAATACAAGCACTGCCTTGGTTTTTATTTCGGCAGTATGGTCATGATCATTGCCAGCCGTCTCAACTTTTTGATCCAAAAAGTTAACAGGTTGCTTCTCTGAACCATTATTACCCAACAGATATGGAGTACCATCACCATTAAAAAAAATAGAAACGCACGTTGTTGATCTTACTCTCAGCCTCAGTGCCATCCTCATAAGTACCATCACCCTGTGGATAACTACGAGATGCAGGAGCAGAACCCACGTTCTCGATATTCACGGCAAGGAAAGAAGTAGCCCCCACATCGTTCTGTGAATCACCGCCAGCAACATCTTCGCTAGAGCAGGATGCAACCGTCAGCATCAGTACTGAAGCCAGCACTGATGAAAGCATCGTAAATTCCTTCATAATTCTATAGTTTTAATTTTACTTATAATTTCTTTTTCGTTCTATTGCATCTTCATCATTTCATACGCCTTTCTTGCTGCATCGGCTTCCTTTGAATCGCCTGCTCTATCCAAATATGGCTTGGCTGCATCGGCATCTCCGTTGTTCAGACGGATAATGGCAGCATTCAGGTTGGCGGTTTCATCCGTTGGATACATGCGGACAGCCAGCTCCATCACCTCATTGAAGTCCTTGGAACCTACCTCATAGGTCTGAGCTACCATATATAGCTCATTGAGCGACAACAGCTGCGGCTTAGTCTTCATGATCTGCTTTGCCTCTTCCACATCGAAAGGCTTAACCTTATAAGTAATGTGGTAGTCGCTATGGCGGAGAGCCGGATAGCAGAGGGTGAGCAAATTGCGATACTGTGCAGGATATTGTTGCTTCAGCTTCGCATCACGAGCATCTGGTTCCAGCTTTCCATCCTGGGCTATCGCAAGAAGCTGCTCCTTTTTCTCCAAGTTGCTTGCCCGGATATACTCACGCAAACCGTCCCAATCCTCAGCGGTAGATGATACCGCAAAGATGCTGTCAGGCAAATCCACCATTTTGCGGACATATTCTGTCAGGGTGATGGCACGATTCTTTGCCAGATACTCATTATGCTTATACGAACCTTCCGGCGAAGCAAAACCATGGATATTGATGCCCATCACCTGCAGGTTCTTATCAGCCTTCAATGCCTTGATGGTGGTGATGATGCTATCCAACTGTGCCGGATTACGGCGATAATCAGCACGCAATTCTATCTTGTTCACTGGGAAATCGATATAAGCCCGCTTATCCAGATGACGAATCTTAGGAGCTTTAGCAATAACAGCCTGCAACTGGAGCACCGGCTTCAGTACATTCTGCTTAGGCTGCTGAATAGTCTCGATAATCAGAGGCGCAGCGATTTCACGCTTTTCTTCTGTCTTGCCTGGAATCAGATAAATCAGGGAAAGAGCCACCTTGGTGGGTCCCACATAATTTTTATGGGCAGATTTGAGTTTTTCACCACAGGTACCACATTCGAATTTATCGTATTTGGTATGGATATAGCCCAATCCGATAGAAGCCTCCAGATTCCAGTGCTTAGAAAGATTCCATTGCTTTCCAGCGGTGATGCCACCTCCGGCATACCAACCTTCATAGCGATGGTTGCGCAGTCCTTTCAATAACCCGAAAGGAAACTTCACGCCACCTACATTATACTGTCCTCCTAAAGCATGAGCACCGAGGAACCAACCATCGAAGTTCTGATTGAACCAGTAGCGATACTCAGGCATCACCATCCAATGACGAAGACTGGAATGGTCGCCGCCACTTTGCTTCCAAGGATTCAAGCCGAAGAAAACCTGAGCTGTATGCTTTTTGCCTACAGCCATCTCTAATCCCAAGTTAGGGGTAGCAGTAGCCCAATAAAGCATATTGGTCTTCAAGCCAACCTGCTTAGCCTGACAAGTCTGCTGAACCTGTTTGGTTTGCTCGGCTTGGTGGGCTTGCATAGATAGGATGCAAAAACACACCAATATAGCAACTGATATAAATCTACTAACTTTCATTTATTATTATCTTAGATTAATATTTCTACTGTTATCCTTAAATTAATATTTCTTATAATGTATTCATTTCAACTGCAAAATTAAAACGGACGGGCAAAATACGTTTTCAAAAACAGCAAAAAACGATTTGCAATTTTAGAAAAAAGAAAAAAAAGACAAGGAAAAGATGATAGAAAAAGAGAAAAAAGAACATAATGGGGGGGGGAAAATTTGTGCGTAGAACCAACTAAATATCAAAGAATTGCATTTTTAGAACATAAAAATTTCATTTTTAGGAAAATAATTTGTAACTTTGCAGCAGTATAACTGTATGAGACACAAACAAAACATTTTTTCATTGCGCCTATCAGTAGTTATCAGTCAACTAAATATATAGAATTTACTTGAAAGAAAAAGATTATGAATGAGTTCTTAGAAGAAAAATTTTCGTATTTAGCAATGATGACCAGCATCATTTATTGCATGCTGGGATTTGTCCTTATATTCTTCAACACACCCCAAACCAGCATCTATGCGCCCTATCGAAAGTCAAAGAGATTACTGGCTACAGGCATGTTCATAATGAGTATAGATATGTGGATCTGGCTTGCCAGCTTCAACGGAGTGTGGACATACACATACGATTGGGAGGTGAGTTTAGATACCATCCAATTCTATCTCGTCGGCATCTGCTTCTCCTTTTCCTTCAGTAATCTGATAAACCATCAATACATTTCCAAGCGACGCTGCAAAATCACAGCAATCAAGTTTGGCGCAACATCTTGCTTTGCCCTTTTTGCTATGCTCGACGCATTACAAGAGTACAGATCCATACTGGAGAGCATCGCCCTGTTAGGCTTTGTGGAACTATGCCTCCAACATGTGTTCTATTTCCATAGAACCTATCTTCAGTACAACATAGAACTGGCCAACAATTTCTCCAGCGACCAAAGCCATTTCCTGAAATGGCTGAACATCACTCATTGGCTGCTCTATATCCTTTTTGCCTTTGCAGTTATTTCCACCACATCAGGAGCAATCATCAACTGGCTCTTGCAGTTTTATATTGTAGCAGTGAATCTCTATATCACCATCAACTTTATAAACCATGCCAGAGAATACGGAAACCTACAATTGGCTAGCGAGCGGGGCATCCATACAGATGAAACCAAGTGTCCAAGTGCTCTTGATACAAAAAAGGAAGAAAACGCCATAGCTGCCGGCAACAGCCATAAAAACAAAAGGAAAGAAGATTTCAGGAATATATTGCGCCCAAGATTGGCATTGTGGTTGAAAGGAAAGGCTTATACGCAAGAACAATTCACCATAGAAGAACTGGCAACCCGACTATACACCAACAAAACATATCTATCAACCTTTATCAAGGAAGAATATGGCATGAGTTTCAGTGCCTGGATTTCGAGCCTGCGAATAGAAGAAGCCAAGAGAATCATGGCAAATGATCCCCAACAAAAGCTCATTGACGTAGCTTACAATTCAGGATTCTCTTCACTGGCCTATTTTTCAAGTGTATTTGCCAAGTCAGAAGGCATCTCACCCTCTGCCTGGCTAAGAGGATTCTCTCGAAATTCAGAAGGTGAACAATGAAACCGCAAGAAAAACTGCCGATTGAAGACGCTGCGAGAACGAAAGCCCGCAGCTTCTGCAATCTGAGAAATGTTTAGCTTATTATCTGGAGAAGACAATAACTGAACGGCATAATTCAGACGATAACGATTGATAAACTGCAATAAGGTCATATCACCGAAAGTATATTTCCTGATGCAATTTGCCAAGGTAGTACGATTAGAACACAAAGCCTTTGCCAAATCATCTATACGAAAATCAGGATTGGTAAAAGGAGTTTTCTCCTTCATATATAATGTTGCCTTGACAAATAATTCCTGCTCCGTACTCAATGCCTCAAGTGCCTCATCGCCCAAATTCTTACCCTGTACTTCGGAAAAGAGATGATCTGTACGAACGGCTTCAACCGAAGCCGAAGGATCTAAAAGATTCTGCAATTGCTGACGCAGAGACTTGATGATACGAACCTGTCTCTTCACAGTTAAGCGCAAGCTAATTATATAAAATATCAAAAGGGCTAGTAGGACCAATGCCACAACCGCCCTGGAAATGAACTCATAACTTTCGAACAACTGCATAATTTCTTTTTTTAAATCTCTATTTTAGTATCTCCTTCAGAGGTTTCATCACGAAATCACGCTCCTCCATCAACGGATGAGGAACCTTGAAATCAGGCTCATCGATTTTCAAATCATCAATGAGCAGGATGTCGATGTCGATGATACGGTCGAAATACTCTCCATCCACCGACTTCATCGTACGCCCCATCTCTCGCTCTATCTTCTGAGTGGCTTCCAATACCTGGCGAGGAGCCATCTCGGTCAGCACCAACACACAGGCATTGATGTAATGATTAGGCGACGAATAGCCCCAAGGCTCTGTTTCGTAAAGAGCAGACTGGCGCTCTACCACACCAATCTGCTCTCCTATTTTATCGATAGCCTCACGAATATTACGCTTCCGGTTGCCCAGATTCGTGCCAAGGCTTAAATATACTTTATACATACTTATTCACACTTTTACGAAAACTGTGGATAACTCAGTTTACCTACTGAATATCAATCATTTCTATATGTGCAAAAACTGTTTATTCCACCACTTAGTCTGGAAGTATCAACAGTGAGTCACCATAGCAACCAAACATATAGCCATTCTTCACAGCCTTCTTGTATGCCTCATACACCAGGTCGTAACCACCAAAGGCAGCGGTACACATCATCAAGATTGACTCCGGATGATAGAAGTTGGCAACAGCACAGTCTGCCAATCCGAAATCGTATGGAGGGAAGATGAACTTATTGGTCCATCCATCAAACTCCTTCATCATTCCGTCTGTACCTACAGCAGTTTCTGTAGCCTTCATCACGCTGGTACCGATGGCGCATACGCGATGACCTTCCAGCTTGGTCTTATTCACCAGTTCGCAAGCTTCCTTAGAGATAATCATCTGCTCAGAATCCATCTTGTGCTTGGTAAGGTCCTCAACCTCAATCTCGTGGAAGTTGCCCAATCCGCAATGCAGGGTGATGTAAGCCTCGTTGATGCCGTTGATTTCCAAGCGCTTCATCAACTCACGAGAGAAATGAAGACCTGTAGCAGGAGCTGTAACGGCACCCTCCTTCTCTGCAAATACACACTGGAAGTCGTCCATATCATCCTCTGTTGCGTGATGATCCTCACGGGCATCGATGATATAGCGAGGAAGCGGAGCCTCACCCAAAGCAAAGAGCGAACGCTTGAAGACATCGTGATTGCCATCCTCATCATAGAGGAAACGGAGGGTACGGCCACGGCTGGTGGTATTATCGATTACCTCGGCTACCATCTCGTTGACATCATCAAAGAACAGCTTGTTGCCGATACGGATCTTTCGCGCAGGCTCTACCAGCACATCCCAAAGACGCATCTCGGCATTCAGCTCACGGAGCAGGAACACCTCAATCTTGGCATCAGTCTTCTCCTTGGTACCATAAAGGCGGGCTGGGAATACCTTCGTATCATTGAAGATGAAGGTATCACCCTCTTCGAAGTAGTTGACGATATCCTTGAACTGCAGGAATACTGGATTGCCATCAGCATCCACCATATCCTTGCCATTCTCGTCCTTCTTATACATATCGATGGTTTCAGACTTCTTGTGGAGCACCATGAGCCGAGACTCGTCACGACGGGTAATCTCGAAAGTACGTTCACCACTAGCAGTCTTGACCACACGCTTAGTCTTATGTGGATAAAGTGCCACCTGAGCAGCTGGCAACTTAAAGTTGAATTGTGATAGTTTCATGTGATATTATATCTCCTTTCTTAAGATGATTTACTATTAATGTCATTTTTCGAAATTCGAGCCTAGTTATTGGCAAGGCTGTCTTCTATCTCCTGTGCATCGAGCCATTCCTGGAAATGGTCAAAGTCGATGCAGTTCTCTACCGAGAAGCTTCCTGCCTTGGTACGGCGGAGGGCTGTCAGGAAGGCACCGCTATCCAGGGCACGACCGATGTCGCGTGCCAGGGACCGGATGTAAGTACCCTTACCGCAAACCACTCGGATGCTTGCCGTCTTCTCCTCATCGTTGTAATCGGTGAGTTCGATTTCATCCACACGCACGGTCTTAGGCTTCAGCTGCACCTCCTCGCCTGCTCTGCGCAGGGCATAAGAACGGTCACCATTCACCTTCACGGCACTATAGGTAGGCGGAACCTGCTGAATCTCACCAACAAACTGCTTCAGCACTTTCTCTACCAGCTCACGGGTGATGTGCTCGGTTGGGAAAGTATGGTTTACACTGTGCTCCTTATCGTAGCTTGCCGTGGTAGCACCCAACTGAAGAGTAGCCGTATATTCCTTGGTATGTGTCTGCAATTGCTCAATCTGCTTGGTACATTTACCCGTGCAGAGCACCAACACACCCGTAGCAAGGGGATCGAGCGTACCGGCATGTCCTATCTTCACCTTGAAGCCGAGTTTCTTGCTGAGCAGATAGCGAACGTGTGCCAGTGCTCCAAAGCTCGACATGCGATAAGGCTTGTCGATGGCTATAATTTCTCCTTTTCTAAAATCCATATTCTTATTTTAGTCAACCATCTGCATATCTACACCGCAAAGGCCGCAGATGATGATGATGAGTCCGATAACAATACGATACCAGCCGAAAGCTGCGAAACCGTACTTGGTGACATAATTGATGAAAAACTTGATGGCGAGAATAGCAACGATGAATGCTACCACTGAACCTAAGAGTAAGGTAACCAGGTTGTTGCCCTGAGTGAGCAACGAACCGCCACCATGGCTAATCAGTTTATAAACCTCCAGGCAGGTGGCACCAAACATGGTAGGCACAGCCAGGAAGAATGAGAACTCGGCAGCCGCCTTGCGGGTGAGACGCTGAGACATACCTCCCACAATGGTTGACATGGAACGAGACACACCCGGAATCATCGCAATACACTGGATGAAACCGATGGTCAGGGCACGCTTGTAAGTAAGCTTAGTCTGCTCGCTGCCCTTATTGAAAATCTTATCGCAGAAGAGCATGAACACACCACCAATGACAAGCATCCAACCTACCAGCTGCACATTTCCCAGATTTGACTCGATGAAATCATTGAAGGCAAGACCCAATACCACGGCAGGCAGTGTACCAACCACCAGGCGGGCATAGAAATCGAACATCGCCTTCCAATAGGTCTTCTCTCCTGTCTTCACTGCATCCGGATAGAAGAATCTCTTCCAATACAGGCAGATGACAGAAAGAATGGCACCAAACTGGATGATGACAGTGAAGGCGTTGACAAACTTATCCTGGATATCTACACCCAACAAGTTTTCGGCAATAATCATGTGACCTGTACTAGACACTGGCAAGAACTCGGTCAATCCCTCTACGATAGAGATAATGATAGTCTGAATAAAATCCATCTAATTTAAATATGTATATTAACAATAAACTATTAATTGTCTTTCGGCTTGCGTATAACCGCATAGATGATAGAGAGGAAGCCAATCAGGGTTACGGTTGGTGCCACTACAATACGGCGAGTACTGAAAATATCAGCATCGAAAGAGTGCTCGTTAGAGCCAGCGCCGCTCATCAGGAGGAAACCGATGATGACAATTGCCATACCAATTGCCAACAAGATGAAGTTCATCTTGTCAAATGCTAAATTCTTCTTATCCATTATATATAATGTTTAATGTGTAATGTTAATGTTTACTTTACAGAAGTTTACTCCTGATCAAATCTTGTAGAGATCTCCCGCCTTCATCTTGAGGAACTTGTTCACCGAGATATTGGCACAGAGAGCCGTAATGATGATACCGAAGAGGAAGACCGAACCGCCTGTGATGGCAAGCTCCTGCCAGCCGAGCACATTGACCAGTTCCGGCTCGTGAAGCGACCAGGCATAGAGGCATCCACCGAGGAAACCATCGGCAAGCAAAGCCGCAACCACACCTACCGATACAGCCCTCTTGATGAAAGGCTTGCGGATGAAGCCCCAGGATGCACCCACCAGCTTCATGGTATGGATGGAGAATCGGCGGGCATAGATGCCCAGTCTCACCGTATTGTTGATAAGCGAGAACGAGATAAAGGTAAGCAGGGCAGCTACGATAAGAAGACCGATGCTTATCTTGGTGAGCGAATTGTTCACCTGTTCTATCAGGTCGTGCTGATAACTTACTTCCGTCACGCGCGAATAGCTTTTCAGCTCCTTGGCTATCCACTTCAGGGAATCATTGTTGGCATAATCCGCCTGTGTCGTGATTTCGATAGATGGCTGGAAAGGGTTCACACCGGCAAATTCGCTTGGATTGGTACCCAGATCGTGGGTAGCCTCCTGCAAAGCCTGTTCCTTGGAGATATAGGTCAGACCTTTCACGTAAGGACGGGCTTTCAGGCGCTTACATATCTGCAAGCCCTCAGGATTGGTAACATCCTGCTCCAGCATCACCTGTACCACCAGGTTCTCCTTGACATAGGAAGAGAGGTTTCTTCCCATCAATACGGAAAAGATGACCAATCCCAACAAAACAAGCACCATGGCGGTGCTGATGCATAAAGTAACAACCTGCAATCCACGATGATTGCGAGGCTTATATTGTTTCTTTCTCATTTCTAAATCTATTTATTTTCAGACCGGAAGGGCATAATTACCCAAATTGTTTGCAAAGATACACATAAACGAAGAGATAACAAAATAAAATTGCATTTATTTGCATTTATTCTATTAATTATTAAGGGAAGAGAGATTCGCTGCATAAGGTGCTTGAATCTATTATAGTATGTGATGGATGATGGAATAGATTGATATTACGACTATCCTTAATAGAATTTGTGGATATCATAAGAGGATTTTATTGCTACCATTAATAGAATTTGTTGATAAGCCTAATAGAAATCTTCGTTCACAAGTTTTGAATCTCCGTTCAAAAGTACTGAACATACATTCAAAAGTACTGAATGTGCGTTCAAAACTTATGAACGGAGATTTCATACCATACACACATAAAAAGGGCCGACCTCACGGCCAGCCCTTTCAAGATACTGAGTAAAATTCAAATAGGTATGACTTGAATTTTAACTAAACATAAGAGTAAACGAAGGGATTAAACCCTTCCAATCAAAACTACATCTTAGTGATGACACCCTTCTGGGAACTCTCCAGGAACTGGATGATGTTCTGAATCTCCGGACCATCTGGCACCTGATCCTTGATCTGGTTGATGGCATCGAAGAGGGATGTCTGACCATGGAATACCAGTCGGTAGGCATTCGCAATGTGCTTGCGAACCTTCTCGGTAACCTCGGCTGCTTCCATGATGATGGTGTTAGGACCTGCATACTTCACAGGCTTTCCAC
>ENA-ORSL01001433-ORSL01001433.1-human-gut-metagenome-genome-assembly--contig:-NODE-1433-length-20101-cov-3.303801_pt1 | contig 20101 bp, 16 predicted proteins | sample MGYA00242190_ERZ509157 | MGnify/ENA primary metagenome ERZ509157 (study PRJEB26280, sample SAMEA2338664) | human gut metagenome | biome: human gut; feature: human-associated habitat; material: faeces...
TTTACGCATTGTTCACATTCGCAAGATAATCATGCATGAAGGCTATCTGCTTTTCAACAGAGGATTTTCCGGTTCCGCCGGCAGATGTACGGCGCCGCACACAGCTGACAAGATCAATGGCGTCGTAAACGTCCTCTCCAAACGCCGAATCAAAGCTTTCATATATATCAAGCGGAATGTCCTCAAGCACCTGACCGTGCTTCACAGCATATCCGACTATTCGCCCAACCGTATTGTAGGCCGAGCGGAAAGGTATTCCCTTGCCTACCAGGTAATCAGCAAGGTCGGTTGCGTTGATGAAGCCACGACGCGCAGCGTTTTTCATATTATCGCGGCGCACCTTCATGGTAGCAATCATAGGAGTAAACACGCCAAGGCACATTTTTACAGTATCGCAGCAGTCAAAAACGGCCTCTTTGTCCTCCTGCATATCCTTATTATATGCCAGCGGAAGCCCCTTCATAGTCGTCAGCAGACCGATAAGATGGCCGTAAACACGCCCGGTTTTGCCGCGTACAAGCTCCGCCATGTCGGGATTCTTTTTCTGCGGCATGATACTGGAGCCGGTGGTATAGCTGTCATCAAGCTCGATAAACCCGAATTCCCACGATGACCACAGAATCACTTCTTCGGCAAACCGTGACATGTGCATCATGAGTATGGACAGCGCGCTCATAAGTTCAAGGCAAAAATCCCGGTCGGATACACCGTCAATGCTGTTCTGCGTTATGCCGTCAAAGCCCAGCTCCTCGGCTACCGCGAGACGGTCGGTATCATATGTCGTTCCGGCCAGCGCGCAGCTCCCGAGAGGTGACTCGTTCATGCGTGCTCCGGCATCACAAATACGCATAACATCCCGATAAAACATGTACGAATATGCCATAATGTGATGTGAAAACAGAATAGGTTGCGCACGCTGAAGATGAGTGTATCCGGGCATTATTGCGTCAATATTCTGTTCGGCAATGCTGACAATGGCTGACATGAGCCGTTGTATCGCTACGACGATACTGTCTGCCTCGTCACGCAGATACATACGCAGATCCAATGCCACCTGATCGTTGCGGCTGCGTGCGGTGTGCAGTTTTTTCCCAACGTCGCCGATGCGTGCTGTAAGCTCGGCCTCTACAAACATGTGTATGTCCTCGGCACCCGGAACGATCTCCAGTTTGCCCGAGTCTATGTCCTCAAGTATGCCGCGCAATCCGTCGGAAATCTTGATCGCGTCATCAGGTGTGATGATTCCCTGCTTTGCCAGCATACCTGCGTGCGCAATTGATCCAGTGATATCCTGACGATACATTCTGCGGTCAAATGACAGCGATGAATTGAAATCGTCAGCCAGGCTGTTGAGCGGTTTTTCAAACCGTCCGGCCCACATTTTCTGATTGTTGCTCATGTCGTATTATTTCAGTCCGTTCTTTGCCTTCATTTTTGCGTAGACCTTGGTGGGCAGTCCGTACAGTGTGATAAAGCCGGCGGCGTCATTCTGGTTGTAAACCTCGTCCTCATCAAACGTGGCAATCTCGGGGTCGTACAGCGAGTACGGAGAGGTTACGCCTGCGTTTATCATATTTCCCTTATACAGCTTGAGTTTGACATCACCCGTGACGGTGCGCTGTGTTGTTTTGACAAATGCCAGTATAGCTTCGGTAAGCGGTGTAAACCATTGCGCCGAATAAACCAGCTCTGCCAGCTTTTGCGCCACAAGCGCCTTGTAGTGTGCAGTCTCCTTGTCAAGACAAAGCGACTCAAGTACGGCGTGTGCGTGATACAGTATTGCACCGCCGGGTGTCTCATATACTCCGCGGCACTTCATACCGACAAGACGGTTTTCAACTATGTCAAGCAGGCCGATGCCGTTTGCCCCTCCCAGCTGATTCAGCTTGGCAACAAGCTCAACCGCCCCCATTTCAACTCCGTCAACTGCGGTGGGTATTCCCTGTTCAAAATGAACGGTTACATACGTCGGCTTGTCGGGAGCCTGCTCGGGCGATACGCCCATTTCAAGAAATCCTTTTTTATTGTATTGCGGCTCATTGGCCGGATCCTCAAGATCAAGTCCCTCGTGCGACAGGTGCCAGATGTTCTTGTCCTTGGAGTAATTGGTTTCACGGCTGATGCGAAGCGGCACATTGTGAGCTTCGGCGTAATCGATCTCTTCGTTACGGGATTTTATGTTCCACTCACGCCACGGTGCTATGACGGGAATGTCGGGGGCAAACGCCTTGATGGCCAACTCAAAACGGACCTGGTCATTTCCCTTACCTGTACACCCATGGCAAATTGCATCAGCCCCCTCGGCAATGGCAATCTCTGCTACGCGCTTGGCAATGGGAGGGCGTGCAAACGCCGTGCCGAGCATGTAGTCTTCGTACAGTGCACCCGCCTGAACGCACGGGAAAACATAGTCCTCGAGAAATTCTTTAGTCAGATCCTCGATATACAGCTTGGAAGCACCTGTTTTGAGCGCTTTTTCTTCAAGCCCTTCAAGCTCCTCGGCCTGGCCGACGTTACCCGAAACGGCGATGACCTCGCAATCGTTGTAGTTTTCCTTGAGCCACGGAATTATTATAGATGTGTCAAGGCCGCCGGAATACGCCAGAACGACCTTTTTGATTTTGCTTTTATCCATTTGTAGTTTCCTCCACAGTGTTTTTTGATGTATATATATTACACCAGTTTGAATATTTTTTCAATAGAAAAACTGAAAATAAAAAATTTTCTACATCATTTACAATTTTAAAGCAATATATTTGCTTTTTTTGTGCGTTATATTAATGTCAAATGCATGACTGCGTGAATAATTATTCTAACCAAAGGCTTGCTTACAAAAAATTCGGTGTGGTGTTTACAAAACTCGTTAATTATGCTATAATTACTAATAATACTTATATTGGGAGGCAGGCTTTGGAAATAATCCGATTTTTCGCAAATGACGTGCTTGAATTGAAAAAGCCGCACCCCTGTGGCTCAAACCGCTTTCGTGTCATACGGGTGGGCGGTGTTGTCAGGCTGGAGTGCCTTGGCTGCGGCCGGGACATGACACTTGATCGCATCAAGCTTGAGAAAAACGTCAAGCGGGTTATAAGCGGTAGCTGAGTCAGGACCGCATTAATAATTACGGAAGGCAAAAATCATGGAAAAAAAGAAATATTCCCCGGCCGGCGTATGGACCGGCATACGCAACGGCTTCCGCCGACTTGCGACAATGGACAGCATTTATCTTGCGTTTGCTTTTATCATCCCGGTTGTAATAATGTATATAATATACATCGCCATGGAAATTCACCCGTTTGGCGACGGCTCTGTGCTTGTACTTGACCTCAACGGTCAGTATGTATATTTTTATGAGGCACTGCGCCGCTTTATATACGGAGATGCAAGCCTGCTGTACTCATTCTCCCGCGCGCTCGGCGGAGAATTCATGGGTATTTATGCCTACTACGTTGCAAGCCCATTCTCATACATCGTTGCCCTGTTCCCGCAGACAAAAATGCTTGAGGCCCTGCTGTTCATATTCCTGCTTAAAACAGGACTCAGTGGCTTTACCTTCGGGTTCTATATTCACAAGACCGGTAAGAGCCGTAGCAAGATCGCCACTGTGATTTTCTCATGCATGTATGCGCTTTCCGCTTATGCAATTGTACAGCAGCACAATTCAATGTGGATAGATGCGCTGATCTGGCTGCCAATTATCACGTATGCCATTGAGCAGCTGATAAAATACGGCAAGTTCAGAATGTATGTAGTATTTCTGGCGCTCACGCTTGCCAGCCACTTTTATATCGGCTACATGGTGTGCTTCTGGTGCGTGGCTTATTTCTTCTATTATTATTTATCCACCAATACAGAAAACCTCAACAACCCGCTCTGCGAAAAGCATCATTTTGCAAAGACCTTCGGCCGTTTTGCAGGCTATTCCGTGCTGTCTGCCGGCATAGCCATGCTGGTACTGCTTACCGCATATTACTCTCTGACGTTCGGTAAAACCACATTCACCGATCCAAGCTGGAAATTCAGCTTCAAATTTGATATTATTCAGCTACTGGTTAAATTTTTACCTGGCTCATTTGACACTGTACGTCCTGAGGGATTACCTTTCGTTTACTGCGGCACACTGGCTCTCATACTGGTACCGGTATATTTTCTGTCCTCCAAATTCTCGGCAAGAGAAAAGATCATGTCGGGCTGCATGATCATGTTTTTTGTGCTTAGCTTTTCAATCAGCGTGGTTGATCTTGTCTGGCACGGATTCCAGAAGCCCAACTGGCTCAATTACCGTTACAGCTTTATGCTCTGCTTCTTTCTGCTGGTTCTGGCCTGCCGAGCTTTCTCGGAAATTCAAAGCATCAGTTCCAAAACAATTCTCGCTGTCTGTACCGGGTTGGCGGGATTGATCGTATTCATTCAGACACTCAATTATGAATATGTAGATGATCTTCAGACAATATGGCTGTCGCTGCTGTGCGTGACGGTTTACCTTATTCTGCTGTGCCTGTTCAAATCATCAAGATTCAAGGAAAACATGCTGCTGATACTGGCATTTGCGGTCAGCTTTGAGTTGTTTGCAAACGGCTTGTCCAATGTGGTCGGTCTTGACAAGGACGTTGTTTATTCAGGCTATTCGGGGTACAATAATTTCCTGGCATCCTACCGCCCCATTGTCAATACCGTCAAAAACAACGATACGTCGTTCTACCGAATGGAAAAAACCATACACCGCAAGGTAAACGACAACATGGCGCTCGGCATGCGTGGTCTGTCAAACTCCACATCAACGCTTAACTCACAAACAATAGAATTTCTGCACCGCATGGGCTACACGTCAACATCACACTGGTCAAGCTATAACGGCGGAACACCCGTCAATGATGCCCTGCTGGGTATAAAATATGTCATCAGTGCGGAAGACATGTCCGATTATTATGAGCGCGCTTACACTGTCGGCGACTTTACGGCATGGCGCAATCCCTATGCTCTGTCACTGGCATATGGCGTAGGAACAGATCTTACACAGATCAACGCAGATGACTATGAAACGCCCATGGATTACCTCAACGCCATTATCACGGCGATGCTGGGTGAGGAGGACACTGTTGAAGTATTCGTTCCGGTGACCATCGACTCACCGACCACAAACTCTCATTGCAATTCGTCGTTTATCGCTGGGCACTACAAATATGCCAAGGCATCTGACGACTCTGCGGCTATGGTATATTACACGGTTGACGTTCCGCAGGACGGCAAGCTGTTCTTCTATATCCCCAGCGACTATCAGCGCGAGGTAAAAGTAAAGGTGAACGGCAGTGATGTCGGCACATTCAACGGCAGCAATGAAGGCAGAATTATTACGCTGGGCAGCTTTGAGAGCGGATCGGCAATAAATCTCACGTTGTCGCTGCAAAACAACGATCTGTATATCAAAAAAGGATACAGCATGGTGTACTATATTGATTGGGACGTGTACACCGACGCTATGACACGGCTGGCGCAGAATCAATATCAGATAAGCGATTATTCCGAAACTTCATTCAATGGCACTATCACGACTGCAAAGGACGGCCAGACCGTTCTTACAACCATTCCCTACGATGAGGGCTGGCAGATTTATGTTGACGGCGAAAAAGTGGAGATTTTCGAAACGCTTGATGCGCTTATTGCCTTCAATGTTCCTACCTCCGGAAATCATGAGCTGCGTATGAGATATATGCCGCGTGCGTTTATTATAGGGCTTACCGTAACACTGATAAGCATTGCTCTGTTCGCGGTTATGGCAGTGTTCCACAAAAAGCTGATAATAAAGGATCGCCGCGCCGAGCAAGACGGAGATAACGCTTTACCGTCACACGTAGATTATGTCGCCGATAAGCTGACCGACGGTGCTTCAGAGGACGGAGTGGCTACCACCGAAAATACTCAATCAGACAACGCAAAGGAGAGCTGAATGTTTTACTATATCAGCGGTCAACTGGTACTGCTTGAACCCGGCTGTGCAGTTATCGATGCCGGAGGTGTGGCGTATAAAATGGCCATTAGTCAGACATCATATGACAATCTGCCCAAAATCTCATTTCGCAAGGAACCTGTCAAAGCCACACTGTATACTCATATGTCGGTGCGTGAGGACGGCGTTGAGCTGTTCGGGTTTGCCAGTACGGAAGAGCTGTCCGCATTCAAGCTGCTGATATCGGTTTCCGGCGTGGGACCAAAGGTGGCACTGTCTGTACTGTCGCTGCTCAGTCCCGAAAAATTCGCGCTGGCAGTATGCACCGAGGACAAAAAAACTATATCCAAGGCATCGGGAGTAGGTCCCAAAACAGCCGCACGCATTATTCTTGAACTCAAGGATAAGCTGGCCGCTGCATCACTGCCTGCCAGCGGCGTGCCTGAAACGCAGGGTGGTGCAACAGCATCGGCGGCAGGCCGGTCGGAACTGTCAGAGGCTATCGATGCTCTGACGGTGCTTGGATATTCGCGTCCTGAGGCGCTTACGGCACTCAAGGATATCGACACCTCCGGATTGCCGCTTGAGGAAATTATCCGGCAGGCACTCAAAAAACTGATAAGATAAGGAGCTATCTGATATGGACGACGAGTTGGATTTTGAAAACCGGCTGATGAGCAGCTCCTATGTGCCGGAGGACAACGAAACCGATGTGTCACTGCGCCCACGTCGGCTTGACGACTATATCGGTCAGGAAAAGGCCAAAGAAAACCTGCGAATATATATTAATGCAGCAAAAGGGCGCGGTGATTCACTGGATCATGTTTTGCTATACGGCCCTCCGGGACTCGGAAAAACGACACTGTCTGCCATAATCGCCAACGAGATGAACGTCAACATAAGAATCACCTCGGGGCCTGCGATCGAAAAGCAGGGGGATCTCGCGGCTATACTGACCAATCTCTCACCCGGAGATATACTGTTTATCGACGAGATACACCGGCTCTCCAAAGGTGTTGAGGAAATACTCTACCCCGCGATGGAGGACTACGCGCTTGACATCATCATAGGCAAGGGCCCCTCGGCGCGCAGCATACGCATCGATCTTCCTCATTTCACGCTGATTGGCGCAACCACACGCGCTGGGCAGCTGACTTCCCCTTTGCGTGACCGTTTTGGCGTTATCATGCGGCTCGAGCTGTATACACCGGATGAGCTTGCACGTATTGTAACGCGCAGTGCCGGCATCCTTGACATAAGCATATCTCAAGAGGGAGCGTATGAAATCGCATCCCGCTCACGTGGCACTCCGCGTATAGCCAACAGGTTGCTCAAGCGTGTACGTGATTTTGCGCAGGTCAAGGGAAGCGGCAAGATTGACTCCGAAATTGCAAATTACGCGCTGGGGTGCCTTGATATTGACGAGCTTGGTCTTGATTCCATTGACCGCAGAATGTTACAGGCCATAATCAAGCTGTATGACGGAGGGCCTGTCGGCCTTGAAACGCTGGCAGCCACTATCGGAGAAGAAGCGGTAACGCTTGAGGACGTATATGAGCCTTACCTGATGCAGTTGGGATTTCTGTCGCGCACACCTCGCGGACGCTGTGTCACAAAAGCAGCGTATGACCACCTCAATCTTCCTTTTTCAAACGTCACGCGCAACGGCGAGCAAATAAGAATTGATGATGAGCAGGGCGATTGAATAACATCTTCTGAATATTATCGCTTATATTTGTCTCGTATCAAACTATTATCGGTGCCACAAACAGTAATTCCCTTACCGAAGCATATGTACGGAAAAATCCATGTTCATCGGTTTCGTAATCATCGCCGCAATAAATATTGAAGTGCGGCTCATATGACTCCGGTTGGTTGGCATCGATAGCCGAACGCAATCCGCACAGTCGGCTGACCGATTGGGCAATACCACGGTTGCGTCCGGTGCAGGAGGACGGACAACATCCTATATGCCCGTCACCGCGCCTCAATTCAATTGACAGCCGGCAATCACGCACGGCACTGTCGGCTTTGTAAATGGTGCCATCCGACACGTATGCAAGCGGAATTACGCATACTGTGCGGCTTTCCTCAAAGCTTTGCAGGTCAAGGCTGAAAACGCGGCGGCCGCTGCGGCGTATTTCGCAATATTCATTTATGTAGCGCATAAGCAGCTGTGACGGTAAAAATGACGCTCCGGTTGTATCCGCGGTGTAGACTGTCACCCGGCTTCCCTTCCCGAAGCTTATCATGGGTATGACACGGCCGTCAATCATAGCCAGCGGCACCACATTCAGCTCGCTGTATCGTCCCATGAGCACCTTCAGATGTTCGATTAGACTCTGGTGATCGGTCATTCTCTGAAAATCAAGTATGCGCTTGTCACAGTTTATATTGTTTTTATCTGACATATCAGTTGTCCTTTTCTGTTTAGTTTTATATTATCATATGTGCGCTATACCAATATAATGCAAAGGAAGCTCCGTATTTATGAGCCAAGATATCAAAAATCAGTCATACAGACGGTCACTGATCAGCGTGGTGTTGACAGTGTTTGCCGTTTTCACAGTTTACTCCGTAGTTATGACTACGCTGTACGTCAAAGCCGAGACAGACGTAGCGTTTATGATCCATGTTTTTGTAGATATAATCCCATATGCCACCGACTTATGCGAGCTTGTCGGAATATTGATCGCATACACTGCCGTACTGTATTACTGGCATGGCTCAACAGCGTCTCAAAAATGCGGGTATGTGATTGCATTTGCAGCACTTACGGTGTACAAATATATCGCCAAGCTCGTTGTCACATATATTATGAACGGTGCTTTGCCGTCGGTTAAAAGCTATCTTGCCGATATGCTGCTTGCTGTCGTTCTTCCGCTTTTACTTGAGTTGGTACAGTTTGCCGTCATATTGCTGATAATACGGTCAATAATGAAAAAAGCAGATGCTTTTATTGCTGAAAAAAAATCGCTTGAAGGCAAGTTGCCGGATTATCATTTTGATGAGGAAACAGTTTTCTTTCCATTTCAAGGCCTGTTTGGCAAGCATAATCCGCTTCAAAGATCGGCGCTCGGTATAGGCATCGTGATTACCGTAAGCAAAGCAATACAGCTGCTTATCAACGATATTATGATAGGTCCACCTACGGATGTAATTGATTTGCTATGGATGTTACTGTATTACTTGATGTGTGTTGTTTTGGGATTCGCCTCTTATCTCGGCGTACTGTGGGGACTTATGACGTTGCGTGGCCGGGAACTTAAAAGAAAATACAAATAGATAAAAATCATCCCGACGGTGTTGCCGTCGGGATGATTTTTGCATTTTTAAATACTATATCATGAATGTCAACTGATCGGTTTCGTTGAGGTTGTCAAGCGCGCCGTTGCGGCGGAGAATTTCAATAACGCTTTTGGTCAGTCCGGCCCGGGTGCGAAGATCCTCAACCGAAAAGAACGGCTCCTCTGAGCGGGCGCTGATTATGCTGGCCGCGGCATTTTCACCGATGCCGGCAAATGCTGAAAACGGAAGTCTTATCTTGCCGTTTTCAGGCAGGTACTCAAAATCGCTCGATTTTTCAAGATCAACCGGCAGGAATTTTATGCCGCGAGCATACGCCTCATTGACCAGCATTAGTACGGGCAGGCTTTGAAGCTCCTTCTGAGATGCCGGATTATCGTTTGAGTTCTGACGGTTTTCTATATCGGCAATGTAATCTCTTACCGCGGATTTACCGCGCATGACCAGTTCCCCGTCGAATCCCAGCGGCTGAACCGTGAACATGGCGCAATAGAATGCCAGCGGCATATGCACCTTGTACCAGCCCAAGCGGATTGCCGACATGTCATACGCAGCGGCGTGCGCCTTGGGAAACATGTATTTTATCTTTTTACATGACGATATGTACCATTCCGGCACGCCTGCGGCACGCATTTCAGCTTCAAATTCGGGAGTCAGTCCCTTACCCTTACGTACCATTTCCATGATTTTAAACGCATGGCTCTTTTCAACACCGTATTTTATCAGCGCCAGCATAATTGAATCACGTGTTCCGATAACCTCGGAAATGTTGCAGGTGCCGTCTCTGATAAGATCCTGGGCATTGTTTGTCCAAACGTCTGTACCGTGAGAAAGCCCCGAAACCTGAAGCAGGTCAGCAAATGACTGGGGCTTGGATTCCTGAAGCATTTTAACCACAAATTTTGTCCCAAGCTCCGGAAGTCCCAGCGTCCCCAGCTGACAGTTGATATCCTCAGGAGTTACACCGAGCGGCGCCGTAGACAAAAACAGGTCGTATATTGAGCGGTCGTTCATCGGCACATCCAGCACAGATGTGTTTGAATATTTTTCAAGATACTTATATTTTGTCGGCATATCGTGCCCCAGCTCGTCCAGCTTGAGTATGGTGTCATGCAGGTAAGAGAAAGCAAAGTGTGTGGTGATGATATTTGACTTTGGATCGTCAGCCGGGTGCTGAACCGGTGTGAAATCGCAAACGTCGTATTCCTTGGGTATAACAACGATTCCTCCTGGGTGCTGCCCTGTTGTACGCTTGACTCCGACACAGCCGTAAACAAGGCGGTTAACCTCGGCTCGTGGCAGAGATATACCTTTGTTTTCAAGATATTTAACAACAAATCCATATGCGGTTTTATCTGCGAGAGTACCAAGCGTCCCGGCACGGAACACATTTTCAGGGCCGAACAGTTCTTCTGTGAATTTATGTACACGCCCTTGGACGTCGCCCGAAAAGTTCAGGTCAATATCAGGGAATTTATCGCCGTAAAAGCCGAGGAAGGTCTCAAACGGTATATCGTGGCCGTCGCCCAGCAGCTTATTTCCGCAAACAGGACAATTGCGGTCGGGCAGGTCAAAGCCCGAGCCTACACTGCCTCCGACGTCAAAATCGCAGAAGCGGCAGTGCGGACACCAGTAGTGAGGCGGCAGCGGGTTAACCTCCGAAATGCTTGCCATAATTGCTACCAGCGATGAGCCGACCGAGCCCCGTGAGCCTACCAGATATCCGTTATCCTCGCTGAATTTTACCAAGCGCTGTGCAATGATATACAGTGCGGCAAACCCGTGCTCGATAATAGAGTTAAGCTCCTTTTCAAGCCGCTCGGAAACCACCGCCGGCAAATCGTCTCCATACATGCTGTGTGCTTTTTCCCAGCACATATTGCGAAGCTCCTCGTCCGCCCCCTCGATTGACGGTGTGAAAAAGCCCTTGGGAATAGGTCGGACAGGCTCTACCATATCGGAAATAAGATTTGTGTTGGTTACAACTACCTCATAGGCCTCTTTCTCACCGAGATACGAGAACTCCTCAAGCATCTCCTCCGTTGTACGCAGGTACAGCTGACAGTCACGGTCAGCGTCCTTGAATTTCATGCCGGTAAGCAGTATTTTGCGGTATATCTCATCTTCCGGGTTGGCAAAGTGCGCGTCGCATGTTGCCACGACAGGCTTTCCAAGTCGTTTACCAAGTGCATAAATACGTCGGTTTATATCGCGCAACGCTTCATCGTCGCGCAGCTTTTCCTCCTCAATCAGGAACCGGTTGTTTGACACCGGCTGTATCTCAAGATAATCATAGAAATCTGCTATGCGTTCGATCTCAGACTCAGGCTTGTTGTCAAGTATCGCGGTGTAAAGCTCGCCTGCCTCGCAGGCAGAGCCTATTATCAGCCCCTCGCGGTATTTTTCAAGCACTGTTTTGGGAACGCGGGGGTTGCGGTGAAAATAGTTTAGATAGCTTTCGGAAACTATCTTGTACAGATTTTTAAGTCCAACTGCATTTTTGACCAGAATTATCTGATGGTAAGTCTTTAGCTTTTGCGGATCGGCATTTTCACTCATTTCACGCGTAAGATCGGCAAAGCTGCGTATATCCATACTACGCATTTTTTCTACCATACACAGAAAAATCTTGGCCAGGATCGCCGCATCGTCATAGGCGCGGTGGTGGTTAAAATCCTCAAGAGAAAAATATTTGGCAACAGTATCCAGCTTATGGTTTTTAAGCTCGGGATTGAGATAGCGCGACAGCGCGACCGTGTCGAGATACGCGTGGTCGAATTCTATTCCGTTTTTTTCACACACGTGACGTATAAATCCCATATCAAAGTCGGCATTGTGCGCAATGAGCATGCGTCCGCCGACAAAATCCAGAAAAGCCTGTACCGCATCACGCTGATTGGGCGCTCCGGCAACCATTTCATCTGTTATGCCTGTGAGCTTGGTTATATCCTCCGGAATGGGCATCCCGGGATCGGCATATGTGCCGAAGGTATCCTTTATCTCTCCGTTTGCCACACGAACGGCGCCGATTTCGGTTATACGGTCGTTCTGATTTGACAAGCCGGTGGTTTCAATATCGAATACCACAAATTCACCGTTAAAATCTGTTCCCTGTCCGTAAAGCGCACTTGCGGTATTGTTTACAAAATACGCCTCCATACCGTAGATAACCTTGATATCGCCACCCATTTTTTCGGCAGCGAGCATGGCTTCGGGATAGGCCTGAAGATTTCCGTGATCTGTTATGGCAATGGCGCTGTGCCCCCATTTTTTGGCGATCTTGATAACGTCAGGTGGCGCGATAAGTGCATCCATGGTAGACATCGTAGTGTGCAGATGAAGCTCCACTCGCTTTTGAGCAGCATTATCCTCGCGCTCGATACGCCGCACCCGCGCGGCATGTTTAAAACGGAACAATAATTCACCTGTTGGCTTGTTATCCTTGCGCGTTTCCTGACGGACTGATCCGTAAAGCGCCAGCGTAGCACCGTTGCCTGCAAAACCGCTTATTGTTTCGGCTTCATCAGGATCCGTGCCGAACATCTTTATATCAATTGATGAATTGCGGTCTGTCAGCGAAAACGACAGATTTATTTTTTCACCTGATCGTGTCGGCTCACTTTTAAAGTCAAACACGTCACCCACAATTACGATATTGTGCTGCGGCGTATTGATCTTTGCAATATGTACCGGCCGTATATCAAATTCATCGCCCCAGACGTACTCCGGAGAACTGAGGTCATACCGACAGCACCCCGAATCGTAAATCATGGGATCTGATGGCTGATCAGACGGCGTTTCGGGTGTGCTGAAAAGCGAGGTTACTCTGAGTGCCTTAGGCTCGTCCGGCTCTTGCTCTGTTTCATTAGAAGTATCTTTTTTGCCGTTTCGGTAATATCCGTTTTGCTCACTTCCACCACGGTCAGGTACATAATCCCGGCTTAGCTGTGAGAGAGTATTGTCGATTTCCTCGTATTCACGTAAGACCGCCTCCGAGTATCCCGTCATGGGGTCGGAGCATATGATCTCGGTCTTGACGCGGACGCCGAACTCGCTGAATATTATACCTTCAATGACCTGTGGGGTCTTGTAGTCGTTCACCAGATCGACACCGCTTTGCAGTGTATGCAGATCTACCGTCAGATATTTGCCGTCAAACTCATATGTATAGTCGGAAAAGAAGCCACGTGCCACCACTCCGGTGCGCTCGGCTTCAATGAGAATCTGAGGTATGTAATCGTAAGTCAGAAGCCCTGCAGGATATTTGGGAAGCAGCTTGACGTAGCTCATCTGATATGCGTCACAAAGCTCGGCCTCAATTGCGTACAGATCTGCTTTTGACACAGTTTCCGGAAACGCAACCTCTGCTTCGATAATTCTTCGCTCACGGTCATAACGTAGCTTGTTGCTACCGGACGATTGCAAAATTGCCTTGGCTTGTGCAGATGGTTGATATTTTGAAAAAATTTCAAGTATATGTTTAGACATTTTTATTTTGTGATATCCTTCAGCTCGTTTATCAGTGTCTCAATGATTTGTTCTTCAGGTATTTTTCCGCATATCTTACCATGGCGGAACAGCAACGCTTCCCCCTGGCCTCCGGCAATTCCGAAATCGGCTTCCCTGGCTTCCCCCGGACCGTTCACGGCGCACCCCATAATAGCGACCGTCACCGGTTTGCGGTCAAGTCCCAGCCGCGCGGCCTCTGCAGTGAATCGGTTGTACAGACTGATCAGATTGACCGACGTGCGTCCGCAGGTAGGACAACTCACCACGTTAAGCCCGCGCTGGCCCTCAATGTCAAGCGCTGTCAACAGTTCGTGAGCTGCGGAAATCTCGTTTACAGGGTCATCGGTCAGCGATACACGCAGAGTGTCGCCTATGCCGCGGCAAAGCAAAGCCCCTATTCCGGCCGAGCTTTTGATCAGCCCTGACCGTCCTGCACCGGCTTCGGTAACGCCGAGGTGTATGGGATAATCACAGCGTTCGGCAAGCATGACATTGGCATCAATCATTGTTTTGACGTCGGAGGACTTAATTGAAATTGCAATGTCGTTAAAATCGAATTTCTCTAACAACGACGTGTGATACAGTGCTGATTTACAGAGTGCCTCAGCGGTAGGAGCGCCGTATTCTGCAAGAATGTTTTTTTCAAGTGAGCCGCTGTTTACCCCTATGCGAATAGGTATACCCCGACTTGCGCACGCCCGGCAAACTTGATGTACACGGTCATCGTCGCCGATATTACCCGGATTTATGCGTATTTTATCAACACCGATATCGGCGCACAGCAGAGCCAGTTTGTAGTCAAAATGTATATCGGCGACGATCGGTATACCGACACCGCGCTCCTTGACATATGATATTGTTCGGGCGGCTTCTGCATCCGGTACGGTCACGCGGACAATATCGCAGCCGGCATTGACCAGCCTCATGATCTGACGATAAGCTGACTCGTGATCACCTGCCGGTGTATTGGTCATGGATTGAATGGAAATTTTCGCACTACCTCCGACTGCAACATTTCCTACATGAATTTTTCTTGTTATGCGTCTAATATCATTATATTTCATCTATTTTTAACCGCCATTTATCATATTGCGACCTATTTCATAAAAATTGTCCAGATGTCCTTGAAGGCAATGATCAGCATCAGCACAAAAAGAATAATGATGCCTACAAAATGAATATATCCTTCTATTTCTTTTTTAACCGGCTTGCCGCGGATCGCCTCTATAACAATGAATACCAGTCGTCCGCCGTCCAGTGCGGGAAGCGGCAGCAGATTTACAACTCCGAGATTCATTGCAATTACCGAACAAATGTAAAGCAGGTTGATCACGCCGGTTTGAGCGGCATCACCTATGACTTTGGTTATACCTACGGGACCCGATATAGCTTCCACGCCGTATCGTCCGCGTATCATATCAATAAGTGAATCCCATACCATGCGAACAGTAGACACCGATCGGACCCATGTATGCGTTAGTACGTTACCGACGGTTTTCCGTTCTCCGAGCGGTGAGAAATCAACATTCCCGAAGGTCGCGCCGCTTTCGGTAAATGTATGGAATACTACGTCTTCAAGCACGATTTTCTCCCCGCCGCGTATGACGGTAAGATCTATTGCCTTATAGCCCTGATTCATTATCTCATAGTAGCAGTCATATCCTGTATACACGCGGGAATTGCCGACTTTGATGATTTTGTCGTTGACCATGAGCTGTTGATTGCTCACAGCCCCTTCTGAAAATTCGCCGACAACATTTGTTGCAAGCAGTCCGCCCGTAGAGACCACCATGACAAACATGATGATCATACCAAGCAATAAATTCATGAAGGCACCGGCCACTATTATTGCCAGGCGTTTCAAAGCACTGGCCTTGCCGAAGGCATTTTCGGCCTCGCTTTCCTCGTCCTCGCCGACCATGCTGACAAATCCGCCTATAGGCAACAGCCGCAGTGAATAGCGTATACCGGATTTCTTTGATATGTGTGTAAACAGTTTCGGTCCCATGCCGATGGCAAACTCATTTATTCCGACTCCGCATGCACGTGCCGTGAGAAAATGTCCCAGCTCATGAATGAAAATCATGAAACCGAATATCAAAATGGCAAGTAAAATGTACAAAACAGTAGCTATGGTGCTCGCCCCCCTCTTTTCAGGTTAATGCTTTATTTGTAAGCTGACGTGCTATGCTGTCATAATGTAATATTTCATCAATATCACGTGAGCCGGTGTGTCCTGTGAGTTGCTCAAGTGTTGAATGAACCAACCGTGGTATATCGCCAAAGCCTATACGATGCTCAAGAAACGCTTCCACCGCCACTTCATTGGCAGCGTTGAGCACAGCCGGCATTGCGCCGCCTTCGCGCAGACAGTCATATGCCATACCGAGCAGCGGAAAGCTGTCAATGTCAGGCTCGGAAAAGTGCAGACTGTTCAAGGCCTCAGGCATAAGCCGCGGTATAACTGCCTCCGCCCGCTCAGGATAATTGACTGCATACTGCACACACAGCCTCATATCCGGAACAGACAGCTGTGCAATAATGCTGTTATCAGCATATTCAACCATTGAGTGGATTATACTTTCGCGGTGAACCACGACACGAATAGCATCTGCATCAACGCCGAACAGCCGTGCCGCCTCGATAACCTCAAAGCCTTTGTTCATGAGCGTGGCGCTGTCAATTGTAATTTTACGTCCCATTTTCCACGTGGGGTGGGCCAACGCCTGTTCAACGGTGATGTGCTCCAGCATATCCGCCGTCATACCGAAAAACGGGCCTCCGGAAGCTGTGAGCAACAGGCTTTTGGGAACATTACCGCCACGCCCCTCAAGGCACTGAAATATGGCGCAGTGCTCGCTGTCAACAGGCAGTATTTTTTTGCCTGTACGGCGCGCTTCGCTCATAATAATGTCGCCGGCCATGACCAGCGACTCCTTATTAGCCAGTGCCAGGCGGCTGTCTGTCCGCAGGACCTCAAGCGTTGGACGCAGACCTGCTGCGCCGGATACCGAGTTTACCGTAACATCTGCGGGGGCTTCGTTCAATGCTGTATGCAATCCTTCAAGCCCTGATAGCACTGTAATACCGGTGTCATGGAGTGCATTACTCAGAAGTGATGCGGCATACTTGTCATCAAGTACGCAAAAATCGGGGCGAAATTTGCGCGCCTGTTTTTCAATCGTGATATAATCCTTGCCGGCGGTCAGAACGCGAACTCTATGTCCCTCATGCAGGGCTACATCAAGAGCCTGCGTACCGACCGAGCCTGTACTGCCCAGCACTGAAATCGTTTTAGGTTTTGTCATATCAGAATCCTGTCTTATAGAACATGAAAAATGTTCAGAATTGCAAAAATCATAGTCATTACCGACGAAACCGCCAGCACTGAGTCAAATCTGTCGAGCACGCCGCCGTGCCCCGGAAACACCCGGCCAAAGTCTTTTATATCGTGCTGACGTTTTATGGCCGACATGGACAGATCGCCTATCTGTGATACTATCGACACAACAATGCCTGACAGCACAAGCCAGATCACGCCTATGTATTCAATTCCGATTATATAGGCATATCCCACAAATGCAGCCACACAGAATACAATACCGCCAATGCTTCCCTCCACGGTCTTTTTAGGACTGATATCCGGAATGAGCTTGTGCCGGCCGAACAGACGGCCGGTGAAATAGGCGAATGTATCGGTGATCCACGAACCGATAAAGACAAGCAGATAGATGTATTGATTATCAAAATCGCGCAAATACACTATGCCGCAAAAAGAAAACGTAATATACAAAGCTGATGCGAACACAGTTGCGGCATGAGTAAAATTAACTGTGTTACGGCTCATCACCACTACAGCCAGTATATAAATGAGCAGCAGTGCCATGACCAACAATGCCACATCGCGGTAATCAAGCGCTACATTGCCGCGCAGGTAACGTATGCAAAAAGGCATAACTGCTCCTGCCGGGTAAAACGGCAGAGTGAGAACAAGACTGCGATGTAGCCCAAGGCAACGGAACATTTCAAACATAGCGATGACGATCAGCAGCGCCATGGCCGCCGGAAAGATCACGGTGTCTGAAAACCACAGCACCGGAATGAGCAGTATTATTGCAACTATTGCTGTTATTATTCTTTGAAGCATCGAAATCAATTACTCCAGTCTGATATTCAGTTCAATGTTATATTCCGCCGAAATTGCGGTGACGTCTGCCGTATTCGGCTACGGCAGCATCAATATCCGCCGGTCCGAAGTCCGGCCAAAGTACGTCGGTGACGTAAAGTTCGGCATACGATGCCTGCCATAAAAGAAAGTTGGACAGGCGGTATTCTCCGGCCGTCCTCACTATCAGGTCGGGGTCAGGACATCCTGCTGTATAAAGCGCGTCGGACACATCATCTTCGGTTATATTCGTAATGCCGCGCTGTGCCAGCGTATTGAAGGCATGAACCAATTCTGCACGGCCTCCGTAGTTGAGTGCAATATTCAGCACTCTGTCGTGTCTGGCAGACATTTGCTCTATCTTAGAGATCTTATCACGCAGCCTGGCATCAATGTCAGACATATCGCCGATGAAGCGAACTGACAGGTTGTCCCTTCCCTTATTGCGGGCAAAATCGTCAAGATAAGTGTCAAGCAGCTTCATAATCGCCGACACCTCATGACGCGGCCGTTTCCAGTTTTCAGTTGAAAACGCATAAACCGTGACATACTGTAATCCGATATCGCGGCAATACGTTACCACGCGCCGGAATGCCTGCGCTCCTGCCTTGTGTCCGAATTCCCGTGGCTGCCCCTTGGCCTTTGCCCAGCGCCCGTTGCCGTCCATTATAAACGCTATGTGCTTGATGCCGTGCAGCTGATAAGTGTTTTTTTCGTCCATTATGACCTCGCCTTAAGTGTTAATTGAGCCGGCTCTGCTTTAAGTCAAAGCCGGCTCACATTGGTCAGATCTGCATTATTTCCTTAGCCTTTTTGTCTGAAATTGCGTCTATGTTTTTGATGTACTTGTCGGTTATATCCTGGATGTCCTTTTCCGCGGATTTTTGTTCATCCTCGGTCATGGTTCCGTCTTTTTTGTCCTTTTTGATGGCATCGTTTGCCTCACGGCGTATGTTCCGGATAGCGACCTTGGCTTCCTCACCGAGCTTCATAACCTGCTTGGCAAGCTCCTTGCGGCGTTCCTCCGTCGGCTGTGGGAATACAAGGCGAAGCACCGAGCCGTCGTTGTTGGGGGTAATGCCTACGTCTGAGGCAAGTATGGCTTTTTCCATTGCTTTGAGCGTAGTTTTATCGTAAGGAGAAATAACAATCGTTTTGGCATCAGACACGCGGATATCAGCCATTGTATTGAGTGGGGTCGGGGCACCGTAATATTCAAATGTAACCTTGGAGAGCACCATTGGATTTGCCTGGCCTGCCCTGATGACCGCAAGATTGGACTCGTGGGCAGTGATTGTTTTCTGCATTTTTTCTTCGTAGGGCTTTGTGTTGAATTTCATGGTCTTTGATCCTTTCTTTATGTTCTGTTTTGATCAATAGGTTTCGGTTCCGATTTGCTCTCCGTTAAGCACGCGGAGAATATTCTCCGGATCCTTAAGCTCAAAAGCGTAAGTGCGGATTGAGTTTGCCGCGCAGAAAGCAGTAGCCGTGAGGTCATATGCGACCAGCTTTTTGTCAAGTATTTCGCTGTAGGACAGCCTGCTGTACTTAACTGCGTCGCTGTATTTGCGGGGATCCTTGTCGTATATGCCGTCTATGTTCTTTGCCATAAGCACTATGTCAGCCTGAATTTCGGCGGCACGCAGTACTGCTCCTGTATCCGTTGAAAAATATGGATTACCTGTACCGCAGCCGAATATAACTATATATCCTTGCTCAAGGCGTTCTATGGCATGCTCATCAGAATAAAGCTCGGCAAACTGCGGCATGTCAACGGGTGTCATGACCGTAGCCTTTCCACCGGCGTTGATTACGGCGTCCTTAATTGCCAGCGCGTTTATAACCGTAGCCAGCATACCCATGTGATCCGCCAAGCAACGGTTCATGTTGCGCCCTTGCTTGGCGCCGCGCCAAATGTTGCCGGCCCCAACCACAACTGCCACCTGAACACCCTTATCGGTACAGACCTTAAGCGTGTTTGCGATTTTTTCAAGCATATCAAAATTGATGATACCGTCCTTGCCTTGCATTGCTTCGCCTGACAGCTTGACAAGAACGCGTTTATAAATAGGTTTATCCATACGGTGCCCCCTGTTGAGTCAATCACATATATTTTACAGCATTTTGCTCGATTTGTAAACCTTTTTGCACAAAAAAGTGCGAAAAAATATTGA
>ENA-ORSL01001434-ORSL01001434.1-human-gut-metagenome-genome-assembly--contig:-NODE-1434-length-20096-cov-7.332019_pt1 | contig 20096 bp, 18 predicted proteins | sample MGYA00242190_ERZ509157 | MGnify/ENA primary metagenome ERZ509157 (study PRJEB26280, sample SAMEA2338664) | human gut metagenome | biome: human gut; feature: human-associated habitat; material: faeces...
AAAACCTCTGGGTTTTCATCCGTTCTGACGCACATGTCGTCAGAGCCGGATTGAATATAAGGGGCTGCGGCCCCTTATCAACCCCGGGATTTTCGACAGACTGGTATATATAAGCGTAATGCAATAAGATTTATTTGAGCCTGAGCCGGAGGTCGTCTCCCTCCAGCCGCAGCACCATGGTCTCCCGGGGCGCTACGAGGCGGGAAAAGAATCTGTCTCCGTAGCTTGCGAGAATGTCGTCAAGGCTCCTGTTGGTGGCCCAAAGGGTGGCCTTCCTGGCGCTCTGCCGCTCGTTGAGGATGGAGAACAGCGTCTCCCGGGTGACGGAGTTTATCATGGGCTCTGTGCCCAGGTCGTCTATTATCATGAGATCAGGGGCAAGGATGTCCGGACTTTCGCCCCTGCCCCGTATGCTCTCCATAAAGGCGTTGATGAGGTTGTAGGCGGAGGCCTTGTATACGTCGTAGCCCCTGGAGGATACCTCCAAAGCTATGGCGTTTAGCAGGTAGCTCTTGCCGAGGCCTGTGCCGCCCATGAGCAGTATCCCCATGGGGTCGCACTTTGGGAAGGCCATTGCGTACCCCTCGCACAGCTCCTTTGCCTTCAGGGCGATGCGCTTCTGGCGGTCGCACGGGTATATGTCGGAGCGAAACATTGCGAAACTCTGTTGCGTATCCATACCCGATGTGGCGTACATTTCTTCCAGAATGCGGGCTTTCATGCAGGGACAGAGCTTTTTCACCGTATCCCCCACATAACCGGTATCGTTACAGGCTTTACAGCGATAGTGTGGCAACATATGGTCTGGCGGCAAACCGGCCGAAAGAAGCAAATTCAGCTCTTCTTTGTCCAGCTGCTCAACTTTATTGCGAAGCTCAGACGAGTCCTCCCCCCGCATTATCATAAGCCCTGTGTCGAAGGCCAGACGGCGGCGCTGGTCGGCTATTTCCCTGAGCCTCGGTATGGCCGTACATGCGGCCTCCCGGCGCTCCCCGGCCTCCCGCTCCGCCCTTTCGCGGCTCATTCTGTATTCGTATATCAGCTCCGGCGTAGGCTTCATTTTTTGTCCTCCTCGTCCTCCAAGAGAGTTATTCCGATGCTCTTTAGATCCTCGTCGGAGTATTTGCGCTGGCCGTAGTTCATAAAGTAAGAGGATTGCTGCTTTTTGCCGCCCTCTGCGGCGGGCTGCTTTTCCAGCTCCTCTATGGCCTTCCTGGCCTGCTGCAGAGTGGTAACGCCCTTTTCGTGCAGCTGCTCTATGAGCCGGCGGGTCCTGTCGAAGGGGTGGCTGTAGCCTGCTGAGCGTTCAGCTGCCAGCAGCACCGCCTCCGGCTGCATGTGCCAGGATACCGTCCATGTGCTTACCGCTTCCTTTTCCCTGCGCCCCGGCGCGCCCTTTAGCCCGGCGCGGGAATAAATCTCCCGGGCAAGCTCCTCGGTGAGGGCGGCGGACTTAATGGCCTCCTGCACCCCTCCCTCCATGCGCATGCCCTCCAGTATGGCATTCAGGTATGCGAAGGTGGGCTTATCTGAAGAGGTCATGGCGGGGCAGGCGGAAAGTATCTCGTCCAGCGTCATGCCCCATTCCTCGGTCCATTTCTTATACAGGGCAAGCTCGTCCTCAGTGGCCATGCGTCCCTTGCGCCAGCGGGCAAGTATGGCCTTTGCGCCGCCCTGAAGCTCGGTGTCCAGCTTTATGCGCTGCTCCGCGTCTGCGGCGGTAAGCACCCCTTCTTTGGCCCATTCCCGGGCCATCTTGTCCATGAACTGTATCTTGACGGAGGGCCCCTTCAGCTCCATGCAGCGGCGTACAAGCATTACTGCCGCCGCCTCCTCCAGGCCGAATACCTCTATCCAATCGTATATCTTTGAAAGCTCGCCGGGGGTGAGCACCCGCGCGCCGCATACCTGACGAAGCGCCGAAACGAGCGGGGCGTACTTGCGGGTGCCGCCGGTGACGGGCCCTGCCTGAACGGATAAATATTCAACGCTTAACGGCTCCTGCTCCACTATGCGCAGCAGGCCCATGTCCTGCCAGTATAAGAAGGCCTCCACCGCCTTGGCGCTGTCGATGCCGAGGGACGCGCAGAGGTCGGCGTTTTCCAGCCTCCGGCAGCCGCACTGCATAAGGCCGAAAAGGTATACCTTGCAGTATAGCTCGGGTGCCTTGGGCATGTACTCCAGTATGAAGATGTTCTGCACAGAGGTACAGCCCATCAGGGCCGCACCCTGCTCAAAGCCGCAGCGTATCATTTATGGCGCCTTTCGTGAGTGTATTTTATAAAATCAGTATTTATACAGCATTTCTGCCGGTTAATTCATCTGTATGTGCGTATATGGTATGTTGCATTACTTTGCTCTTATCTTGCAGGTGAAATCATTGGTGGTCATCTTATACAGGCATACGGCATCCGCCATACTGGCGGTGAAGGGCGCCTCTATGCCCGCCTGATGCTTCATTATCCTGTTCAGGGCGTATATTTTTTCTTCCGTATACTCTATGAACTCCACATTGCCGGTACCTATGACGCTGGCGAAGGTGTAGCCATAGGCGCAGGGGTTCGCGTCTTCAACAAGCTCGCCCCGGCCGTCCAGCTCGAGGCATACCGTGGGGTTCTTTTTTAGTATTTCCAGCTTGCGGCCCTCTTTGGCGCTGTGAAAGTAGAAGGTCAGCGCGCCGTCCGCGTACTCATAGCCGTAGTTCAGCGGCACTATGTAGGGGACGCCGCCGTCTGTCATGGCGAGGCGGCAGACCTTGCATTCGGATACAAGCTCCAATATTGCGCATATGTCGGTTATCTCCCTGTCCTTGCGGCGCATTGCCTGTTCCTCCGTATATTTTTATTATGCCGGTTTTTCGCTTAAATTCAAAACACAGGGAGCGAGCTGGCTCACCCCCTGTGGAAAAAAGCATCGTTTTACTTCTTTACGTCGTTATCGTTGAATGGGTCGCCGCACTGGGGGCAGAACTTGGGCGGGTTCTTGGGGTCATTGGGCTCCCAGCCGCACTTGTCGCACTTGTAAAGAGGTGCGGAGTCGGGCTTCTTCGCGCCGCACTCCATGCAGAACTTGCCCTTGTTCACCGCGCCGCAGTTGGTGCAGGTCCAGCCTTCAGCCTTGGGCTGGGGCTTGCCGCACTCCATGCAGAACTTGCCGGTGTTCACCGCGCCGCACTCGCACTTCCAGCCGTTGGCTGCGGGGGCCGCAGGGGCCGCCTGCTGAACGGGCTGCTGGGCGGACTGCTGATACTGCTGCTGCTGACCCATCTGGAACAGGTTGCCTACGTTGCCGCCCATGCCCTGAGCCATGTTGATGCCGGCGAAGGCTGCGAATGCGCCTGCACCCTCGTTTTTGGCAGCATTCTGCATTGCCGCGCCCTGGGAGCTTGCCAGATATGCAGCCGCCATAGTGGGATCCCTGAGGGCTGCGCTCTGCTGCAATTCTTTGATGCGCTGCTCGTCCTCGTCGCTGGCCTTGATGGAGCTGATGCCAAGGGAAACCATCTCTATGCCGCGCAGGTCGCGCCACTTTGCAGAGAGCTCCTCGTTCAGGCACTGGGCCAGCTCTGTGGTGTGGCCGGGGAGGGAGCTGTACTTTATGCCCATATCGCTGATGCGGGCGAAGGCGGGCTGCAGTGCGGTCATCATCTCGGAGCGCATCTGGGAGTCTATGCGGTCCCGGGTGTAGCTGTCGGTGACGTTGCTGCACACGTTCTTGTAGAACAGCATGGGGTTGGTTATCTTATAGGAATATTCGCCGAAGCACTTTACGGATACCTCAAGCTCCAGCCCCGCGCCTATGTTGTTATATACCACGCGGAAGGGGACGGGGTTGGCGGTGCCGTACTTGTTGCCGATTATCTCCTTGGTGTTGAAGTAATAGATACGCTGGTCCTTCGCCGGGTTAGCGCCGAAGGTGAAGCGCTTCTTCAATATCTCCCAGGTGGACTTGAGGTTGTCGCCAAGGTTGCCGTAGAATATGGAAGGCTCGGTGGAATTGTCCCACACGAAATCTCCCGCCTGCGCAGAGAACTCCACTATGGCGCCCTGCTCTACGATCATCATGCACTGGCCCTCGTTTACGGCGATAATGGAGCCGTTGGTGATGATGTTGTCCTCGCCCTTGGTGTTGGCGTTGCGGCTGCCCGTGCGCTTTACGCCCTTGGTCATCAGGACGTTCTCCGGCATGGAGTCGCAGTAGAAGTATTCGCGCCACTGATCGGCCAGTACGCCGCTCAGCGCGCCTATTCCTGCCTGTAAAAGACCCATGTTGTTATATATCTCCTTTCAGAATGTAGGGAAATGAAATGAGTATCCATATTTAAGGCTATTATATCACATGTCGCCGTTTTGCGCTATTAAGACTTTGTAAACCTGAGGTGGCCGCGAAAAAGACAACAGTCCGCAGGACGCGAACATGGAAAAACATGATATAAGCTCTTTACAACGGCAAAATTTGATATATACTATTATTAGATGTCCTTTGAGTACGGACACAGAGAAGGTCAATTCCCCGGCAAATCTTATTTTATAAAACAGGAGCGGCAAAAAAATGGAAATGATGGACGCATTGGTAAAAGCGGCACCGGAAAAAGGGCTTGTTCTGACTCAGGTACCAAAGCCTGTGCCCGGCATGGGCGAAGTGCTTATCAAGATCCACAAGACCGCTATATGCGGCACTGACGTACACATCTACAACTGGAACCAGTGGGCGCAGGAGACCATAAAGCCCCCCATGGTCATAGGCCACGAGTACGTGGGCGAGATAGCGGAGCTGGGCCCCGGCGTAACGGCCTACCACGTAGGCCAGATAGTATCCGGCGAAGGCCATATTGTATGCGGCCACTGCCGCAACTGCCGTGCCGGCAACGGTCAGTACTGCCGCCACACAAAGGGTGTGGGCGTGAACCGTGACGGCGCGTTTGCGGAATACCTCTGCATACCGGCAAGCAATGTGGTGCCCATACCAGACGGTATCCCGGAGGACGTGGTATCCTTCTTTGACGCGCTTGGCAATGCCACACATACCGCCCTCATGTTCGATGTGATAGGCGAGGACGTGCTCATCACCGGCGCAGGCCCCATAGGCATGATGGCCACCGCCATCTGCAGGCGCAACGGCGCGCGCAGCGTAGTGGTCACCGACGTGAACGACTACCGGCTGGAGATGGCAAGGAAGATGGGCGCCACAGCCACGGTCAACGTAGCGCACGACAAGCTGGAGAGCATATTCGGGCCTCAGCACATGGTAGAGGGCTTTGACGTAGGCCTGGAGATGAGCGGCAACGTAGCGGCCCTGAACACCATGATAGACAACATGCGCAACGGCGGCAAGATCGCCCTTCTGGGCATACACCCCGGCAACATAGAGATAAACATAAACAAGGTCATCTGGAACAGCCTGACCCTTCAGGGCGTATACGGCCGCAAGATGTACGAGACCTGGTACAAGATGATAACCATGGTGGAGGGCGGCCTTGACATGACTCCCATGATCACCCACCGCTTCAACTATCGCGATTTCGACAAGGGCTTCGAGGCCATGAACAGCGGCAGGAGCGGCAAGGTAGTGCTTGACTGGACAAAGTAAGGGAATCCCGCAATAAAAAATAACATAGAAAGGAACAGCATATGAAATCCGCACTTAAGCATTACGGCGAGATGCTCCAAAGCATCAGGGAATCCGGCACTTATAAGAACGAACGCATAATCACTACCCCCCAGAAGGCGCGCATAGACACCACCGAGGCGAAGAACGTGCTGAACATGTGCGCGAACAACTACCTTGGCCTTTCCGACAGCAAGGAGCTTATCGAGGCCGCAAAGGCCAGCTATGACAAATGGGGCTTCGGCCTCTCCTCCGTGCGCTTCATCTGCGGTACTCAGGGGCTGCATAAGGAGCTGGAGCATAAGATAGCCAACTTTGTAAAGATGGACGACTGCATACTGTACTCCTCCTGCTTCGACGCAAACGGAGGCCTGTTCGAGACCCTGCTGGGCCCCGAGGACGCCGTGATATCCGACGAACTGAACCACGCCTCCATAATAGACGGCGTGCGCCTCTGCAAGGCCAAGAGGTATCGCTATAAGAACAACAATATGGAAGACCTTCGCGCCCAGCTTCAGGACGCAAAGGATTCCGGCTGCAAGATAAAGCTCATCGCCACCGACGGCGTGTTCTCCATGGACGGCTACATAGCCAACCTCAAGGGCATATGCGACCTGGCCGACGAGTTTGACGCGCTGGTAATGGTGGACGACAGCCACGCCGTGGGCTTCATGGGCGAGCACGGCCGCGGCACCGCCGAGTATTGCGGAGTTGAAGGCCGGGTGGACATCATCACCGGTACGCTCGGCAAGGCATTCGGCGGCGCTATCGGCGGTTTCACCACCGGCGGCTACACCGCCGCAAGGCAGGAGATAGTGGATCTGCTCCGCCAGCGCAGCCGTCCATACCTCTTTTCAAATACCGTTGCCCCCGCTATCTGCGCCGCGGCCTGCAAGACCATCGATATGCTGACCGAGAGCACCGCCCTCCGGGACAAGGTACACGAAAATGCCCGCTACTTCCGCGCCGAGATGGAAAAGTGCGGCTTCGACCTGCTGCCCGGCGAGCATCCCATAGTCCCCGTAATGCTCTATGACCCCAAGGTAGCCAACGAGTTTGCCGCCCGAATGCTCAAGAAGGGCGTATACGTGGTAGGCTTCTGCTATCCCGTGGTGCCCAAGGGCAGGGACCGCATACGTACCCAGATCTCTGCCGGCCATACCAAGGAGGATCTTGACTTCGCGGTCAAGTGCTTCAGGGAAGTCAAGGAAGAGATGGGATTATAAAAGCAAAAACTCAAAAAAGCGGCTTTACGCCGCTTTTTTTGAGCCTTTACGGGCCTTATAGGGGCTGATCTTCAAAAAGCTTCTTTAAGCTCTCGGAGTAGGGCGGGCGGCATATGCCCTTTTCCGTGATAATGGCGGAGATAAGCGAATTGTCCGTCACATCGAAGGCGGGGTTGTAGCACTTGACATCGGGCAGCGCAACAGGCTCCGCGAAGAATCTGCTCCGGATCTCTTCCCCGTCCCGGAGCTCGATATTTATGTCCTCCCCTGTAGTGCAGCTCATATCTATGGTGGAGGTAGGGCCCAGCACGTAGAAGGGTATGCCGTAGTGCTTTGCAAGTATGGCTACGCCGCTGGTGCCTATTTTGTTTGCCGTGTCGCCGTTGGCGGCTACCCTGTCGCAGCCCACCATGCAGCACTGCACCCAGCCGTTTTTCATGACTATTGACGCCATGCTGTCGCATATAAGGGTGACGTCCACGCCGGCGTTGTACAGCTCAAAGCTCGTAAGCCGGGCGCCCTGCAGGAGGGGCCTGGTCTCGTCCGCGAATACCCTTATATCCATGCCCCGCTCCTTCGCAAGGAACAGCGGCCCCTGCCCCGTGCCGTAGCGGGAGGTGGCCAGCGGCCCGGCGTTGCAGTGGGTCAGCACCCCGTCCCCATCGTGAAGGAGGGAAAGGCCGTATTCGGATATTTTGCGGCACATCTCCATATCCTCGCTGTGTATGGCAAGGCACTCCCGCTTCAGCGCCGAAAGCACCGCCTCCACAGGCATATCCCGGTGATCCTCAGCGGCGTCCAGCATGCGGTTCAGCGCCCAGCTGAGGTTTACCGCCGTAGGGCGGGAGCCGTTGAGATAGCGGCAGTCCTCCACCCAGTGGTCGTAGAAATCGTCGAAGGAATCGTGGGGGGCCTGAAGGGCCAGGCAGTAGGCGCAGTAGCCCGCGCATATGCCTATTGCCGGAGCGCCGCGCACGCGGAGCATGGCTATCGCCTCGAACATCTCCTCTCTTGTGGTAAGCGCTATGTATTCCAGCCTGTTGGGCAGCAGCGTCTGATCGATTATCACCACCGAGCGCCCGTCGTCGGAAAGCTTTATGTTATCTGTATGAGTGACTTCTTCCAGAGGGGTATCCATGGCAGGGGCTCCTTTCGCGTGTTTACACAAATTATAATACCTACATCCGCCAAACATTGTCAACAGGCTGTGAAGTTGGGCAAAACAGCTTGAATAATCGGCGTGGGCTGGTCTATAATACAAAGTTGGGAAGGGGCTGCCCTTTTCAAATAAGAAAAACTTAGGGAAAGAGATGTAAAAGCAAATGACCAAGGTTGATATTTTTTCCGGCTTTCTGGGCGCTGGCAAGACCACCCTTATAAAGAAGCTCATAGCCGAGGCCTACAAGGGCGAAAGGCTGGTGCTCATAGAGAACGAATTCGGCGAGATAGGCATAGACGGCGGCTTCATGCAGGACGCCGGGATAGAAGTTACCGAGATGAACTCCGGCTGCATCTGCTGCAGCCTGGTAGGCGACTTCGGCAAGGCGCTCAGGAAGGTTGTGGACGAGTACGCCCCCGACCGCATACTTATAGAGCCCTCCGGCGTGGGCAAGCTCAGCGACGTTATACGGGCGGTGCAGAACGTAGGCTCTGACGCCCTGCAGCTCAACAGCTTCACGGCCGTTGTGGATGCAAACAAGTGCAAGATGTACATGAAGAACTTCGGGGAGTTCTTCAACGACCAGGTAGAGCACGCCAACGCAATTATACTCAGCCGCACCGGCGAGATAAGCCCAGATAAGCTGAATACCGATATAGCCCTTCTCCGGGAGCACAACCCGAATGCCTCCCTCATAGTCACCCCCTGGAGCGAGCTGACAGGCGCCCAGATACTGGAGGCCATGGAAAAGCGCAACACCCTTGAGGCAGAGCTTGAGCTTCTCAGGGAGGAGAGCCGGCATGAGCATCACCACCATGAGGATGACGACGATGAGCACGAGTGCTGCGGACATCACCATCACGACGATGACGACGATGACGACGATGAGTGCTGCTGCGGCCACCACCATCACGACGATGACGATGAGCACGAGTGCTGCGGCCATCACCATCATGACGACGATGACGGCGAAGAGCATGAGCATCATCACCATCACGACGGCGGGGAGTGCGACGATCCCGAATGTGAGTGCCATCACCACCATCACCATGCCGATGAGGTGTTTACCAGCTGGGGAGTGGAGACTCCCAAGACCTTTACCATGGACGAACTCAAGGCAGACCTTGCGGCGCTGGACGATGGGGAGAAGTACGGCGCCGTGCTGCGCGCCAAGGGCATAGTAAAGGGCGAGGGCTGCTGGATACACTTCGACTACGTGCCCGGCGAGAGCAATATACGCACAGGCTCCGCTTCCGTTATGGGCCGCCTCTGCGTCATAGGCTCCAAGCTCAACGAGCATGAGCTTTCCGAGCTGTTCGGCGTCTGATGAAGGGAACGTAAGCGCTTTATGAAGGAGATCCCAGTATACATGTTCACCGGCTTCCTGGAGGGGGGCAAGACCCGCTTTATGCAGGAGACGTTGGAGGACGAAAGGTTCAATTCCGGCGAAAGGACGCTGCTTTTGCAGTGCGAGGAGGGCATTGAGGAGCTGGACCCCTCAAGGTTCCCTGGCGGCGGAAAGAACATACTGATACAGGAGATAGATTCCCCGGAGCAGATAAACGCCGATTACCTGAACGAGCTGGCGAAAAAAGCAAAGGCCGAGCGGGTGCTCATAGAGTACAACGGCATGTGGAGCCTGAACGACCTTGCTCAGGCCATGCCCGACAACTGGATAGTCTATCAGGAGTTCATGTTTGCGGATGCCCGGTGCTTCCTCAGCTACAACGCCAACATGAGGAGCCTTATGGTGGATAAGCTGATGACCGCCGAGCTCATAGTGCTCAACCGCGCCACGCCGGACCTTGACAAGATGGAGATACACAAGGTAATCCGCGGCGTGTCCCGCCGTGTGAACATCGCCTACGAGTACCCTGACGGGAGGGTAGAGTACGACGAGATAGAAGACCCCCTGCCCTTCGACGTGAACGCCGACCCCATAGTCATAGAGGACAGCGACTATGCCCTGTGGTACAGGGACATGTCCGAGGAGATGGAAAAGTATTCGGGCAAGACGGTGCGCTTCAAGGCCCTCATAGCCAAAAACGCCAAAATGCCCGACAACATGTTCGTGGCGGGCCGTCACGTCATGACCTGCTGCGTGCAGGACATACAGTACAGCGGCCTCGTATGCAAGTGGCTGGACGCAAACAAGCTGAAGAACCGCACCTGGGGCACGGTGACTGCAAAGATAGAGCTGCGCTTCAGCAAGTTTTACGGGCGCAAGGGCCCGGTACTAAACATAATCTCAGTGGAGCCCGCCGAAAAGCCCGAGCAGGAGGTCGCAACTTTTTATTGATGAAGTACAAAATAAATATCCCGCGGCTTTGCCGCGGGATCATTATTTTATTGCCTATATTTTTTCCAGCCTTTTCCCTGCCCACAGAGCCAGCGCCAGCTTGGCGAGGTCCGGCACTATGAAGGGAAATACGCACTTGGAGAGGGCGGCAAGAAGCGTTATGGGCCCCTTCGTGTCGCCGTAAACCTTTACGAACCAGAGGGTGCCGAAGGCATAGCAGGCCAGCAGGCCGAGGAACAGCGCCAGCGCCTTAGCCCAAAGCCCCGCCTTATTGCGGCAGAGCAGGCCATAGATGGGGCATAGGAGCAGGAAGCCGGCTATGTAGCCGCCGGTGGGCCCGAGAAGCGCCCCCATGCCGCCATTGAAGCCGGAAAACACCGGCGCGCCCATAGCGCCCAGCAGTATGTACAGCGCTATGGCTATGGCCCCGTCCTTGGCGCCCAGAAGCAGGAGCGTCAGGAAAACGCCGAAGGTCTGCATGGTGAAGGGGGGCTGAGTGGGTATCGACAGCCATGCGCAGGGGGCGAGAAGGGCCGCGCAGAGGGCGATGCGTGTCATGCGTTTTGTAGTCATACGGTAAGTGTTATCTCCTCAGTTTTAAAGAAATAAGCCGGGTAAGATCCTCCGCGCTGCCGGAAAACAGTTCCCCGGCGTCCTCATAGAGCTGCCGCCGCTGTGCGAATATCTCCCGGAGCCTGCCCGCTCCGCCAGAAAGGAGCGGCCTGTCTGCGGCGTCTATATCTGCCACGGTTTCTTCGATATCGCGGAATATCCAGATTATATCACCGGTGCGGCGCATGAATTGTATATTCTCACCCCGGCACACTATGCCGCCCCCCGTGGAGACTATGCCGCAGGGCTGGTTTTCCAAGGAAAACAGGGCTTTTTGCTCCATCTTTCTAAAATGCGCCTCGCCGTATTCCTTAAAAATTTCGGGTATCGTCATTCCGGAACTACGCTGAATGATTTCGTCGATATCGTAAAAGGGCAGTTTCAGCGCCTCCGTCGCAGCGCGGCCCTTGGTGGTCTTGCCGCAGCCCATCATGCCAATGAGGTATATCATAGCCCCTCCATGCAGTTCAATATTCCCAAACACAGCGCCGCCTCTGCCGCAGCCAGGCCCCGGAGGGCTATGCAGCTGTCATGCCTGCCTCCTACAGTTATCCGGGCGTTTTGCAGCTCCCGCAGGTTTACCGTGTGCTGGGGCTGAGTTATGGAAGGGGTAGGCCGGAAAGCCACCCTGAGAAGCACAGGCGCGCCGTTGGCCATGCCGCCGTTTATGCCGCCGGAATTATTGCTCTCGAAGGCTATTTTGCCGTCTTTTATCCTTATGCCGTCGTTGGCGTCGCTGCCACGCATATCCGCCATGCGGAAGCCCGCGCCGAATTCGACGCCCTTCACCCCGGGAACGGCGTACATTATTGAAGCTATTGAGCTTTCCAGCCCCTCCCATAGAGGGCCGCCGGTCCCTACGGGCAATCCCAGCGCGCAAAGCTCCACGCTGCCGCCTACGGAATCGCCCCGCTCCGCCGCCTCGCCTATCCTGTCCTCCATGGCCCTGCGGGCGCTTACGTCCAGAACGGGAAAGTCGGATCCTCTCAACCTGTCCAGCGTATGTCTGTCCACCTGCAGCGGGTGGAAGGGAGAGTCCAAAGCTCCGCCGATATCGTAATAATGCCCGCCTGCGGTCATGCCCCTTTGCATCAGCAGCTGCCGGGCCACGGCCCCTGCGAATACCAGAGGCAGCGTCATGCGGCCGGAGAATATACCGCCGCCGGAGGGTATGCCGCCGTATTTTATGTACGCCGGGTAGTCGCAGTGGGAGGGACGGGGCAGTGAGGATATGTCCGTGTAATCCTTCGGTCTGAAGTCCGAATTTTCAAATTCCACACGAAGCGTATCTCCCGTGGTCACGCCGCCGCGCACGCCGGAAATGTATATTGGAACGTCGGCCTCCGTCCGGGAGGTAACGCCTTTTTTGCTTACGCCCCTGCGCCTTTCAATGTCCCGGGAAATGATTTCCCCGTCCAGCCTCAGCCCCTTTGGCAGCTCCATGGTAAGGCCCATCCGCTTTTCGTGTGAGCCGCCGTAGATATCAAGCTTTATGCTCCCCCATGGCCTCATGATATGCTGCCTCCCAGCTGTCTGTATTCACCAAAAAACCCCGGCGCGGATTTGCTGACGCACTCCGCCCCATTAAGCTCTATCCCGCCGCAAAGGCCCGCCGCCATTATCAAAAGCATGGCTATGCGGTGGTCGTTATGGCAGAGGCAGGCTGCGCCGTGCAGCTTCCCGCCGCCCCTTATGGTGAATCCGTCGGGAGCCTCATCTATATCCGCCCCCAGCCTTTTAAGCTCGGTTGCGATGGCGCTTATCCTGTCGCACTCCTTGAAGCGCAGCCGCCCGCCGTTTTTGACCACGGTGCTGCCTTCTGCCGCCAGAGCCGCCAGCGCTATGGCGGGGGCAAGATCCGGAGTGTCGGATACGTCTACGTCTATACCGCGAAGCCGGCTGGGGGATACCGTGACGCTGCCGCCGCCCATATCCACCCTTGCCCCCATGCGGTCCAGTATGCTGAGCATTGCCCTGTCTCCCTGTATGGAACCGGGGTCCAGGCCCGTCACGGTTACGGGACCGTATACCGCGCCCGCCGCTAAAAACAGCGATGCGTGGGTATAGTCCCCCTCAACGGTTACGTCCGCGGCCTTGAGCCGCCGGGGCTTTACCAGTATGGTGTCCTGGCCCATCCATTGGCTCTCGCCGCCGAATGCGGAGAGCGAAGCGCGGGTCAATTCGACGTAGCTTTTGCTCTGTAGGGGAGTGGTGAGCCGTATGCGGCTTTCCCCCTCCAGCAGCGACAGCGCCAGCAGCAGCCCGCTTATATATTGGGAAGAAACGTCTCCCCTTATGGGAAACTCCCCGGGGCCGAAGCTCCCGGAGACGCTGAGCTTCTCCGCTGCTACACCCTTGCTTTTGAGAAGCTCTGTTACGGGCTCCATTGGCCGGGCGGCCAGCGACGGGGACAGCATAAACTCCGCCCTCCCCCCTATGAGGGGAGCAACGGGGTAAAGCAGCCTGTATGTGGCGCCGGAATCCCGGCAGTCAAGGCGGAGGACGTCCGGCTTTGCATTTATGCCTGTTATTTCAAGGGTGTCGTCCCGGAATACGGCTGCGGCCCCGAGGGCGCGTATGCAGTCGAGGGTAGCGGTCAGGTCGTCCGGCAGCTCCCCCGGCAGACCCCGTATGACGCTTCTGCCTTGGGCCAGGGCGGCGCATATCATGTATCTGTGTGCGGCGCTCTTTGAGGGTATGGCTGTTACGGAGCCATGGGGCCGCCCGGAAAACCGCGTCATCGGGCCAGACTCAGCGCCCTGTCGCAAAGCTCCCCTATGGGCATGGCGATCACGGCAGCCTGTCCGATCTTTTTCAGGAACACGGCGTTGACGGTTTCGCCGTCCCCCTTCTTATCCAGCAGCATTGCGGCGCGGAAGGCATCTTTGTCTATATTCTCCATCTCTGTGGGCAGCCCGGCGGCGGAAAGGGCGGATATGAGCTGCTCCGCCGTGCCCGGCTCGGTCAGCCCCATGCTCTCGCCTATTTTTGCCATGGCTACCATGCCTATGGATACGCCGCAGCCGTGCAGCAGCTCAAAGCCGCTTGCCCGCTCCAGCGCGTGGCCTATGGTGTGGCCGAAGTTCAGCTCCCGGCGAATGCCGGTATCCTTGGGGTCAGCCTGAACGTAGCCCGCCTTTATCATGGCGGTGCGGTATACGGTTCGGGTGAGGTCGTCCTCCCCTGAGTTAAGGTCGCCCGAGGATATGGCGCCGCACTTTATGACCTCAGCCATGCCGGAGGCGAGGTGCTCCCTGGGCAGTGTGGAAAGGAGGGCTGTATCTGTCACCACCAGTACGGGCTGGTAGAATGTGCCTATGAGGTTTTTGCCCCGGGGATGGTCTATGGCCACCTTTCCCCCGATGGAGGAATCCGCCTGGGCCAGCAGCGTGGTGGGACAGTGTACGAGTGGCACGCCCCGCCTGTACGTGGCTGCGGCAAACCCCGCCGCGTCCCCTACGGTGCCGCCGCCAAAGGCTATCACCGCGTCTGAGCGGCCTATCAGGTTGTCCATAAGGCCGGAATATATGTCGAAAAGCCTGTCGCGGCTCTTTATCTCCTCGCCGGGGGGCAGTATGATGCTGCCGGCTCTGACCTTTGCCCGCTCCAGCGTGGCCATGATGGTATCGAGGTGCAGCTTTGCCACAGTCTCGTCCGTCACCACCGCCGCCCTGCGGAAGCCGGTGAACAGGCCCTCTTCCTTTATCATGCCGGGACCTATCTGTACGCTGTATTCCCGGTTGTCTGCGTTTACGGAAATTCTCATGTCAATTTACTCCAAGGGCATCTCATGCCATACTATTTCAGCACCTATAATAACACATATCCGTCCCAATATCATCATAGCGTCTGGAAAAAAACCGTGACGTAGTGTAAACTATATATGATTAAAAAAGCGACAGGAGGCTTAAATATATGCTGGAAAAACTCAGGAAGGCTATGAAGACTGCCGATATAGACATGCTGCTGATACCCTCGGCAGACCCCCACGGTTCGGAATACCCGGAGGAATACTTCAAGGCACGCAAGCACTTTTCGGGCTTTACGGGCAGCGCCGGAACTCTGCTCATATGGCAGGGGGGCGCCGGGCTCTGGACCGACGGACGGTATTTCATTCAGGCGGAGAGGCAGCTTGAGGGCAGCGGCATAGACCTGTTCAAGATGCGGGAGCCGGGCGTTCCCACGGTGGATGAGTTCATAGCGGAAAACATAAGGGGCGGCGTATTGGGCGCTGACCTTCGCACCATATCCGCCAGCGAGGGCATGGAGCTTGAAAAGGGCGGAGCCATATTAAAGGACTGCCGCAGCCTGATAGACGGCTGCTGGGAGGGAAGGCCGGAGCTTTCAAGGGAGCCGGCGTATGTGCTGCCTATGGAGCTTGCGGGGGTTTCCTCATCGGATAAGCTTGGGGCTGTCCGCGCCGAGATGGCAAAGTGCGATGCCAATGCATGCATATTTACGGATCTTGCGGATATAGCGTGGCTGTTCAATATACGGGGCAACGACGTAAAGTATCTTCCCGTGGCCCTGTCCTACGCCATAGTTGAAAAGCAGAAGGCATATGTATTCATGGATGCTGCCAAGGCGGCCCCCATAGCGGCCCACCTCAAGGCTCTGGATACAGAGATACTGCCATATGACGCCATATATGAGTTCATAGGCCGCTACGGCGAGAAGGACGCCGTAATGTGCGCGCTGTCGATACTGAACTATAAGCTGTATCAGGGCATAGCGCGATGCAGGGTGGTGGATATGGATCCGGTGCAGCTTATGAAGGCGGTAAAGAATCCTGTGGAGCTTGAGAATATGCGCAAGACCCACATAAAGGACGGCGTGGCCGTTACCCGCTTCATGCACTGGGCAAAGACCCACGCAAAAGAGGGATATACCGAAATGCAGGCCGCAGATGTGCTTGAGGGCTTCCGCAAAGAGCAGGAAGGGTATATGTACCCCAGCTTTGAGACTATCGCGGGCTACGGCCCCCACGGAGCCATAGTACACTATTCCGCTACCCCTGAGACGGATATACCCGTAAAGCCGGAGGGGCTGCTGCTGGTGGATTCCGGCGGGCAGTACATGGGCGGCACCACCGACATAACCCGCACCATAGCCCTGGGGCCCTTGACAAAAGAGGAAAAGCAGGCCTTTACCATAGTCCTGGAAAGCATGCTTGCGCTGCTCACCTTCAGGTTCCCAAAGGGCTGCGCGGGCTTTAACCTGGACGCCATAGCCCGGGCTCCATTCTGGAGCAGGGGCATGGACTACAACCACGGCACAGGCCACGGCGTAGGCTATATGCTTTCGGTACACGAGGGCCCCAACGGCATACGCGGGCAGCGGCGGGTGAAGTCCGAGGACGCGGCCTTCGCCCCCGGCATGATAACCTCGGACGAACCGGGCATATATATCGAGGGCAAATACGGCGTCCGCCACGAGAACCTGATGGAGTGCGTGGAGGCTGAGCCAGACTCAAGGTATCTGGAGTTCCGGTCCATAACCTTCGCGCCCATAGACCTCGACGCCATAGACCCCGACACGCTTACCGAGACGACGAGGCGGCAGCTCAACGCCTACCATAAGGAGGTCTACGCCAAGCTTGCCCCCGATATGAGGGAGGAAGAACTTTCGTGGCTCAGGGAATATACGAGGGAAATATAGCGTGGAGCGTGAACCGCAGGATAAAAAGCTATTCCATAGGTGGGGCGAGCTTGCCTTCGCGCTGGGCACCTTCTTCATAGCCTTAGGAGTTTCGCTTATGGAAAAGGGCGGCCTCGGCATGTCAATGGTAACGTCACAGTCCTACATAATATCCCTTGCCGTGCCTTTTTTCACATTCGGCATGGCGGACTACCTGCTTCAAGGGGTGCTGCTCATAGGGTACTATATAATAGTACGCAGGTTCGACTGGAAAAACATGCTGTCCTTCTTCTCCGCCTTTATCTTCGGCGTGGTGCTGGACGGCATAATGTGGGTGATGCGGGACCTTCAGGCGGCAACCCTTGTACAGCGCATACTCTTCTTCGCAATGGGGATGCTGATAAACTCGCTGGGCGTGGCCTTATTTTTCCAGACCTACCTGCCATTGCAGGTGTATGAGCTGTTCGTGACGGGCATCGTGGAGCGGTTCGGCTGGAAGCTCCACAGGGTAAAGACCTGCTTCGACATGTGCTGCTGCCTGTCCTCCGTAATACTTTCCCTGGTATTCTTCGGGAAGCTCAGGGCAATAGGTGTGGGGACGGTGGTGTGCGCGCTGTTTTCCGGTACTCTCATAGGCCTTTATACAAAGGTAATGCACAGATACATAGACTTCTCCCCCGCCTTCCCGAAGCTTTACGCCTTCTTCAGGAAGGACGCGGGAAAACAGGCATAGCAAATATACACATATAATTTGGAGGAATAAACAAATGCAAAGAAAACCCGGAAGCGGAGGACGGCAGAAGCGCATATCCGGCAGCGGCAGCGTATTCAGGCGGGGCGGCGGCCTCGGCACAGGGCCTGTAGGCTCGGGCGGCGGCTTCGGGGGCAGCTCCGGCAGCTCTGGGGACAGGGACGGCAGGGGCGGCGGCAGCATGGGCCTTATCGCCCTGCTCATAGCATATCTCTTAGGCCGGGGAGGCAGCGGCGGAAACGGCAAGCGCAAGGGCGGCTGCCTTTCCCGAATAATACTGCTTCTTGTGATACTTGCCCTGGGCTATATGGTGGTGCAGTGCGTCGCGGGAGATATGGACGGTACCGGCGGCTACGACGGCAGCAGCGACATACAGCTTATCGAGGCGGAGCCCACCCCCACGCCCAAGCCCCAGCTCGCCCAGACCCAGGCGGTGGCGGCGGATACCACGGTATCGAATCTCGCAAGGGAAAAGCGCACTAAGATAAGGGGCGGCGGGCAGGACGTGTATACCATAATGGTATATATGTGCGGAACCGACCTTGAGAGCAACTACGGTATGGCCACATCGGACATAAACGAGATGCTCCATGCCGACCTTTCGGATAAGGTCAACATAATCGTGGAGACCGGCGGCGCGGATAAGTGGCAGAACACCGTAATAAGCAGCAAGGTCAACCAGATATACCAGGTAAAGAACGAGGGCATACTGCGCCTTGAGGCCGATTTCGGCAAAAAGGCCATGACAAAGGCCGAAACGCTTACCGAGTTCATACAATACTGCGAAAGCAACTTCCCGGCGGACCGCTATGCGCTGATAATGTGGGATCACGGCGGAGGGTCCAACACCGGCTACGGCTACGACCAGAAATTCCCCAACGGCTCCATGACGCTGGACGTGTTCAACAAGGCATTGAAGGACGCGGGCTGCACCTTCGACTTCATAGGCTTTGACGCCTGCCTCATGGCCACCCTTGAGACCGCCATGGTGGCCGAGCAGTATTCGGATTACTTCATCGCCAGCGAGGAGACCGAGCCGGGCTGCGGCTGGTACTATACCAACTGGCTGACAGAGCTTAGCAGGAATACCTCCATGGATACCGTATCCATAGGCAAGACCATAATAGACGACTACACGGCGGCCTGCCGCCAGCAGTCCTCCTCCAACCAGACCACGCTGTCATTGATAGACCTTGCGGAGCTTTCGGGAACCGTGCCCGAGGCCTTCAATAAGTTCGCCTCCTCCACGGTCGAGCTGATAGATTCCGACAGCTATACCGTGGTATCCAATGCGCGCAGCAGGGCAAAGGAGTTCTCGTCGGGCATAAACCAGATAGACCTGATAAACTTCGCGGACAATATGGGAACGCCTGAGGCGAAGGCGCTTTCCGAGGCCCTCCGCGGCTGCATAAAGTACAACAGGGTATCCAAGTCCCTTGCCAATGCCAACGGCATTTCCATCTACTTCCCCTACCGGAAGCTTTCCTCCATGAACAGCATGGTGGATATATATGACGAGATAGGCATGGACGACGCATATACCAACTGCATAAGGAGCTTTGCCTCTGTTGCGGCGGGCGGCCAGCTCACCTCCAGCTCCTCAGGCTCCCCCCTCACCTCCCTGTTCGGGGATATGAGCGGCAGCGGCAACAGCGCCGATATGCTTTCCGAGCTGCTCTCCGCGGCGCTTTCCGGCAGCGGCAGCTACTCCTCCGGCAGCAGCTACTCTTCCGGCGGCTCCAGCTATTCCGACCTTTATGATATGTTCGCGGGTATGCGCTCGGTAAAGAACAAAAAGGCAAGGTGGCTCGACAGGGACGCCATGACCGCGGCGGAGGACTTCTACGCGAACAACCGGCTTGACGCCTCGCGCCTCATAGCGACCCACAAGGGCGGCAAAAAGGTGCTGAAGCTCACCGATGCCGAGTGGGATCTGGTGCAGGATACGGCGCTCAACGTATTCATAGACGACGGAGAGGGCTACATAGACCTTGGCATAGACAACACCTACGAGTTCGACGACGACCTTGACCTGATACTGGACTACGACAAGACCTGGATCGCCCTCAACGGCCAGGTAGTGCATTATGAGCTGATGTCCAACGACGTGGACGGCGACTCCTACGTCATAACCGGACGGGTACCGGCCCTGCTCAACGGGGAGCGGGTAGACCTTATACTGGTCTTTACCGATGAGGATCCTTACGGCACGGTGGCCGGAGCCCGCATAGTATACGGCGAGGAGACGGATACCGTAATGAAGGGCCTTATAGACATAAAGCCCGGCGACACGCTGGACTTCCTTTGCGACTACTATAGCTACGACGGGGAGTATCTGGACAGCTACATGCTGGGCAACCAGATGACCGTTGAAGGGGAGCTTACCATAACCAACGTGAGCATAGCGCAGGAGAAAGCTCTTTCCACCTTCCGGCTCACGGATATATACGGCGCGGAATACTGGACAGAAGCCCTTGAAAACTGACAAGGCAAGGAGAGAAATGTTATGAGATCAGAAGCAAAGAAGTTTAGGACGGTAGCTTCGCTTATCGTTATGGCGCTTTCCGGTGTGGCAGGGTTTTTTATAGGCGCTGCCCTCGGCAATGCTTGGGGCGGGGCGATATGCTTTTCCATGATCGCCGGGATCGCCTGCGTGGTTTACGCGGTGGATAATCGGGACGAGTAAAAAGCATCTGCGGCATTACCGGCAAAAGGCTTTGCCAAGCTAAAAAGGAACGGCCCTTGCCGTTCCTTCAGCCTGTCAAAAAAGCCCCGTTGCAATGCAGCAGTGGGGCTTCAAGCATG
>ENA-ORSL01001436-ORSL01001436.1-human-gut-metagenome-genome-assembly--contig:-NODE-1436-length-20076-cov-3.679487_pt1 | contig 20076 bp, 21 predicted proteins | sample MGYA00242190_ERZ509157 | MGnify/ENA primary metagenome ERZ509157 (study PRJEB26280, sample SAMEA2338664) | human gut metagenome | biome: human gut; feature: human-associated habitat; material: faeces...
ACTTTTTCACGAAGCGGACGTATTTTTTCGGTGATTGCTGAACGCTCGTCCTTTGCGGCTTGTACCTCTTCGGGCGTATGCGCTCGGCGGCGGGCGTTGTCAGCTTTGGAGCGCTCTATTTCCAAAACGGCGATTTCTGATTTCGTATCGGATATGCGCTGCTCCAACTGCGGAATCGTGTGGATCTCCTCTCGCTGCAGAAAACGGTAGTCGCTGACATACTGTTCGATATTCCTTGCCTCGTGCCGTAAATCCGGTGACAGCAGGTCTTCTGCCATCTGTAAGACAGTAATGAGGATAAGGAACAAAGTATCCACCAAAACGGTCACAGTGTCATAGCTGTGTTCGATGGTAAACTCCAAGCGGCTCACTTCATCCTCCAATGCGGTAGTACGCCATTTCTGTATACGCTGCGAGAGGACTGCATAGAACTCCACACCCTTATCCCAGTTCGCATTGATACGTTCGTCCAGCACTTCTCGTGAATAGCCGAGAGAATCCAGCCGGATGGGGCGTTTCCAGCCGGGAGCCGTTATTGTAGTATGAGCGTAATACTCATCCGTGCGCCCGAAGGTATAGCCGAGTGCTTCCATCTGATAACGGAAATCTTTTATCGAGCCGCAGGTGGGGAGAACGTACTCGATATCTTCCCGTAAACAGTCCCGGTGCGTTTTCTGACCGGACTTGTGAACCCAGTATTCTTTCTTTTTGCCTTTGTTGTAAAATTCACTGTTTTCAAGAACGGATAAACAGTGTTCGCGGCAGATCTCATCGGAGATGCGGCGCAGCTCCTTATGATCGCCGATCTTGTTTTTGAATTTCTGCCCGTCAACGAACGAACATGGATTTACAACAAAATGGCAATGCAGGTTGTCTGTATTCAGATGAACGGTGACAAGCACCTGATATTTGTCGCCCCACATCCGTCTTGCGGTTTCCTTACCAATTTCAAATGCCTGCTCCGGCGTGACCTCTCCTTCGGCAAAACTCTGTATGCCGTGATAGCCGACAACTTTTCCTTTCATCCCGAACCGACGCTGTACGGCAATCATTTCGGCATAAGCGTTTTGCTTTGAGCAGTTGATCCCGCCGACGAACATTTCCTTATCGGTTTTGCCGTCGTTTTTTGCATAGCGGAGCGTCGCGTACAAATCCTCATCGAGGTATTCTCTCGGAGTGGTCTTGTCCGGATTATCTGCGTATTTGAGCGTAGCGTTCAAATTGCCGCATACCGGCCAGAAGCCTGTTACTGCCATTATGATTTCTCCCTTCCGGGCAAAAGCAAAACGGCGGTAATCTCTTTGAGCAATTTTTCAATTTCGGCATTTAACTCCGCAGAGGTGCTTTTACTCTCCAGATTACCGATTTTCTCCAGTAATACAAAAAGAGCATTTGGCGGAACCGTTCTCGGTTCATAGCCCAATGCTCTTTGCTTTACATATTCGGATGCGGATAATCCGCATTTTTTCGCTTTTGCCTGTATTGTCTGTTTTTCTTTTTCCGACAGACGGACGGATATTCTGATATCTTTCCCCATTTACATCAACTCCTTTCACGGGGGATTGGGGGCGTGAAGCCCTCAAAGAGTCAGCCGCAGGGCGGCTGTGAGAGGGACGTGTGGCACACATCGTCCCTGCTTGATACGGTGTGAGACGCACCCCCGCAGGGATAAATCCCCACGGTGTCTGTGCGTCCCGCGCCGTTCGTAAGTGCGTACCTTTCTCTTTGTGTCACGATGGCTCAGATTTTTCGTGATTCTTTCGCATTTGAGCCAAGAACATCACATTTTGGCTCAGAAGAAGGCAGTCAGATCGGAGAGGACGTTTTCATCATTCTCCGCCTGCTGTTCTTCTGTGAGCCCTGTGTCCGCCGTCCCGTATTCTGCCGGAGCGACAAACGAAACCTCCGACAGTTCCTCCCGAAACACCTGCCGAACATCATCGAGCGTGAAATCCCGGTCGCTGTTTTGGCGTTCCATAAATGAAATAACCGCCTCAACAATGAAGCGGTTACGGGATTTACCTTTCTCATTATTCAGTTCGGCAAGATATTCGGCGGCTCGGCGTTCTGCCTCATCGTCCAGATCAAAGCGCACATTCAGTCGGTAATGATTGCTCATTTCGCATCATCCGCTTTCAGCTGCAGCTCCGCCATATACTCATATCCCTTTGCGGCGGCGCAGATATCATCTACGAATTTCACACGGTCGGGATTGCACTTATAAAAGTTCTTGACGAGGCATCCGCCACCACCGGTGATATACAGTGTCATCGTGCCCTCATCGTAGCCGTGCTCACGCAGACGGCGGAAAATATCTTTCACATATTCCGTAGCCGTGGTTTTGATGATTTTTAGATCGGCGGCAGGAATGTCCGCCGTGCCGTTCTGCAATACCTCGTCGATGATCACGTCATTGATCTCACGGAGGGTTTTCTGCATAAATTCCTCACGGATTGCAAGCGTACACTGATAGGTACCGAACTTTTCGGTGTACATCTTACTGCTCATCGGTCTGCCGCTCGTGAGAAACAACGTGTTCATCGTACCGTTGCCGATGTCTGCCACAACGGAAAGACCTTTCATCGTGCTTACGAACTCCGCAACAGCGGCGTAGCCCTGCGGATAGATTTTTACGCCGGAGATTCGGACGTGATACGCCGTGTGCTGATAGGTGAAGCTGACCTCCTCATTTTTGGAGAGGTAGGCGGCAAACTCTGCTTTCTGTCCGCTTGTCCAAGTGAGCGGGAGCCCAGCGGCAATGATAACGTCCGCCTCCGTCAGTCCCTTGTCTTTCAGTTCCTCCGCAATCGCCACAAGGGTGAGAAGATAATAGTCCTCGTCCTTGATCTTATCCGGAAGGAACTCCTTGTGTCCTTCACCGATGAGATAGTACCTGCCGCCATATTCGAGCATATCTTTCGTAAACAGCGGCTCGGCATCATAGCCAATAATGCCGGTTTTGAAGCAGTGGTCAGCGGTCTTGATATTGCCGTAACCGTGATCGATTCCTACGATTAGTTTTTCTTTGAATTCTTTCATTGTAAATACCTTCTTTCTCCCCGTCTTTTCCGGGGTGCCGTCTTGATGGATAACTGCAAAAGTGGGAGCAGTTATCTAATTTTGTTTTGCTGCAAGATTTCTTCGTAGAGTTCTTTTTCGCCGGGGAGTACCGCTTTGCGGAAATAGTTGCAGTAAATTCCGTATCGGGAAATGATCTGCACACATTTACACTCCTCGCCGTCGTCAAGCAAAATACAGTTTCCCTTGTAGCAGTTGCAGCACTCTCTGCGAGCAAGCTTTCTGGCCTTTGCTGACTGTTTTGCGTTCAGTTTCAGAATCATACACATCACCTCCGTTCGTTCTGAAATCCGGGCAGCAAAAAAGCCGCTCCGATGACGGAACGGCTGTGCATTACTGCCTTCTACATATAGAATAGTGACAAATTCATTTCCGCGAGAAAAGAGCGTAACACTCCGAAAATGATGTGCGCAACATCTCTGACCCATTGAAAATAGGACGTTTTTGTGATATAATAGAAAAAACGAAAAGAAAAAGACACTTTTGTATTTCAAAATTTGCAGTGGGAGTTTTATGGGACACTTCCCGTGATAGAATAGAGACGGAGGATCGGATATGATGGAAAATCTTTTCTGCTTCAAGGCAGATTACCGTGACGGACGGGTATACGTAGGCGGCAAGGTTTATGCCGCCGGGCTGTTCGCCACGTATCTGCTGAATCAATATTATCTGAACGATACTGCCGCAAGGATCGCCGTTTTCAGTGACGATGTAAATTACAATGTCATTCGCCAATTAGAAAACGGGTATCTGAACATATCCGAATTTGTCAGCACCGGCAGAAACGTACTGGAAGCGATGAAGTCTCTGCCGAAACTGCATCCTTTTGATACGCTGGATAACTCTGCCATAACCGACCGCGTAACAAATCTATTTACGGAGGAAAACGGCGAGCGCATTTGTTCCTATCTCTCAGACAAAGCAAAGGTCAGTATGTTCCCGCAGGATGAGGTCTCAGTCGGGACGGCGTACAGATACGCTGAAAGAACGGACAAAGAAACAGAAACGGTAATAAAAACCGTCATTTCTATTCTTTCGTTCTTTAATAACGTCAGCGCTGACCTTATTTCCGCTCACGGCAAGCTGACCGCCTTTGTGGAACGCATCGACGAAGCCGAGCGTTTCGATGAAAAGCATCTGCTCCCGATTGCTCTCGATGTATTCGGCCAAATACCGTTCCCGCTCACGACGGAATATATCTCCCTCAAAAAGAACAAGGCAAGCAGCGGAGAAACCGTTGCCCGCCGTCTTACCTTTGACAGATATATCGCTTTCGTGCTGACGGATTTCTTTGAAGGTCTGCACTGTGGGCATTATCCGAGACGGTGCGGTGTATGCAAGCGGTATTTCCTTATGCAGTCCGCCCGCCGTCAGCAATATTGCATGGGCATCGCTCCCGAACAGATACGAGGGCAGAACGTGACCTGCCGCAGATATGCCGCCTCAATGATGCGTAAAGAAAAAGCTGCGAACGATCCAATTTCTGCTATCTATACAAATCGCTGTTCAGCCATCCGTACCGAAGTGAAGCGAGGCACCATCCCTGCCGAGATCGGCGAGGCGGCAAAGGTGCTGGCACTCGAGCACAAGAAAACGGCGATGATGGATGACAATTACGCCAAAAAGCAATACAAAAAGGATATGTCCCGTGAAAAACTCTACCATGATGCGGGGCTGAAATAACAATACCGTTCTGTCGGATGGGAGGTGAGTGCCGATGAAGAACGACGACTGGAAACAAGATTTATACCGCTACCGTCTGACACCGGCACCGCCGAAGAAAGGCGACTTTCAGGAATATATCGCTCTATACTTTATCGAAAAGGATGAAAAATATCTCTCTTGGTTTCTGCATTACTATGAGCCGACGCTGAACACGCAGATGATGACTGCCGTACAGGAATACAATATGCGAGGGCATTTCATCGACTTAAAGCAAGCCGCCGTGTACGGGATTCTGAAAGCACTCTCCAACTATGATATTTCTCTCGGCGTTCCGTTCCTCGTTTACAAGGAATATTACGTCAAAAACGAGATTGACGATTATATCCGCACGATGCGGACGGGATATACCGTACAGAGCAGTGACGAATACAAATTGCTCCGCCGTGCAATGGCGCTCTACAACAAATACGGCAAATCCGACGACGAAACGATAGCCCGTATCGCCGCCAAAATCGGGAAGAACGTCAAGGACACAAGCGAGATCATTGCCGCCGGTCTGCGGAACATGAGCTACGCCGAGTTTTACCGCCAGTATGCCGACGAGGACGGAGAAAGCTCCGCAGAGGACGTGACGCGGGATGATACTACGGATCCGGCAAAGATATACTTTGACGAATGGCGGGCGGATGCCGTTTTTGATCGCTATGAGAAGCTGGATATCCGGGAACGTTCAATGATCGCCGACCATCTCGGTTTTTGCAGGGAGTGTCACGGCATACTGGAGAACGGCACCGATGAAAACGGCGAGAAGATATTACTATTCCGGCAGAAAAAAGCATACGCCGACCTTGCCTTGCAACACACGCTTTCCTCACCCGACACCGCTTTCCGAATCGTTCATAAGGCATACGACAAAATTCTCATTGATCTTGCCGTTGACGAATATATCCACATCGTCGAACTGCGGCTCACGAAAAAGACGAAAACAGAAATCGTATATGAATACTGCGCTGACCACAATAACGACTGGGGTGAAATTCATTACACACCCGGCGATGACGATTATGACGTTACCAGCTATGTGTACGCCGACAAAATGGGCGAGTTCTTCTTCGCCGTCGCTGGTGACTGGATCGTCCGGCAAGCCGCAAAGGAGCAATTCCCGCAGACGGTGGTCATACCGATTACGAAAATATAGCCCATAAAACGCAAAAAAACCCGCCCGGAGCCAAGACAAAAATCTTGATTCCGAACGGGGCTTTGCTATGCAATAAAATCCACACATTCGATTTGTCCCAAAAGCCGACCTAAAATATAACGGACAATTCTATTCCATACTTTTCGGATAAAATATATCTACTAAATATCCGGAGGTAAATACAATGAAAGGACATTTTTTAACAAGCAAAGAAATCGAAAGGTTCCGTAATTACTTGCGGGATGAGGAAAAGAGCGAGAACACACTGGAAAAGTATGTCCGTGACGTGACGGCGTTTTCGGCGTTCTGCGACGGGACGATCACAAAAGATACTGTTATCGCCTATAAGCAGAGCTTGATTGACGGCGGATACGCCGTGCGAAGCATCAATTCAATGTTGGCAAGCACCAACAGTCTGTTTTCTTTTCTCGGCTGGTACGAGCTGCGGGTGAAATCGCTGAAAGTTCAGCAGCAAGTGTTCTGCCCGGAAGAAAAGGAACTGACGAAAGCAGAATACGAGCGGTTATGCCGGACCGCAGAGAGGAAGCAGAATGAACGGCTTTGTCTGATCCTGCAAACAATTTGTGGAACAGGAATCCGTGTGAGCGAACTGCAATTCATCACCGTGGAGGCCGTACAAAAAGGCGAAGCGACCGTTTCGCTCAAAGGCAAGACGAGAAGTATTTTCATTGTTCGTGATCTGCAAAAGAAACTACTTCGGTATATATCCGAGCAGAAGATAACGGCGGGCGCGGTTTTTGTTACCCGCACGGGTAAGCCGATGAGCCGAACTAACATTTGGCGAGAAATGAAAAGCCTCTGCATTGAAGCAGAGGTTAATCCCGAAAAGGTATTTCCGCACAATCTTCGCCATCTTTTCGCCCGCGTCTTCTACGGTATCGAAAAGGACATCGCCAAGCTCGCCGATATTCTCGGGCACAGCAGCATCAATACGACAAGAATCTATATTATCTCTACCGGCACAGAACACCGTCAGCGTATGGAACGTATGCGGCTGATATTATAAAAAAGCCGCCGCGACGGCGACAATACATAATCTGCATTATGTTGCAGTCGTGTCAAAACGAGTCGATAGTAAATATCTTTTTGAGTAAAAATAGTGCAAGAAAGCACACCCTTGTATGTTCCACGGTTAAATCCGTCCTGCAAGGGTGTTGTTTCTATGACTATTTTCGACAAAATTCCAAACAAATCCATACTTTTCGTTCGATATCGTTTGATTTTTTTGCGATGATGTGTTACAATATAACAATTAAAATGCGTTAATTGTAACCAAACGCAGATTTGAGCAAAACCATATGCAACATAATGCAGATTATGTTGTAGAAATAACGGGAGGAATACATATGGCACAGATTGCAGAAATCATCAAATACGAAGGTGATAACAGTACGTTTATCTGGAAGCACCCGTGCAAGGATTTCAACTCTCTCACGCAGCTCATCGTTCACGAATCCCAGGAAGCTATCTTCTTTATGAACGGTCAGGCACTGGATATGTTCGGTGCCGGGCGTTACACGCTTGAAACGCAGAACATTCCAAAAATCGGGAAAGTTCTGAATCGCACGACCGGTGATCAGACACCGTTCCACTGCGAAGTCTATTTTATCAATAAAACGGAGCAAATGTCAATCAAGTGGGGTACAGACAGCAAAGTAACCTATGTTGAACCGACCTACGGCTTTCCCATTGCTATCGGCGCGTCCGGTGAAATGTCGCTCCGCGCTGAGGATAGCCGCAAACTACTGTTGAAGCTGGTCGGTACAGAGAATTTCCTCGGTCAGCAGAAGTTGGTATCGTTCTTCCGCGCATTTCTTATGACGCGCGTTAAGACATATATGGCGCAGTATATGAAGAACAATGCCGTCAGCATTTTCGAGATTGACGAGCATCTGACCGCATTCTCCGAATCTCTGCACACACAGTTGAAGCCCGATTTTGCCGATTACGGTATTTCGCTCGAACGCTTCTTTGTAACTCAGGTTGTAAAGCCCGATGGCGACAGACAGTACGAAAAATTTAAGGAACTGCATTTCCGTCAGTATGCCGATATTGCCGAAGCGAAACTCCGTCAGCAGACCGATCTTATCTATGCACAAACCGAAGCACAGAAGGTGATTATTGATTCTCAGGCACAGGCTACCAAGCGTGCACAGGAAGGATATACCTATGCTCAGGAGCGCGGATTTGACGTCGCACAGACGGTTGCCGCAAATGAAGCAGTCGGACAGTTCACCAATATGGGTGTCGGACTCGGCACGATGGCAGGCGTCGGCGGTGTTGTCGGCGGTGTTGTCGGAAACGCCGTAAACGGTGCAATGAACGCAGCGGCAGAAACTCCTGCTCCTGCTTCCGCTGCTCCGGCAGACGATATGGCGGCTTTCAAAGCGAAAGTCGAAAAGTTGACCGTGATGAAAGACGCAGGACTTATCACTGAAGATGAGTTCAAAACTATGAAAACGCAGCTGCTCGCCAGCATTATGTGACGGAGGAAATGACAATGAATAAGAAATTCAAATATTATGCTATTGTTTGGGCAATACTTCTTGCTGTTTTTAATGTCATCTGTTTTGTAACACCCGGCGAAGCTGCCGGAATGAGCAAGTTCGGTGGTGCGTTCTGGGCAGGTTACATATTTATCACAATTGCCTTTATCGGGCAACTCGTTTGCGCATATATAGCGCTGAAAACGGACGACAAGACAAAACTTTTCTACAACATTCCGATTATCCGTATCAGCTACACTGGACTCATTCTCACCGTCGTTTTCGGCGCGCTGTGCATGGCGATCCCCAACCTGCCCAATTGGGTCGGCATCATCGTCTGTGTGCTTGTCCTTGCATTTACCGCTATTGCTGTCATCAAGGCGAAAGCGGCATCTGATGTCGTTGAAAACATTGACAAAAAGGTAAAAGCACAGACCATGTTTGTGAAATCCCTCACGGTTGATGCTGAAAGCCTTCTCGCCCGCGCAAAAAACGGCGAAGCAAAAGCCGCGTGCAGTAAGGTATTCGAGGCGGTGCGCTATTCAGACCCTATATCAAATGACGCTCTTGCAGGCATCGAAAGCCAAATCACACTTAAATTCAATGAGTTTTCTAACGCAGTCACATCCAACGCAGACACTATTTCTACCCTCGCTGATGAACTTGTTATCCTCATCGGCGATAGAAATAAAAAGTGCAAGTTGTTGAAATAACGAGGTGTCAGTATGCGCCTGTATAATCGTGACTATCGAAGTATTACCCAAGAAGAAAAAGCGAAATATGAAGAAATAAAGGCTACTGAAATAACGGGAGTCCCTTTAGGAACAATTAACCATTATTGTGACTATCCTGAAGCGGTAAAGCATTATTTGAGTTATTTCCCCAATAATCATATTTTTCTCGGTGATGTAAAAAAGTCTTGTGATATACACTTGATAAATGAAGATTTCCGTGCCTTAGTTCATAACATATCCACAACTGAGCAAGATATCCTGCGATTTATCAATCACGAACCACAGGCGTATTATATTATCGGTTCGATTTTCAACGCAGGTGGATTTCGTTTTGGGCATCACGATTCGTATATTTTCCCGGAATTTCGTTTGGGAAATGACTACCGCGCAGATTATCTATTGATTGGAAAGAGTTCAGGCGGCTATGAATTTATTTTTGTTGAGTTTGAAAAATCTAACGGACGAGTAACTCTGTCAAGTGGAAATCCCGGGCAGGTAATTCGTTCAGGTAATTACCAAATTTTGGACTGGAAGTACTGGGTGGATTCGAAATTTTCAAGTTTGCGATTATTTTTTGATACAGAAAAACAAAATGGCGTATGCTTGCCGCATGAATTTTATGATTTTGATAGCACCAGAATGCACTATGTTGTGGTCGCAGGAACACGAGATGATTATAACGAACAAACCTACAGATGCCGTCGTAGAGAAGCCCTTGATTCAAACATAGTACTTTTACATTATGACAATCTATACGATGCCTCAGAACGGTTGATTGAACAAAATACTTTTTAATGGGAATGTGAGGAATAAAAATGGCGGTATATAAATGTAAAATGTGCGGAGGCACGATTGAATTTGAGCAAGGAGATGTGGTAGGTGTATGCGATTCCTGTGGCACGAAACAGACCTTGCCGAAAACCAGCGATGATGTCATCGCCAATCTGTTCAACCGCGCTAATAATCTCCGCTTAAAATGTGAATTTGATAAGGCGGAACAAATCTACGAAAAAATCGTTCAGCAGGATGACAGTGAAGCAGAAGCTCACTGGGGTATCGTTCTTTGTAAATACGGCATCGAATACGTTGAGGACCCGAAAACTTTTCAACGTATCCCAACCTGTCACCGTACGCTTTTCGATGCAGTAACTGCTGATCCTGATTATCTTGCTGCCGTTGATTATTCCAATGCGGCACAGCAATCGCTTTATGAATCCGAAGCAAGAGCCATTGACCGCATACAAAAAGATATACTTGCCATCGTGAAGAATGAAAAGCCGTTTGACGTTTTTATATGCTACAAGGAAACAGATGAAAACGGCAAACGGACTATTGACAGTACGATAGCCAACGATATTTGTTATCAACTTACTCAAGAGGGCTTCAAGGTCTTTTACGCTGCCATTACCCTTGAGGATAAACTTGGTCAGGAATATGAGCCGTACATATTCGCCGCACTCAACTCCTCCAAAGTTATGCTTGTTATCGGCACAAAACCGGAGTATTACAGCGCTGTATGGGTCAAAAACGAATGGTCTCGCTATCTGAAGTTGATGAAGACCGACCGTTCCAAGTTGCTCATCCCTTGCTACCGTGATATGGATGCTTATGATTTGCCCGAAGAATTTGCCCATCTGCAAGCACAGGATATGGGAAAAATCGGTTTTATCAATGACGTCGTTCGGGGAATAAAAAAGGTCATTGCAAAGGAAGAACCGTCCAAAACTGTCGAAACGGCATCTGGCGCACAGCCGGGTAACGCCCACAACGAAACAACTCCGCTTTTGAAAAGAATTGATCTTTTCCTTGAAGATGGTGAATTTGACAGAGCGGACGATTCCTGCGAACAAGTACTGAACATCGACCCCGAAAATGCGGAAGCGTATCTTGATAAATTGCTCATTGAAATGAACTGTACGTCAAGAGAATTACTCAAGAATCTGCCGTCAAGCATTGTGACAAGTAAAAATTACGCCAAAGTGATCCGTTTCGGAAATAGTGAGCAGAAAGCGTTTCTTGAAGAAACTGAATCCATGATTCAGGCGCGTATAAAGCAGTTGGCTGAAGAAAAGGCAGAAAAGGAACGCCTTGAAGCAGAAGAACGACAGCGAGCCATTCAAGCCGGTGAAATCGACGATTTTGAAGGCGATGATGAGTATGTTGATGTTTACTGCCCTCATTTTGGTGAAGAGCTGTCATATATGAAATGGCAAATAAACGAGGGAAATTTGATTTGCCCGATGTGCGATAAAGAATTTACATACAGTGAGGAGATATTAAGATAATGTCAGTATTCAAATGTAAAATGTGCGGCGGCACAATAGAATTCGAGCAGGGAGCGACGGTCGGCGTATGCGATTCCTGCGGCACAAAGCAAACACTGCCTCGTCTTGACGACGACAAAAAAGCAAATCTTTACGACCGAGCCAACCATTTCCGCCGGAATAACGATTTCGACAAAGCAATGTCGATTTATGAGCAGATCCTGAACGAGGACAACACCGATGCAGAAGCGTACTGGTCGCTCGTTCTCTGCCGATACGGTATCGAATACGTGGAAGATCCCGCTTCGCATAAACGCATCCCCACCGTCAACCGTGCGCAGTTTACCTCGATTTTTGCGGACGAGGACTACAAATCAGCCCTGCAATACGCGGACGGTTATCAAAAAACCATCTACGAGGACGAAGCCAAAGCCATCGACGAAATTCAGAAGGGCATCCTTGCGATTTCACAAAAAGAAGAGCCGTTTGACGTGTTTATCTGCTACAAGGAGACCGATGCCAACGGTCGCCGCACGCAGGATTCCGTGCTTGCAAACGACTTGTACCACCAGCTGACGCAAGAGGGCTTCAAGGTTTTCTTCGCCCGCATCACCCTCGAAGACAAGCTCGGCACAGCTTATGAACCGTACATATTCGCCGCGCTGAATTCCTCCAAAGTGATGGTCGTACTCGGCACAAAGCCGGAGTATTTCAACGCCGTGTGGGTCAAGAACGAATGGAGCCGGTATCTGGCACTCATCAAAAACGGTGCAAAGAAAATGCTCATTCCCGCTTATCGTGATATGGACCCCTATGACCTGCCCGAAGAATTTTCTCACCTGCAGGCGCAGGATATGTCCAAGCTCGGCTTTATGCAGGATCTGATTCGTGGTATCAAAAAAATCATTGAGGCCGATGCCCCGAAGCAGACGGTAAAAGAAACGGTCATTGTCGGCGCAAACAATGCCGCAACGACACCGCTCCTCGAAAGAGTCTTCCTCTTCCTTGAAGACGGAAAATGGCAGGACGCCAATATTTACTGCGAAAAGGTGCTGGATATCGACCCGAAGAACGCCGAAGCGTATCTCGGCAAGCTGATGGTCGAATTGCAGGTAAGAAACCGCAAACAGTTAGCCGACTGCGCCGAGCCCTTTGATGACAAAGACAATTACAGCAAGGTCCTTCGCTTCGGTGATGAGGCACTTGAAAAAGAAATGCGCGGGTATATTACCCACATCAACGAGCGTAATGAAAATACCCGTTTGACCGGCATTTATAACAGTGCGAAAAATGCTATGAGTGCGGCAAATACGGAGAGCGCTTTCAAAACTGCTGCCGATACATTTGCCACGATTCCCGGCTTCAAAGATGCCGATACCCTCGCCGAACAGTGCCTTGAAAAAGCGGAAATTTGCCGCAAGGATGCAGTATATTCGACTGCCAAGTCAAAGATGATCGGCGAAAAGGTTGCTTCTTATGAAGAAGCAATCAAAGTATTCCAGACAATTTCCGGTTGGAAGGATTCCGACGAGCAGATTTACGCTTGCCAAAAGAAAATTGAGGAAATCAAAGCAAAAGAAGAAGCCGACCGTCTGGAGGCGGAACGCAAAGCGGAAGAACGCCGTATTGCAGCTGAAAAAGCAGCAAAGAAGCGTAAAAAGGCATTTGCCATCGGAACGCCTATTGTTGCGGCTTGCATAGCGTTTTTGATTGTTCTGACAACGGTTATTATTCCAAACAGCAAGTATAATGCCGCCGTTGCTTTGATGAATAATAAGAAATATGATGAAGCAATTACTGCATTTGAGGCAATGGATGGATACAAAGACAGCGAAAACCAGCTTGAAAACTGCTATATAGGAAAATACGGCGAAGAAAAATGGAACAAAATAAAAAATATCAAAGTTGGTGATACCTATACTTTCGGTGCGTATGAACAGGATAACAGCACTTCCAACGGCAAAGAAGCAATTGAATGGACAGTGCTTGATAAAGATGGTATGTCTTTACTTCTCATCAGCAAACAAGCTCTCGATTGCCAACAGTACAACACATCATATACTGATGTAACTTGGGAGAGCTGTTCACTCCGCAAATGGATGAACGGTACGTTCTTGAACAAGGCTTTCAATGCAGAGGAGCAGGCACAAATTCAAAATACAACTGTACCAGCCGATAAGAATCCCGAATATAACACGAATCCCGGAAACGCCACAACCGATAAAGTATTTCTGCTCAGCATCAACGAAGTTGAAAAGTATTTTAATAGTGACGAAGCAAGAAAATGTGCACCAACGGCTTATGCAAAGGCACAGGGGGCATATACAAGTGATAGCTATAAAACAGCAAGTGGCGCAGCCACGTGCTGGTGGTGGCTCCGGTCGCCCGGCTCTTATCAGGATATCGCCGCCACTGTCAGCGCTGTCGGCTCGGTCTATTACCGTGGTTACAGTGTCAACTATGATAGTGCCGCTGTTCGCCCCGCTTTGTGGATCAATCTGGACTCTTAACTCTTCGAATCGGAAATCATCCAATGTGAGCGTTGCACACGCAGTGTGCCGCGAGCTAATCTGCGGCGATAGCCGCAATCTACTAACCGCCGTAAGGCGGTCGCACGATTTTTGAAAAACGGCAGGTACGGGATATGGAACGAAAACAGAGCGAATTAACCGTAATTACAAAAGCAAAAGACCTGTGTTCCTATGTAATGACCGTTACGCAGAAATCGCCGAAGCATTTCCGCTACACTTTTGTAAACAAATTACAGAACCTTGCGCTCAGCGTAATAGAAAACCTGTTCCGTGCAAACGACGTGTATGTTTCAAATCAGGATATTCCGGCTCAAAAGGAACGACTCGGTTTTCAACGAGCCGCTATGACGGATCTGAAACTGCTCGGATATATGGCAATGCTTTCTATGGAACAGGAATGTATTCTTCCTAAGCAATACGAGCAAATCGCAAGACAAGTGACAAATTGTCAAAATCTGCTCGGTGCGTGGATGAATAGTGACAGAAGACGATTACAGCCGTGATCAGGCTATAGTCCGGGGATTCGATTGAATGGGCTGTGCTGGTGGTGGCTCCGGTCGCCCGGCAATAATCAGAATAACGCCGCCAATGTCAACAATGACGGCTCGGTCAATTACAATGGTAACAATGTCAACAATGATAATGACGCTGTTCGCCCCGCATTACTCCCGTTTTGGCCAGTAGATAACCGTAAGTACGGCATCCCGTGTCGGGAGTAAAGGAATCGGATTCCCTCTCGAAGAAATTCGGGAAAACAGATATCGGCGGCAAGGTCTTACGCATAGAAACTATGTTTTCGATCTTTACGGTGAAGGGATGCCTGTGCACGGGCAGTCCTTCATCCCGCCGATGATTTTTTTGTTTATGATGACAGATTATGATAAGATTTGTGATTTCGGAAATCTTTACAAAGCGCATACGGTTGCGCGGTTGAGTAAGCGGACTACTCGGGAGGTCATTGATTTTGAGATGAACCTCTCCGAAAATCTTACCGAGATTTCCGACAGACTGAAAAACGGCACCTATGAAATGTCCGGTTATTACAGTTTTATGGTACACGGCCCGAAGGACCGTGTAATTCATGCCCTGCATTACCGCGACCGTGTCGTTCAGCATTGTATCTGCGATGAGGTACTTGCCCCGACACTCGACAAACGGCTGATTTACGATAACGCCGCCTGCCGCATAGGAAAAGGCACGCATTTTGCGATGGAACGTCTGTCCGGATTTCTGCGTGAATTCTATCGGAAGCACGGAACGGACGGATATTTTCTGAAATGCGATATCCGCAAGTTTTTTGATAACATAGATCACGAAATCTTGAAACGGAAGCTGCAAAAGGTTTTTAAGGAAGAAAAAATGCTGTCCCTGTTTTATCAGATTATTGACAGCTACGAAAAATCTCCGGGAAAAGGTCTTACGCTCGGCAATCAGACGAGTCAGTGGTTTGCAATTTATTATCTCGACGGTCTTGACCGCTTGATAAAAGAAAAACTGCAAATACGGTATTATTCTCGTTATATGGACGATTGCGTTCTCATTCACGAGGATAAAGACTATTTGAAGCACTGTCTTGATGTGATGTGCGATTATGCCGAAACAGAACTGAATTTGTCTTTCAATGAAAAGACGAAGATTTTTCCGATTAAGAACGGCGTCGATTATCTCGGATGGCATTTCTATATGACCGATACCGGAAAGGTGATCCGAAAGGTCAAGCAAAGCACGAAGGTCAAATATAAGCGTAAATTGCGCTATTTTCAGAAAGCATACGCCGAAGGAAGAACTGACCTTGATGAAATAAAGCAGGTACTTTCCAGTTACCGTTCTCATTTGTCGTTTGGACATACCTATAAACTGCAAAAGAAAGTGCTGGGGGAGTTTGTGCTGAGGAGGGGTAATAAAGATGATATGTAGAACATTGCAAGATTTTTTGACAAATATAAAAATCAGTGATATGGATATGCGTCACTTTAATGAAGGAATCAACAGCGTCGGCAATTGCAAAATAAAAAATGCCGTGTTGGATATGTTTGATTCATTTAAGGACGAAAAAAAGAATAAAAGCAATACGGCTTTATCTTATGCAAAACAAAAGGCAGAATTGTGGAATTTCATAGGAAATCAATCTTACGAAGCATACTCAGAAGAATTTTTAGATAAGCATATTGATTCTGAATTTCATTCTCATCGTTTCTTTTACCGTGGAGTCGCGAACAAAGACTATAAACTCGTTTCCGGGATATATAGAAACAATGAAAAAGAAGAGAATTATTATTTTCACGAATTGCAAGTTCGATGCCCCAACATACTTGCTCATCTTAAAAATTTTAATAAGCTTACATATATGCAGCATTATGGATCACCTACACGATTGCTTGATATTACGGCAAACCCGTTAGTTGGACTATATTTTGCCTGCGAAAGTCATTTCGAAATAGATGGGAAAGTTTCTATCTTTGGTATTAGATCGGACGAAGTTGCGTATGAAACAAGCGATAGAGTTCAGATGCTCTCTCACTTGCAAGAATTAAGCCGTGAAGAACAAGAGCAATTACAGATTCTATCGTACATATATTTATTTAAGGGGAAATTTCCGCAAAGTACAAATTCCAAGTATTCCGATCCTGAAATAGAGCGCTTTTATTATAATATTCAAAAGGAGAACAATGCGTTTGAACGCGGAATAGTGCCGCTTGATATGCTACGTCCCGTTTTTGTTCAAGCAAATCAAGATAATCCCCGAATACTCAAGCAAGATGGTGCGTTTATTATGTCTGCTCTTGATTTTAACGAAACAGATAGCGATGGTAAATTGAAAAAACACGTTATTAAGGAATTGATTATTCCCGCAGAGTGTAAGAAAACAATTCTTTCAGAACTGGAAACGATATGTATACATAAAGCGTCTCTTTTCCCAGAACTTGATACTGTTTCACAATATCTTAGAAATAGATAAAGAAAGGTAAAGAAAGGATTGCTGTGCAAAAATGCATAGCAACCCTTTTCGTTAGGTATATATTATTTCATTATTGACAATTTCCGTTGCCGTTTCCAGTACAGCGTTCATCCGCCGCACCCAAAGCATCTGATTTTCGGTTTTGAGTTTTTCCGTGATATCGTCCTTTTCGGCGAGTTCTTTTACCAACTGAGAAAACATTTCTTCCGCCTGCTCGTTCATGTCGGCAAGGTATTCGTTCAGTTTACCGCTTGTCAGCAGTTCGGCGTAAACGTTTTTGCAATGCTGTTTCAGATACCGTAGGTGTCTCTGCCCCCATATCCCGATAGAGCGTTTCTCCGGCTCATCATCACCGGCGAGGAAGTAGTAGTCTCCGACAAGCTCATATTTCAGCCCTGTGCGTTCATCCGTGATGTACTTTTCCATTATGCGTCCTCCTTTACGATAACCCGCAGTTTCTTTGTCTGGGCATCAATGATTTTCAGTATCAGCTCATTGACGTCCTCTATTGGCTTGTCCTCGTAAATGTACTCGTTTCGCGCCGTCATAAGGCAACCGACCAACAGTCTGTGCTCAAAATCATCCAGATAGAAGTATTTCCGCTTTGTTTTCATAGTCTTTCGACCTCCTATTTTTGATTTCCCCTTTATTGTAGAGGAAAGGAGCAGGCAAATCGAATGTGCGGATTATCGAAAGGAAGGATGCCAAATATTTATTGTTTGGCATCCTTGAAATTAGTGAGAAAAAGCGAGAAAATCACAGCAATAGTGAGAAAAAACATTTTGAGAGGAAGGAAGCCAGCCAAATGTGTTTGGCATCCTTCCACATAAAAAGAGATACCGAAAAAAGCATTTCTGCTAATCTCGGTATCTTTTTGCCTCGACAATGCCCGTGCTCTCGAACTACTGTCCTTAAGAACACACGGCGTCACTTCTTTTTTTATTTCTTCTTTTTCGGCAGCGGTGTTACTTCCTCCAGAACAGGAATTAAACTACTTAGCAAATCGGTATTTTCTACGTCTAAAATGTAACATTCTTTGGCTCCGTCATATGGGTAACCGCAATCGGCGGCACACATCAAATTTTCTATTTGCGGCAGTTTTTTAACATAAACCGTGTTGTCGCAGACCGTAAAAATCGGTTTATCGTTTATATAAAACATATATTCGCCGAACATTTTTCTGCTGCGAACCGCGCCGAAATCCTTGATTTTTTCGCATACAAACTCTATATATTCACTTGATGTTGCCATTATTGTCTCCTTTATCTTTACGGGTGAGTAATATGCACCGGTTTTTCAGCGAAATCTTTTTTACCGACCATCCGAAACTTTCCGCTTCTTTTTTATAATTTAAGAAAGAATGGTTTATGGGAAAGCCGAGGATTTCTTCAGCCCTTTCAAAAGTTATCTGTATTTCTTTTTGCGGAATACATTGAACATACCGCCACAGTTTATCGTATTTGCTCATTACTGTCACCTTTTTTCTTTGCTCTTTTCGACCGCGTCAATTATCAGCGCAAACGCACCGTAAAGTACTCCGGCAACCGCCCAAAATATCCAACTGTATTTTATTTGACCGTTGCCGTACGGCGAATATGTATATATCATCACCACAGCGGTAACAATCAGCCAATAAACCGCGCTTAACGTGCTTTTAATATGCTTTCTTGATTTTTTCTCGGGTGAATAATCCCCCTGCTTCAAAAGCCTTTCAATAGCGGAATTATATGTGCCGACATAAACAAACACCGCACAGCCGACCGATACCGCCAAAAGCAAAATACAAAGTGCCGATATATAGAAAATATCGCTTTTGTCAAAGCACAATGCCAAAAACAGCGGCAAAACAGAAACAATGCACAGAACAACACCGACTATGTTAAATCTGCTGTATTTATCGCTGAATTCATCTTTGCACTTTTGAACTTCTTTCGCTGCCTCGGGTAAAAGATTAAATTTTTCCTCTTCTAAAAATTTATAATCCTTTGATTTTGAAGAACAATTTAAAAATATCGAAACTGCCGCGGCAACAATAACTAGCAAAGTGCTAAGGCCTATGCCTGCCGCCGCGTTCTCTGAAATCTTAACATAATCCGTTTCACTCAAGCCCGCCAAAATGAGAAGTGTAATCGGTGATATAATACACATTGCGGTTGCAAGTGCTGTTTTGGGAGCGGCAGATTTTCTCAATGCCAAATATTCCTTTGCGTGTGCCGCATCAACTGTACGAGACGAAGGCTTTTCTTCATTTATCGCTGCCGAATCCTGCACGCCGTCCTTTAACAGATAATCGGTTGTAACAGAAAACAATTCGCTCATCTGAATTATTTTGCTCAAATCCGGCTGTGACTGTGCACTCTCCCATTTTGAAACGGATTGCCTTGTAACGCCGAGGCGTTCGGCAAGCTCCTCTTGAGACCAACCGTTCTTTTTTCTAAGGCTGATTATTTTATCCGAAAAATTCATTGTTCTTCCTCCGAAAAAGCTTTTATTTGAATAAATTTTATAATATTTTGCGGTTGCGTTCAATAAATCTTACCGTATAATTTGTCAACCGACGGTTGCGAATCGAAAATATTTTATAAAATGTTTTCATCACAAAATTTTTGAAATTTCTTTTCGCTTAAAATTTCGTGGGTTACAAATTCACCGTTATAAAACATCGTGAAAGATGTATGTGCCGTCGGAGCTTCTTTTGCCGAGTCGGCGGAAGTTATTTTAATTGCCTGAAACCCCGCTTTGTTTTTCTCTGCAATATCTTTTAATAGCGGTATGTATTTTGCGTTGAACGGACACTGTGCCGTATAGTAAATAACTACACCGCTTTTATTGATATGCGGTTTCTTGGCGCATGGCAAAAAGCACGGCTTTTCTGCATCGTTTTCAAAAGGCAAATATAAAAGCTCAAAATACGGTTCGGCACAATCGGCGGTGATAAAACCTTTATAAGCAAGGTATTTAGGATCGCTTAAAAAAGACAGTTTCTTTTTTGACGAAATTACGCAAATACCCTTTTTGCCGTTTTGCCTGCTGTCTTCAATACACGCAGAGAGGAGCTCGTTTGCATATCCGTTGCCTTTAAGACTGCCGGATACCCAAAAGCAGTTTATAAAATTATATCCGTCCGCTTTTATCGGCTG
>ENA-ORSL01001439-ORSL01001439.1-human-gut-metagenome-genome-assembly--contig:-NODE-1439-length-20047-cov-3.376301_pt1 | contig 20047 bp, 32 predicted proteins | sample MGYA00242190_ERZ509157 | MGnify/ENA primary metagenome ERZ509157 (study PRJEB26280, sample SAMEA2338664) | human gut metagenome | biome: human gut; feature: human-associated habitat; material: faeces...
CTCCAAGTCGAAATAGGATTTGGGATAAACACCAGAGCCAATGTCCACAGGAGATAGTTCAGTACTAGTCTCTCCATTTGTGGCATCCATTTCAGCCTTCTTTTCGAGAATCTGCTTCTCTTCTATGGATTAGCCAAATACAGATCCAAATACCCTCAGTCAACTCCATTGGTGAGTTTGAGTCTTCCTATACATAATACACGATCTCACTTAGTTGTACCATTTGCCAATTCTTAGATAATGATAATCATCAATAGTAATGACTCTCTTAATAATCAAATCCTCACGAATGATTGTACAGTTATTACTAAACAAACATCCATCAAATCGCAATCATGCCTATCACTCTTCATCCGAAGCCTCTGATCCAGATTCTTCTGCAACAGCCTCTCCTGAAAGTTGTTGAGAGGTTGACTTCAAGAGGAAGATCAACAACTCTGTTACAATCTCTTGAGCAACACGATATTCCTTTGTCAACTGTTGTTCTTTTGATGCATTCACAATGAATGCCTTCGAGAAGATCATACCCAAGAAATCAGCAGTGAGATCATTCTGAGCAGAATGTTTCAATAACTCTCGTAGGAATGTGACCATATAAATGAATACATTCTTACGTACTGGTGACAACTATCCTCATATCTCTCCTTCATCCTTACCATACTCATAAATGCATTCACAAACTCACTATTGATCTTCTCACCTTTCTCTAGTTTCGATGTACACTTCTCAGGAATCACAGGAGACTGAAGTGAAGTGAACCAATCCAACAATGCATCAGCTACAGAATGCACACTAAGTATCATTTCACTCTCATTCCCTCACTCAATCCCTTGGAATGGTTTACCTTCATCCAACATATCTCGAATGATCTCCTCTTCACTCTCAACTCCCTTATCTGTCCACAATCCAGATGCATCACAACCACACTGATATAGATAGTCCACCATTCGCCACAACTCCTTAGGAATGGACATGGCTACTGGTCCTGTAACAGATACTTCCTCTGTCTCACGGGCTATTCATAATCTCTCATTCATTTATGTACCTGGCTGAGTCATTCGAATCAATGTCTCCAAAGACTGACCGAAACATGAAGTGATGAAACTGCCACCAATTCGCACATAGTAATCTGTATCATTCTCCACACGTAATACCAACACATCATCAAACACATCATGACCTCCATTCAACTCCTAATCATCATTCTCTCATTCTATCTTCACATGAGCTGACTCTGAATCAATGAACGCTTCAATCTGAACAGTCATTGTCTCACCTGGTTGAACCACTCCATAAGCAGGAGTTACATTAAACATACGCTTTGAGATATGCTGATCTTCTGGTTTCGGGAGGAAATGGAAGTATCCATTGCCTTCACCCTCATTAGTCAGAGTCAATTCTTGTATTGCCTTCGTCTTGTACTTCAATGCTCCAAAGTCAATAGTGTCCGTATTCAGAGTCATCACCACTTTAGCTTCAGGATGTTCTGTCTTCTTCAAATCTCTCTCTACACGCAACCGTGTCTTCTTCAACTTGGCTTGATCATAATCCTTCACACGCACAGTAGCCACAGCAAACACAGGTTTATGATCCGATCCACTGAGCTTCAGAATATGATCATATGCATGAACAGTAACATCCGAGAATGAAGCTCCTTCTCCTGTATGATACAGAATACGATCACACCAAGCAGGTGCACGACATTTCTTTCCCTCTTTCATATCATAGCTTGTAGTGTATTTCTTGTATTTGTAAGTAGGAGGGAACTTCACTTCAGGTTCTGTGAACTCTTCAAATGCCAAACCAGCTCGTTGTGATACTTTCAATTGATCCTTCTTAAGAAGGAAATCCAAATCATTAGCAGCATAATCAAACACTTGAAGTGTTGGTACATCGGAGGTGATTCGATAGTTCAGATCTCCAATCTATCTCTCAATTCTCATCATGATTCCTCACCCAGAATACAAATTGATGATCCATGATTCCAAAGGATTCTTCATTCTCTTCTCTTTTGAATCGAATGTTATCACATATTCTATCTCATTCATTCATTCTCTTCGTCCTACTTGTGGAAATCAGCATTTCTACCAGCAACATTCTCACGATGGGCAGCCAGATGAGAACACACAAAACAGACCGTACTATCCAGAATCTTCATTCGAATTGCTGCTCCACCCTTGTTACCCATCATTCCTAACAGACCTGTTGCTGCTGTCGTAGCTATGAATCAATCTCTCTTCTCACAACTCACTCAACACCTCTGCTATACGCTCACGTAACGACTTACGAACAAACACACACAGAAACACACCCACCAGGATCTGACTCTCTACAAGCACATATGTGTTATTCTATTCCTCATTCCTTCTTCTTACACCTACATCCGTCTTTGCACTCTTGTTCAATGCATTACTGATCATTTCCAACCAAATTCCTGCTCGTTTCTGGCTTTGAGCTTCTAATACTACCGTAGTTGCTGTCAGATCCACCATTTCCTCCAAACCCACAACATAGATATCTGCTGTTGGCTTTCCAGTCACAGAACCTGTCATCCAGATGTTGATATTCTCATCAATCTTCTTCCCATTCACGTTCCAGGTTCCCATCCACAGCTTCAACTCACGGAATGTCGTGTATTCGGGTTCACTGTACATGAAATCTCCCAACAAACCCAAACTTCTTCTTCATTTCCTCATCAATGTGTAGTTTGTAGATACTCTTCACAATCTACTCCTTCATCAATCTAATTCCAAATATCTACTTTCTGATTTGTCTTGCTTCCTTCCTTCTCTTCAGATGCGAAACTGCGCCACTCTCGAGGAAGCTCTAAAGGCTTTTCAGGAGGAGGAGTGATACTATCCCATCGTTAGATTATTTCAAATTCATTGAATACAAAAACAATACATACTCTTGAAGATCAGCATCACTATCTATATCCTCCATATTTTCTTCCTTGGAGGATTCAACAAGTCCCTTCTTTGAAAACATACGTTTCATTCTTATCAATTCGGTCTAGAATAGGAGATATTGACCAAAATGGTTCATCATCCAATCCAAACCATTATCTCTATTTCAATCCTGTATAATCCCATTCTGTTTCTAGACTTCATCTCTCATTCTTGTTTCTTTAGAAATGTCATCTCAATCAAATCAACAGGGTATCATTATGCTGCTTGAAAACCATTGTTGTAGGGAGACATTATTGAATTTGAAGAAATGAACATTGCTATGGTTTGGAAAGATGTCGATACTTCCATTTTGATTGAGTTGAACTCCCCATTTCATTTCCAACTCTTTTCTCGTTATCCATATCACTCTTCTCCATTCACTTGTATCAGATAATTTCATTCATTTCATTTCCATTTCTCACAATCACTAATCAACTCTCCTCAACTCCAAACTGTGAAATGGAAATTGAATTGTGGAGTCAATTCTCAGAGAATGCTGATAATGATGCAGTATTTCGTCTTGTTGAGTTGATTGTTGACAAACTTGATGAAGGTGTTTTTGGTATATAGATGAGTTCAGATGTATAATCCACTAGGTTGGGGTTTTGTTCTAAACGATGAAGCCAAGTTTGGCGTTTTCTTCTCCAAAGTGATCGATATGCTTTTGAACAAAGAGGTCACTCTCGAGCAATTTCCTGTCTATATTGCTTTCTTCAAATATGCTTTTCGAGTGACTCTGTTGGTGTTTGTTGATTTGTAGTCATTTGAGATTGATTGCATTCGTCGTCAATTGGTTCCATTGTGTAATTTGCGACTTTGGAGTCATGTTCACAGTCGTCGTCGTATTCTCGAATTGAATCGGAATCCTCGTCTGAAGGTGACCTGGGAAATGTGTGAAGTGAAACGAAGTCTATCGGGTCTGTTGGAACATTTGAACTCAGCAAAGTTCGAGAAAGAGTCTGAGAGTGTTGAGAATTATCTCTCTGAATTCAATGATGCTATTCGTGAGGATCCTAGCGAGACTCTTCGTACTGGTCATGCTTTGTTCAAATCGCTTTCTGCTGCAACTCACTATCAGTCATCCACTCCAACAGATCGTAATTCCAATTTCTTCCCTTTCCTTGTGAATGTGCTTCTCCATCTCCTTGACGATAAGACTCATGAGAATATCGTATGTAGTATTGTGGAATTATTCGTTGAATTGCTAACACAGATTACTACCCGACGTTATCTGTTGCTGTATCTGAAAGATCGTCAAGTCCTTCCTCGTCTCCATCTGAGTCCTATGTATGTTGAGCGCAGTCTGTTATGGGATCTAACAGAGAGTTTATCGTATTATGAGAGTTATGCAATCGATGAAGTGACTGGTGAAGCCTTATCAGAAGAAGAAGCGAGTGAACATTATTACAAGAAGATGCTCATCTTCCAGAATGTTGTGTACAAGTGAGATTTGAATCAAATCATGACTGATAGATACTATCCAGAAGTGTTGGAAGAGTTATGTTTGACTTCAGTGCATCATATCGCTTCTCGTACTACTCTCATGGATCAACTTCGTCGTCTCTCTTTCAAAGATTTGGATTCACTTGCTGTTCATTTACGATTGGTTCCACCAATGAATCAACGCACTATTGAATCCAGTAATGATCTGTTTGCATCAGGATCAGGAGAATTGAATGAGGAACTGTTATTGGAGATCTTTGCCTGTGAATATTGTGTTCCTCATACTCCACTTGACTCTATCAATTCTCTCTCTCTCCTTCCTGATGAACAAACTCTTTGGAGTGGATCTCTAGTTCCTACAAGCACTGTAACAGCACTTCCAAAGTTGAATCTTCAATTCCTCTCATTCCATGATTACCTTGCTCGTAATTTCGAGTTGTATCGGCGTGAGACTTGCTATCAGATCTATGGAGATCTATCAGAAGCTATTGTGAGGATGCGAGCCCGTCTGGATATGAATGGAAAGACTACGTTTACTGGAAAGAGTCGAATGGCTGTTCCTATTCAGTCGTTTGCAGTAACAGAAGTACAACGTGCACATATCGGAGAGATGGCACTAGCAGAAGTACGAGCTGATGTATCATTCACAATTCATGGGTTACGAGGAGATACACGACAAGCCTGGGAATCATTACATGAACATGATATCCTATTCCTTGTACGAATTGAAGCAAAGAATCGAGATGCTGGTGAGTATTCCTATGGCCAGGAGGTGAAGATGGAAGAAGAACATGTTTGTCAATATGAGAATGATGCTTCATTCCTTGAACAAGAAGGAGTAGTGTTTGTAAGAGGATGTGAAGTGATTCGAATGGAAGATGAAGATGGAGTTGTATTGAATGATTGGTCTTCACCTGATATACGAGAGAAACGAGCAGGAAAGCGTCGATTGCTACGTGTTCGATTGGATCCTATTCAGTATCAGAACGATATGGAGCGATTGGCTACTGGAGCCATTCCTGATCCATATGACAGTTTCAATCTACTGATTCGACGAGATCCAATTGCCAATAACTTCAAGTCTGTACTTCAAACAACACGAAATCTATTGAATCTCACTGATATGAAGAAATCACTTCCTTTCTGGCTTCAGCAAGTGTTCCTTGGAATTGGAGATCCCAGTGCTGCTCACTATTCCAATCTCACTTCATCCCAAACACTCGACTTTTCAGATACCTTCCTTAGTGCAGCTCATGTGATTGCTGCCTTCCCTCGATATTCTGTTGTGTTCCGAACCAAATCAGGTGAATCTCTCACTCCTGAATCTGCTCATCCTCCTTATCGAATAACCTTCTCTGAGGAATCCACCGAATTGATCTGTACTTGTTATCCTGCTCCTTCTTCCAATCCTTATCTCCCTCATGAGTTACAAGATGAAGCAGAATCCCGTGGGAATTCCATAGAATTCACTGAAGCCCAAGTTGAAGCAATTCGAAGTGGTATGAGCACAGGTCTGACAATGATTGTGGGTCCTCCAGGTACAGGAAAGACAGATGTGGCTGTCCAGATCATTAGCAATCTGTATCATAGTTATCCTGAACAACGGATTCTTGTCATAACTCGAAGCAATCATGCATTGAATGATCTATTCAGTAAGATTGCTGAGAGAGCGATCCAACCTCGTCATGTATTACGATTAGGAATGGGAGAGAGAGAATTGGAGAGTGATAAGGATTATAGTCGATTAGGTCGTGTGGAGTATTGTCTACAACGCCGAGATCAGTTATTAACCGTGGTGAAACGTCTTGCAGTGAGTCTGGGTTGTTCTGAAGATGTAGCATATTCATGTGAGACAGCTGATTCATTCTATGTCTCAACGATCATACCTCGAATGCAATTGTTCTTACGAGCCCTTCAAGGTGGATGTAAGAAGGAAGAGTTGGATCAGTTGCGACTCCTTCCTATCGGTTGTACTCCCAAACAGAAAGAAGAGGAGAAACACTGGTTTGAATTGAATTCAGGAGAGATTGCGAATCTGTTCCCATTCAAACTCTTCTTCCTTCCTCTTTCACAACCTCTATTCTCATCTACTCAATCAGAATCAGATCAACATCAGGTCTATGAGGATTGTTTCCATTGTCTTCGTGATATCTTCACAGAACTAAAAGAATATCGAGCCTTTGAATTAGTACGAAGTTCTCGACCTCGTTGTGAATACATGTTAGCCAGTGAAGCACGAATTGTAGCAATGACATGCACTCATGCTGCGATTGCTCGTCAACGATTGATTGAAAGTGGTTTCTATTTTGATACTCTTGTGATTGAAGAAGCAGGACAAGTATTAGAATTGGAATCATTCATTCCACTCTTCCTTCAAGTATGAATGAATTGAGAGATTGATGAGTAGAACAGTACCTCTGTTGAGAGTTGTCATATGAAACGAATGATTCTATTAGGAGATCATAACCAACTCCCTCCTATTGTTCAGAGTCCATCACTTGCTCATTCTACTCATCTTGATCAAAGTCTTTTCACTCGACTTATTCGTTTAGGAGTTCCTCATATTACACTGGATGCTCAAGGTCGGTGTCGTCCTTCGTTGGCATGTCTCTTCTCCTGGAAGTATCCTGGATTGAAGAATCTCCCCCATGTATGTGATGAGTCACAATCTGGATTCATTCAAGCCAACACTAGTCTTCGTTATGACTATCAGGTGATAAATGTAAATGAATATGAAGGAGAAGGAGAAATGGAGTCTCAACCTCATTCATTCCAGAATCGTGGAGAAGCTGAGTATGTGATTGCAATGTATCAGTATCTCCGTCTGTGTGGTTATCCAGCTGATTTGATCACAATTCTCACACCTTATCGAGGTCAACGAGAACTTCTTCGTACGTTACTTCGAGAACGATGTGAGAAGAATCCTCTGTTTGGAATGCCATATCGTGTTACAACAGTGGATAAGTACCAGGGCCAACAGAATGATATGATTCTCCTTTCTCTCGTTCGGACACAATCAGTTGGATATTTGAGAGATGTACGTCGAATGATTGTAGCGATGTCAAGAGCACGACTTGGTTTATACATATTCTGCCGAGTTTCATTGTTCTGTGAATGTGTGGAATTGAAACCAATCTTTGATCAATTATTACAACGACCTCAGACATTACAATTAGTAGAAGGAGAGTATTATCCTACAAAACGATTATTGAATGAAGAATCAAAGGCATTTGAGGTATGAATGAGTAACGGATTTGATGTATAGGTTCAAGATATGAATCATATGATAGCAATTGTATGTCAGTACTATGAAATGAGAAGAAAACAATACATAGAACAATGGGAAGCAACAACAAAGGAGAACTCAATGGAAGAAGAAGAAAAGTGATTATGTTATCTAGAAGGTTGATTGTTTGGAACAAACAGATTCACATATTGGATTTCTGATAAGTGAAATCAGGAAAACTAGGAAGATTGTGAATAATTACATTCTACAGATCAAATCAACATTCAGAGAGATACAGGAGGAGTACTATCATCAAGTTCTGTTGATGGATACTTGTGAGTAAAGTAGCTGGTATCTGTGTCACCATTCAGTGTTGGCTTCCACGGAGGTGGAATCTTCTTATGTAACAAAGCATCCCAATCCAATCCAGCAAAAAAGGGATGAGATTTGATCTTCCAATAACTCCTTTCATTTCATCCTACTTCTTCAGCATCCGAAGGACCACTTCCTAAACGAGTTAAAGGATTTCGATCTAAGAGTTTGGTAATCAAATTACAAGCTTGAAGACTGAAATAAGGCTAGAAATCAGTCATTCCATAATTCATTCACATTGAAACGTAATCGAGCTGTAAGGATCTTTGAGAACATTAGTCGACGGTTCTTATCATAGAATGGAGGCTATCAATGAATCATCTCTTCATTCTCTACCAAACCTCCAATCATTTCATACAACAGAGTACCTACACTCCACCAATCGACTGCTTTCCCATAGGGTTGGCCTGATAACACTTCAGGAGCCACATATTCAGGAGTTCCTATGAACTATCCTCCTCTCTCATTCCTACCACAAATCGTCTGAGCAACTGCTGAAGTTGTGTTTCCTTGTTTGGAAAGTCCAAAATCTGTAATCACCACATGACCATCTCGATCTAACAACAGATTCTCCGGTTTCATGTCTCTAGAGATGAGATGAATCCTTGAATTCGACCTGTAAATGATATTCTGACTGTGAAGATAACCGATCCCAAGAATCACCTCAGCCACATAGAAACGAGCTCGATCTTCTGTGAAATGACGACACTAAGATATGAAGAATCATTAGAGAATACGTGTTGGAGATGATAGAACAATGGACCTCCAGCCATAAACTGCATCCCCAGATACAGCTTGTCTTCAGTTTGAAATGCGAACTCCAATCGACACAAGAATGGATGATCAATCTCTTCCAGAATCTTTCTCTCACTCTTGGTATGTTCAACTTGATTCCGAGCCACAACAGTTGATTTCAGAAGAATCTTCAAAGCATAAACATGCTTATCTCGCTTTCCTCGAACCAGTAATACCTTCCCAAAAGAACCACGACCTATCACTCGTAATAACTGGAAGTCATCCTTTGTTAGAGGTTCTGTTGAATTGGATGAATTAGAAGGCACTAGATTTGAGGAATGACAAAAACAAGCACTTTCTTTCTTATAGTCAAAGTAACACGAACAACACACTCTGTAAGGAGTTTCATTCCCTCGAAATACCATCTTATATTTGGAACACATGGAACAAACAACACGACCACAAGAACGACAATGATGCTTCCGAACAAGAAAGGAGAATGGAATAAGACAGATTTGACACTCTTCAATCTAAATGAAACTCCCTTCAGATATCTACCATTGCATCAGGAACCCAATTGGAAGAGACAGGAAGAGTTGTAACTAACACTTCATGAGAAGATTGAACCGTATCAGAATTCGATCGAGCACGAGCAGATTCACCTTTCTCTTTCATCAGTTCATCCCAGAAGGTTTGAGCAGTGAAGGAATAATCTTCACAAGAATGTGTGAAGAAAGAGAAGATTGAGTTCATAGCTAAATGATTCACTAGTCCTGGATTGGTGTTACTAGGAGCTGTACTAATGCAAATACATCCTAATCGTTCTTCTTCATCCTATTTCTCATTCAATCATCATTCTCTTACATAGACTCGCTGACCCACTTCAACATCGGACACCATCCAATTCACTACATGTTGCTCAAGGAATGCTCGAGTCTCTTTGCTATCAGCCACTGTTAGACCAAAGTTCAAATCAGAGTGAAGCTTGTGAGTGGATTCAGTTAGAGCCATTGCTCGTAATTTGCTCAATATTGCTGCATTTCGTGCTTGAATGAGTGCTTTCGCTTGAGCACCTCCATATCCATAAGCCATAATCAATAGATTCTTCGATGAGGCCCGAGAAATGATTCGATCCCACACATACAACACATGTTTCTCTGGAGTTTCATTATATGGAATAGGAACTCGAATGGAGTTTCCTTCCTTGTCTACAGATTTATAACTATTCACATTGGGATTCAAGATGATGAGTCCCATATTTGCTTGCATTGCTCGATGAATGAATGGAAGCATTGTTCCTTTCAAAAGACCTTCATCAACACACAAACTACGACTCCAAATACCAGGATACGTTCCAGAAGATGGAATCACAATCACAAGTGTCTCAGACACCAAACAACCTATATCTCATTCTTCAACTCAAACAAACAAACCTAGACCTCAAATCAATCCAAAATATCCCACCTTTTGTTCCAAAGATACTACTACGCATACAAGTTTTACTATCAACATTTAAAGGAATGCCAATCTCTTCAAAACTGTAATCCATTACCATCTTCATTTGAACCTATTTTATAAAACCACTAGAACACAGAAACATATTGAGTGATTGCAGCAACAGTCAAAAGAGGATCCACAGTCAGATTGTTCATTGTGATCAATTCATTATTCTTCACGTAATGAAGTCTTCCATTTTCATCAAAACAAATACCCAATTCACGAAGTGCCTTCACTAGACCATTGATCTTGAAACTTGCTCCATACCTGGATCATACCCTGTATTGCGATCCATCCACAACTTACAACGAAATCGAGGATGATCACAGAGATATCACGATTCTTGGACAATTCGGAATTCTTGCGCCAACCCAATAACCGAAGAATCCAAATCCATCTCAATCTGGACATCAGGAGGGTGTTCATTCCATTAGCTGTATATTTTGTATATTTAGTAGGATGTTCTATCGATTGAAATAATGATATCAGAGAGCTAGCTTTACTATTGAGGGATGACACAACCTTATGAGTTGCCAGCTTCTGCAATCTGTGAAAAGAGTGGTATGATGTATCTTCATCAAGAAGAGAAGAAGAACCTGAAGAAATTCTTTTGTGTATTTGTTTTTGTCAGAGAGTTGAGGAATAGACAGTCCGAGGGAACCAATTTACATATGAGAGTTCACAGAGAGATGGAACAATTGAAGGGAGTTTTAACATTCTTGTTTGAGATTGGGTTTGTTTTGAGTTGTAGGGTGGTGCTGTTCGTATATTAGATTTAAAATTGTTAGATAAGACAGGGATTGAACTTTGTATCATTGTATCCTTGAGGTGTTGGTTTTAGAATAGCCAAATGTCACAAATACTACTTCAATGACTCCAGCTGAAATCAAGTCCAACAAAGACTGTCTTCGTTATTGTTTCTATGTGGATTCAACAGAAGAAGCTAACACTTGGATTAGTATTCTAATGCGTTGTACTTTTCCATTCTCATTTCTAAGTATTTGAATGAATTTGAAATAAGACTTAGAAGAATCGGAGTATAATGGAAGTGAAGAGCATCTTCGTGTTGCTTCTCCCTTTCCCAAAGTCAAGGGTAATCGAATGATGGATTGTGATATTCAGATATGGCTCCTCCTTATCGTCGTTCTCTATTGTGGGAGAAGTTACAACTCTGTGCGTTGCATTTTGATTTCAAGAAGGAATCAGAAGCGATGCGTCGTGATGTGAAACAATCTGTGCTGATGGAGTTATTGGATGTAGTAGAATCCCTTCCGTGAGTATGAGGACTGGGAATGATTTAGTAGTGATTTGGTGAGTGATGAATATGTGTTTCAAGAGATGATACAGAGTCTTGAACTTGCTCTATTTCGTCCATTACCAAAGGAAGATGAATCTACACTTATTAGTTCGATGGATGAAGACCTGATTCAATATGCTGATCCTGAATGGCCTCATCTCTCTATTGAATATGAGATCTTACTTCACATCGTAAGGGAAAAGGATGGATAAGACATAGGTGTTGTCTCAGCAGATCGATTCTACAATTCGTAAACACTTCATCACTTCCTCCTTCGTAACTCATCTTGTATCTCTGTTTGATTCAATTGATTCTCGTGAACGAGAGTATTTGAAGACGATCACACATCGCATCTATGGAAAGTTAACAAATCGTCGTGCATCAATTCGTAAAGCCATCAATCACACCTTCTATGAATTCCTTTATGAAACCAAATCACATCGTGGAATCTCAGAATTGCTTGAGATTCTTGCTTCCATCATCAATGGATTCACTGTCCCACTTCGACCTGAACACAAGTTGTCATTAGAACGATCTCTGATTCCTCTTCATAAGATGCGTCAATATGAGGAATATAACATGCAGTTATCGTATTGTATGACTCTCTATATTTCCAAAGATGTGACTCTTAGTCGACCTGTCTCATTGAATCTTTCTCTTCATGATATAGATCATCACTGCATTATTACGGTATTGGCCTACTGGTAACAGTGGGAAGGAACTAATGTTCCTAAATGAACTGGAAGATTTGTTGGATGGATTACAACCTGCTGATGTTCGATCGTATTGTGAGACATTGTGTCGTCGCTTAGCGAAATGTATTGATTCTTCTTGTTCTCAAGTGGTTGAACGTACTCTCTATCTATGGAATAGTCCTACTTTTGATTCTCTCTTTGTCAAAGATAGTCAGAATCTTAGTATTTTGGCTCCTCTGGTATACAAACCATTACGACAATGTGGTGACAGTAGTTTCAATGCATCGCTGAAGCAAATGTCACTTCATGTGATTGGGATTCTAATGGATGCAAATATGCCTCTTGTAGAAAAGCTTGCTGATGAGTATTTAGCATCTAGTGAATGATATGTGATGAGTGTTTGTTTGAAAGAGAGGAAAAAAGAGTTACAAAACCATGAGCATCTCCAATGATAAGTGTATCTTCAAAAGAAGAGAGAGAATGAATAGGAAGACTAGGAATGAAACAAGAAGGAGGAAATGACTTGAGATATTGATACTGATGAATAGAATGACCTGTTATCTGACTCAACCAACTCACTTCTCCTTGATTATTCGTTAAAACAAAGTGATTATCTGTTACAACACACTTGGATAATCTGTGTTGTCCTTGGATTTCCATCAATTGAACTCCTGAGAATAGATCATGACAAGTCATTGTGCTTGAATCAACACTAACAATACGACTATCAAATCTTCCTTCTGATGATAACACAAATCATTTAATCACAAACGATAGACAAGACTCAGAGACTGAATTGGAGAGGAATGAGTCTTTGGGATATGTTGGATGATGGAACCACTTCGTGCATCCCACAAACGAATTGATCGATCCTAGTTGATAGGAACAGAGAATAAGTACTTGATGACTAGTAACAAGGAGATAGAAATCAGGAGTTGATGAAAGAGTGGTGATTGAACTATCAAACAAGAAGGATTGAAGGAAATGCTGGGATTCCAAATCAACTAATGAGACTCTTTTCTTTCCTGTTGTGATAGCCAATCGTTCTGAACCCATTGTTATGAGATCCAGCTTCATTCCTGATTGTGGATACAAGGTGAAGGATGATGAAGTGGAGGAAAGATGATGAACAAAGAGAGTTCCATCATCAAGAATAGATCCTATCAATGAACCATGAACTGAGGAGTGAAGAGCAGGAGAAGGAAGTATCCATGAACACTCCATTTCATCTAGAGATGATTGAATACATTGAGAAGAACAGGTTTGAGGATTCCATTGTCTCACTTCAGTTCCACTAATTGAGAAGAAGGAATGAAGAGATTCACTAACAGCTACTGTTGAGATGGCAGTTTCTGATGCTTTCTAGATGAGACAAACCAAGGAGTATTACAATGAAATGAGGTTGAAATGAACACTCTTTGTCTTCTGTATCAAAATCACCACTACAATAATCAATATCCATTCTCTTTGCTGGTTCAGATTGACTAATCACTTGAATAATCTCTTCTCCAGATCCTCTCAACTCTTCTGTCAATTGGTTGATAGTGGAAGCCATTGTCTCTTTGAGAAGAAGAAGATCATCTTCTCGTTGTTGAAGTCTCTTCTTCAAGAGTCGATTTGTTCGTTCTTGTTCATCCAGAAGATTCTAATGGATAGTATTATTCAATTCCTACTCTCAGTTTCACCAACTCTTGTTTCAAAGCATGTTTTTCTTTTTCTTTTTGCTGGAGTATCCCTCGAAATCGGTCTATTGATTCTCGAAGTGATTCTATTTCCAATTGTTGCTCTTTCATATCTTTGAGAGTGGTATGAAGTGACTTGATGGCAATATCATGTTCCTTCTTCAGTTGTTTCATTTCCTCAAGACACTCCACTTCCCTTTGTTTGGATATGAGCAATTCAGATTGAAGTGTTTGAATGCGATTAATGAGTTCCACATCAAGGAGGGACTTGTCTGAGTTCAATTCATGTTTCTTTGAAAGCTGATCGATTTGTTTCTTCTGTTGCTGGATCATTTCGAGACATTGACCATCTGAATTTGAGTTTTGTGTTCATTCATACAATCTGCGAAGAACTGGGAATATTTGTCCTTTTCCTCTTTATCTCTCTCTTCTAATTGCTTTACAAGTGAATTCATCCCCTTTTATGGATGATTGGATTTGACAAGAAATGAGACAATTCTCTGAGATTCCTGTCAACTCTTGTTATGAAATTCATAAACACTCTATTCAACATGCAAAGTGTGATTTTGACTCAAACAACAACAACAAACAACTGAACATTAAAGAATACTCTTTTTGACAAACGAATCCAAAGCAGGTGCTTCTAGCTTTCAATAGACTCATTCATTCAAACCTTCAATCACATAATTCACAACATTACTGAAATATCCACTTCCATTTGCATGAATCTTCTTCAGCTGTTTCACATCTACAGAACACAACAAACAAGATCCATACTTCGAATCACAATCTTTGTAAAGTATTGGAAGTTCTGTCCCTTCATGACCAGACTCTGTAGATCTGGGAGATCTACGATGAACAAGAACAATACATTCTGAACCAGAAATCACCAATGAAGGAGGTTGAATCACGATGTGAGGAACAATCAACATGTTTCCTCGAAGTGCATTCTTTCCCAATACAATCGATTTCAGATTGGATAGATCTACAATGAATATTCCTTCTTGTTTCTACTATGGAGTTGACAGACCTTAGCATTGTTGAACACACCTACTCCTAGTTGAAGAGTGGCCAGATTCTGTAGATCTATGGAACAATTGAAGAGAATCACTTACCTGCCAACATGAAATCAGAATTCGCGAAACAGAAGGAAGAAGAAGAATTACCAATCATAAGAGATTCCAACTGAGGCAGATCTTTGAATTCACAGAATGTATAGTCTGAGAATGAATAACATCCAATACTCAGCTGGTTTAATGAAACACAATGAGTTAAATGAAACTCTCTCCCATCCACTTTGCCCCATTCCTGAGGTTTTGTAGTGAAACAGTTCATTCCAATGGAGATTGTTTCAAGCTTGTTGTTATTTGTGATAGTGAATTGTGCAACAGACAAAAAACAGGAATCTTGAATACGAATACTGATGAGAGAAGGCAGATCCGAGAATGAAAGAACCGAGTTTCCTGTCAATAGATCAACATTCTGATCAATGATCAATGTTCTCACTTCTTGACTCATTGAATTCAATTCAAGTTCATTTCTTATTGTCACTAGTTGACTCTTCTCCCCTTCTTGTGACGATGGTTTATCCACACTTGGTTTCTCTTCAGGCTTTTCATATTTGTACCAACCATTCAACAACATCACAGCTTCTTTCTGCGAAGGAACACCTTCATTCCAATAATCTTCTCGAATAGCCAATCCTGTTATTGGATCAATCTCTCTTCCTTTACCATGTCTCTGATAGACTCCAGTGACAGAATTCCATTTGAATCCACCTACATACAGAGGATGTCGTGCTCGAGCTTTCATATTACTCTCTTCTTCTAATTGATATTCAATCATTTTGGTGGAATTCACGAATTCCTGACTGATTTGAAACAATGTATCCTTTTTGAAAACACCAGAATACAAGGGTTCTCCTGTAGAACGATCATATTCGATTCCAAATCCTTCACGATTCATTTCTGAGTCAAATCCACCTCGATATACAACTACTTCAGACTCTGAAGAAGTGATGATCATCACTTCTCTTGTTCTTTGATTCTCAATCGCTCGTTCATCCTCGAGACTATAGAAATAGAGCCAATTCACTCTCTTTACAGCAACTCCATCTTCATAAACAGTCACTTCTCCAACTCGTTTCCCATTACTCATTGTCCATTGAAGTCTTAATAGTCCATTTGTAAACAATTGAGCCGTTCCATCAGGAAGTCCATCTTTCATCTGCATGATTGTGTATTCATGTTTATGATTATTCTTATATTCCTGGATACAGTACATACATCCATCAATTTCACGATATTCTGCAGGACCTGCTGGATAATACCCGTCTAGAAAGAAATCGAATGATCTAACCTTTCTTGTCCCATCTATAATTCAATAAACCTATCAAATGGTACATTCGGATTGCATGGACTAGACTTGTACCAAAATAATTGAAACAATTAGACACAAATTTCAGGAGATGAAAGTCTTACAAACAACGACAAGGATGGATATAAGTCCAATTCGAAGCAATTCGTTTTGTAGCAAGGAGATTCACATTCAGAGTGGAGAAAACACTCTTCATGCTATTTCCATGGGATAGAACATGAACACGTCCTTTTCTAGTTTCGTGTTGTTGAATTCGTATATACAATGGAAATTAGTACCGAAACTAAATACAGAACAATTTGTATTGTATTGAGCTATCTAGATCCTCGACGTCGTCAATTCTTGCGCTCCAGTAGTTCCCTCATCAATCGTGCAGTTCTGGAAGTATCTTCATATAGTTCTAATGACTTGTAGAGTGTCGAACGTATGACATTGTATCAAACTGTTGATGATTTGTGTCATCTGTTTCGTTTCTGTGGGTCTCTTCATCATCTGGAATGTGGAAATGAACGAATGACTCAATAATAGTGGCAACAATTACAAAACGAAAGTGTATTCAAGACCTTGGTTTGGTGATTGAAGCAGGATACTTGAGTGAACTAGTCTCTCTAGATCTTCAATGTGAAAATGGTGAATAGAAATGAATCTTAGATAGTCGAATAACAGATCGGAATGTAAGTCTCCTTTTCGAAGCATTGCAATCAGGCAATTGTGCCAAACTGCGAATAATTCGTCTAAGCAACAATGCAATGGGAGTGGGTGGAAGTGGTTCTATGGCTGTTTGTTTGTCTTCTGGATGCTTACGAGAAATCCAACACATTGATCTACAACGTATCAGAATCACGCTTCCTCTCTCCTAGATAATCTCATCTTTGCTGGAGGCATTCGGAAGATCACTCAAGCCTTCATGGACTTCCATTGTCGAAACATCCAGAGTATCGACTTCTCTCGTTGCCACATGGCTAATCCAGGTCTCAAATACTTCTGTAATGCATTGAATGGATCTCCTCTCATCAATCTACGTTATCTGAGGATCTATTGGAATAGTATCAATGCAGGAGGGATTCGTCATCTGGCTCTTACCATCTCATTAGGGATTCTGGACTCTCTCGAACTCTTAGACATTTCAAGTGAGTTGTATGAAGAATTGATGAGATAGGAAACAGCTTCGGAGCCAAAGGAATGACTCTACTCACAGAGAGTATTCTCCATGGCAATCATCTCCCTCATCTCCATGTTCTCATTGTTCACTGTCAGATTCTGAGTCTTCCCTAATTCATAGCATGTCGATTGAAAACACGAGGAATGCGAGCTCTAGGCTTGTTAATCAAACAACTGAAGGAATTGCGAGTCCTTTCTGTAGGCAGTAAGACTAAAGAATCGCTTTCTCCTAGATAACGATATTCGAGGCAAAGGAATTCTATATCTGTTTGAAGGATTCCGATACGACTGTTTCTACTTTCCAAATCTGCGAATTCTTGATCTCACCAACAATCGTCTTGGTTTGGAAGGAATGCTGTATCTGACTTCCATGATCCACAACAATAATTGTCCACAACTCGAAGAACTATCGCTTGGAAGTAGAAATAGCTTTGATAATTCAAGCTAGACAATCAAATCAAAGATGAAGGACTTCTTAAACTTGTCTACGAAATCAAATATGGTTTTCTCCCTCATCTGAAGACACTTTATCTCTCCAACAACCAACTCCATGATCGAAGTGTTCTTCAACTTGCTGCAACTATTGCTGATCGGAAAATCGCTCCAGCAGCCGAACTCTACATTGGCTGTAAAAACCAAGCAGTCCTTCAACTCTAGGCAACAAATTATCCAATATTGCAATTCAATCCTTAGTATCCTTGTTGTACGCATCGTTACAATCATCAAAGACACCAGCATTGAAATCAGTCATTCTTGAGAAAAGTCATTTCCTGGATTCATGATAAGGATTAGAAAAAGAGAAGATCCCTGAACGATTACTGAAACAAGCACTTCGTCCTCCTTATGAGCTTCCTCTTGAAGATTCATCTGATAATAGTCAATATCCAATTATGCCATTCTAACCAGCAATTTGTCTTGTTTGTTGATCAAGCGTTGTTCAGTAAATGACTCCAGAACCTTCTATCACTCTGGTTCATCTCCATTCCATTCTATTCTTCTTAATTAAACCAGAAATGAGAGAGATCAAGAAGATGCATGTTCAGTAATAACAATGAAAAGGATAGAGACACCATACTGAAGCGTTTCATGAACCATTCCTTGAAGCAGTCACAAAACTAGGATTATTTGCCTTTGAAGATGCCTGCTGAGAGAATTAGCAAGAAACACCAGTGTGTGGCTGATGGAGTGTTCTATGCCGAGCTTGATGAGGTAGGAAGTGAGTTAGCGTTGGAGTGAGAATTTAGCTCCTTCACCGTCAATTGGCTGAGGTTGGCTATGCTGGAGTGAGCGTCCGTAAGTCCACCATGAAGACTGAGATTATCATCCGTGCTCCTCGTCCCCAAGAGGTCATTGGTGAGAATTCTCGTCGTATCAACGAGTTGACTGCTCTTGTACAGAAGAGGTAGTGATAGAGAGTGTGTCTGAGAGGTAGATTTGGTTTCAATGAGAACAACGTCGTTCTGTATGCTGAGCGTGTTGCTGAGCGTAGTCTGTGTGCTCAGGTGCAGGCTGAGGCTCTGAAGTACAAGCTTCTGGCTGGTCTTCCTGTGCGTCGTGCTGCCTATGCTGTGATTCGCAGTGCTCTGGAGGCTGGTGCTAAGGGTTGTGAGGTTATTGTTTCTGGAAAGCTTCGTCAGCAGCGTGCTAATGCGATGAAGTTCAAGGAAGGTTATATGATCAAGACTGGTTATGCTTGCCAGGAGTTCGTTGATGTGGCTGTGCGTCATGTTCTGGTGAAGCAGGGTATGTTGGGAGTAAAGGTAAAGATCATGAAGCCTTCAGATCCTGAGGGCAGACTTGGACCTAAAAAGAATCTCCCTGATATCATCACTGTTCATGAGCCCAAGGAGTATCCTGTTCCTGCTTGGAAGCCTAACCAACCTGTTGAGAAGGTGAGTGAGGAGAAGGAGATGTAAACCTCTAATAAAAGGTCAAATGGTGTCCTTAGAGTGTTTGTTACTAATCATAGTTACCAATTATGTGTATCTATCAAACATGATGATGACCAAACCGATAAGGAAAAGGATACATTCCGCTCAGTCTTATTAATGCTTTTGAGTATACTCATGTATCATCTTATCCAGCATACGAGATAGTAGTTCACTTGGATTTACATCAGAAGATTCAGAATCATAGTCAGAATCATACTCCTCCACTTCAGCATCCGCATAAGGGAAATCCATTGGAAATTGAACTCCATTGGCACTCTTCTGGTTGTTTCCTGTCTTGGTCTTCTTCTTTTTGTTATTGCTTGGCTTCTTTATCTTACTGAGAGAACGAACTAATCATTATTCCTATCTCCAATCTCTACTCTCCAGATGAGCCCCATCTTTGATACCACATTGACGTACTGTCTTGTCCAATGGGAGTGGTGAAGAAGGCTTGACAAAGTCAACAATACACATACCAGCCATCTCATCCTTAGTAGGCTTATGACTCAAACGTATCTCCATAAAATATTCCATTACACTTTTGATCGATTGATCCAGAGAGCATTCATAATAGATGTTTCCATTGATATTCATAAACACGCTGATAGTCTGGTTGGGAGTCATCTTTGAAGCCTTGCGGACTATCATTCAATACTTCTCAGATTCTTTACCTGTCAAAGTCAT
>ENA-ORSL01001446-ORSL01001446.1-human-gut-metagenome-genome-assembly--contig:-NODE-1446-length-20014-cov-3.185130_pt1 | contig 20014 bp, 15 predicted proteins | sample MGYA00242190_ERZ509157 | MGnify/ENA primary metagenome ERZ509157 (study PRJEB26280, sample SAMEA2338664) | human gut metagenome | biome: human gut; feature: human-associated habitat; material: faeces...
AAACCCGCCGTAAAAATCACAATGGCGCACAGCGCAAGCATCAGCGACAGAGCGCACAATTTATCATCAACGGAATAATTTTTCATAACAGGCTCCGACCAGGCTCCGCACCGCAACAGGCGGAGATTTTTCCAAAATAATTATATCATCAAGGCGTCAGTTTGTCAACAAAAAGCACTACATAATGTAGGTAAAAAACGCCTTAAATCATATATATTGATAAAAATATTATATGTGTATTGACTTCCAACGGCCGACATGATAAAATACTATATATTTGTTTTATAAAGGCAATTGAAGTATTCCCCGAAAGGATAGAAATTAATGATAACTCTGCATCAAAACGGAACATATCTTGTAAAGGGCGTCCCGACGTCCGACTGCGCCGTTCCGACCAACGAGGCACGCCAAGCAACCATCGCATATTCCCTGCTACAGTCACACAACCGCTCCGGCAATCCGGACAAGCTGCGCATCAGCTTTGATGCCATGGTGTCGCATGATATCACTTACGTCGGTATAATACAGACCGCACGGGCATCCGGAATGAAGGAGTTTCCCATTCCCTACGCACTGACCAACTGCCACAACTCGCTGTGCGCAGTCGGCGGCACCATAAACGAAGACGACCACGTTTTCGGACTGTCCGCCGCGCACAAATACGGCGGAATATACGTCCCCGCCAACCAAAGCGTCATACATTCGTACGCCCGGGAGGAATTGACGGGTTGCGGAAAAATGATACTCGGCTCAGACTCTCATACGCGTTACGGAGCGCTAGGTACAATGGGTGTCGGAGAGGGCGGTCCTGAGCTGGTTAAACAGCTGCTGCGCTCTACATACGACATAAATTACCCCGAAGTAGTTCTGGTATACCTTACCGGTAAGCCACGCCGCGGCGTCGGCCCGCATGATGCGGCCATAGCGCTGGTGAAGGCTGTTTTCGGTTCGGATTTTGTAAAAAACCGCGTACTTGAATTCACGGGGCCGGGGCTGTCTAACCTGCCTGCAGATTTCCGTAACGGGATCGACGTAATGACGACCGAAACAAAGTGCCTGTCCTCTATCTGGCAGACTGACAACACGATAAAGGAATATTACGCAATTCATGGCCGCCCCGACGACTATCGTGAGTTGAAGCCCGGCAACGTAGCGTATTATGACCGTTGGATAGAACTGGATCTTTCCGCGCTTGAGCCCATGATAGCGCTTCCGTTCCACCCGTCAAACGCTTACACCATCCGTGAATTTACAGAAAACGCAGCTGACATTCTCGCCGGTGTAGAAAAGAACGCTGCCGAGCTGTTCAACGGGCACAAGCTTGACCTGCTGTCAAAAATCCGTTCAGGCAAGGTATACGCCGATCAGGGCATTATCGCTGGCTGTGCCGGCGGAATGTTTGACAGCATAGATGAAGCGGCCGCAATTCTCGCTAACGGCGGAACGTCAAACGGCAGCTTTTCGCTGTCGGTCTATCCCACCAGTGTACCGGTATCGCTTGAGCTTACCCGAACCGGTGTCACGTCACAGCTGCTTGAAGCAGGCGCGGTAATCAAGCCGTCGTTCTGCGGCCCTTGCTTCGGCGCCGGTGATGTTCCCTCCAACAACGGCCTGTCCATTCGTCACACCACGCGCAACTTCCCCAACCGTGAAGGCTCCAAGCCGGGTGAGAACCAGCTGGCAGGTGTCGCACTTATGGATGCCCGCAGTATCGCCGCAACTGCACTTTGCGGAGGCGCAATCACGCCCGCAACCGATATTGACTACGAAGCACCGCATCACAAATATCACTTTGACCGCTCGCCGTACGAGCACAGAGTCTATTATGGCTTTGGCAAGGCTCAGCCCGATACCGCTCTTATACTCGGCCCCAATATCACAGACTGGCCGGAGCAGTACGAGCTGGGAGAAAACCTGCTGGTCGAACTGGCCGCCGTCATTCACGACCCGGTCACAACGACCGACGAGCTTATTCCGTCAGGCGAGTCATCGTCCTACCGCTCAAATCCCATACGCCTGTCCAAGCTGACGCTGTCACGCCGCGTTCCCGAATATGTCGGACGCGCCGAAGCGGCCAAGCAGCTTGAGGACGAGCGCCGCTCGGGTAAGACACCTCAAAAGCTGACCGATATACTCAACCGCGTGGGCAATGCCGATGAGTTGATCAACGTCACGCAGACAGGCTCCTGCATATACGCAAACTCTCCCGGCGACGGTTCGGCGCGCGAGCAGGCAGCATCATGTCAGAAGGTACTGGGAGGCCTTGCCAACATATGCCACGCATTTGCAACCAAGCGTTACCGTTCAAACTGCATCAACTGGGGAATACTTCCCTTCACACTGGCAGACGGCGTTAACTTTGACGGCCGGGAAGGAGATTATGTGTTTGTCCCCGGTGTGCGGAGCAAGCTGGCCTCAGGAGATGAGCAGTTTGACGCTGTTCTGCTGCGTGCCGACGGTACATCGAAAGCGCTTACGTTATACATAACCGGACTTACCGATGAGGAAAAAGCTATAATTCTTGACGGCTGCCTCATGAATCACTGCAAAAAGCAGATGGAGGAACAAAAATGAGTAAAATTCAGATGAAGACACCGCTTGTCGAAATGGACGGCGACGAAATGACGCGCATCATCTGGAAACAGATAAAGGATGAGCTGATCCTTCCGTTTGTTGACCTGAAAACGGAATATTACGACCTTTCACTGCCCAACCGCGATGCCACGGCCGATCGAATAACCGTAGAAGCGGCCAACGCCGCAAAAAAATACGGTGTTGCCGTCAAGTGTGCGACCATAACTCCCAATGCACAGCGCGTTGAGGAGTACAAGCTGCACGAAATGTGGAAAAGTCCCAATGCAACGATCCGTGCCGTACTTGACGGAACTGTATTCCGCGCACCGATCATTGTCAACAATATAAAGCCGGTCGTAAAGACATGGGAAGCACCTATCACCATAGCACGGCACGCATACGGCGATGTTTACCGTGCCAGTGAAATGCGTATTACTGACGGCGGCCGCGCTGAGCTTACTTTCACGGCGGCAGACGGCACCGTCACACGCCAACCGATATTCGACTTTGACGGTCAGGGAGTGCTTCAGGGCATGTACAACAAAGACTCGTCCATACGCGCCTTTGCTCACTCCTGCTTCAGATATGCCATCGCAACCCGGCAGGATCTGTGGTTCTCCACCAAGGACACGATATCCAAAAAATACGACCAGACCTTCAAACTGATTTTCGAGGAAATATACAACAACGACTACAGGGCAGAATTTGAACGGCTGGGAATAACCTATTTCTACACACTGATCGATGACGCGGTTGCCCGCGTTATACGTTCGCGCGGAGGATTTATCTGGGCACTGAAAAATTACGACGGCGATGTCATGAGTGACATGGTGTCAACCGCGTTCGGCTCGCTGGCAATGATGACCTCGGTCCTCGTCTCACCCGACGGCAACTTTGAATACGAGGCTGCACACGGCACCATTACGCGCCATTATTACCGTTATCTCAAGGGCGAGCAGCCTTCATCCAATCCCATGGCTACAATATTCGCTTGGACGGGGGCTTTGCGCAAGCGCGGTGAGCTTGACGCAACACCGGAGCTTTGCCGTTTTGCCGACACGCTTGAGCGTGCCTGCCTTGACACCATTGAGTCCGGCACAATGACCGGAGATCTTACCTCACTTGTCGTTCCCGGCAGCGCAGTCACGCCGGTCAATACAGTTGAATTTCTTGCAGCTGTACGTACAAAACTTGAAAATGCAATATAACCGCCAAAATGTGGCCTGCCTGATTTTCTCAGACAGGCCGCAAATATTTTATTCAAAAATGCCTACAATACGCCGGACGCAGGATATATAGCGAGCTTCCCGTGTCAGAATATTGTCATCTTCCAAGGCAGGCCGGCTGAAGCGATAGCACCAGGCAGGCGTATGCCGGACGAAGAACTCAATGTCCGCCATAACAAGCTCGTCCTCTACCCCCTGCTTTGCCCACTTATAAAGCGCAACTGCCGGATCGGTTGCGCGTTCAACACATTCCAGCGTGTTCGTAATGTCATGCGCAGCAAGGTAGTCCGCGCACTGCGAGGTGATGTATGAGTTGACCTCAAGTACCGACGCATCCGGAAACATAAGTACAAGCTCCCCATCCGCACGCTCCATGTCCGCCCGTGCACAAATAGCATCGGATTTGTCGTCAACCCCGCTGCATTCGGATATACAGCGGTCACAGTAGTAAAGCGACATCAAATGATCCATGCTCCTTATTCTGCACGCCCTCTGTGCAAATCCAAGCGCTTTCTGACTCTGATTTTGTCCCTGTGAAACAAGACGCAGATTGTCGTCCTTCAAGCCGCACCGTAACGGAAGCTGCATAGCGGCCGCCTCTGCCTCATGCCATTTTTCTCCCAATTGTCGCAGCGATGTAAATACAGCCGACAGAGACTCTGAATATAAATACAGGTATATCAGCAAAAGACGGCATAACCGGGTTGGTTACGCCGCCTTTTCTTCAAGCCATTATTACTCCGTTACTAACCGTCAGTCGATCTCAAACCCGTGCATAAATCCGGTCATATCCGCCGAACAAATGTCCCCGCCGATCACTTTGTTGTGATACACTATGACATTCGCCCACACTGTTCCGTTGTAATCGCCGTAGTTGGTTATTTCCATAGTGTAGCGCGTAGCCTTTTTGCGACGGTAACGGGACAGATCCAGTCCCTGCTGCTTCTGTATCTCGTTGTAATTGGTGAAAATCCGGTCAAATTCGGCGGGAATCGTCACCTCCTGTACCTCGATCGGCTCGCTCTTGACCTCCCAGCCAAACTGCGCCAGAAAATGTGCCACACCCTCGGCGTCCTTTACCTTGTCGTAACGTATGCTCTGTTGACCGGACGCCGCCGCACCGACTCCGGTATTGCCGCTGCTGTCAACGCCGCGGATTGCCGGCATAAATGCCAGCAGTGTTATAAGTGCCACCAGTGCCACGCATATGATACCTACAAACTTCAGTGTTCCCGCACGCACAGAATAAATGAACATATGTAAAAACCTCCCTGCGTATATCGCTTTCTGTAGCAATATATTCGCATGGGAGGTGCAATATAACCGTAAATTCAATAATTATCCGCCACATGATAGCGGTTGCGGTGCACCGCAACGCTCTGAACCACGCCGGTTAAAATATAAATTGCAAGCACGGACGAGCCGCCGTAGCTCATGTAAGGCAATGTAATGCCGACCACCGGCAGCATACCGAGACACATGCCGATATTTTCGACTGACTGCACCACTATCATACCGGCAAACCCGGCGCAGATATACGTTCCGCAGTCACCGCGGCTGAAGCGAGCCAGCCTGATAACACGCAATACAATAAACACCAGAAGTCCAACCACCACCAGCGCACCGACAAGCCCGAACTTTTCGCAGAACGTACCGTAAATAAAATCGGTGTGCGAGGCGGCATAGGTTTTGTAAACACTGCCACCGAACATGTCGCGGCCGAATATCCCACCGTTTGCCACCGATGACCGGCTTTTGATAGGCTGATATCCCTTTCCGAGCGGGTCGATGTCCGGATTGAAGCCAACGAGAATACGTTCTCTCTGATCATTCCGCAACAGCTTCCAGCCAAGCGGTGCGGCAAGTGCCGCAAGGCCGACACCGCCTGCGAAATACCAACCGCTGAGTCCGGCACAGAACAGCATGACCGCGCAAATTCCCACGTATACCAAGGCCACACCGAGGTCTCCCGAAAGCAATATCAGACCGATGTATCCGCCCGCATGAACCGCAAGCGTCAACAGCACCAGCGGACGGTTGATATGCTCCCGAACACGGTACAGATGATATGAAAACGTCAGAAGCAACGAAGCCTTTATGAATTCCGACGGCTGTATGCCGAACGGTATGAGAGGCAGATACAGCCAGCTTTTGTTTTCCCCCTCGCTGGTACCAAACACCAGTGTAACGACCAGCAAAAGCAATGACGCACCGTAAATAAATATGCCAAGCTTTTGCGCGATAACGCGGTAATCCACCGTTGCGATGAGCAGCATAAGCACAAAGCCCACACAGGTAGCACCCAACTGCATGACAATACGCTTGAGACCGAAGGTTGAATATCCTCCGATCAGCGTAACGATACCCGCCAGCGACAGCGCCGAAGTGGCTGCCAGCAGTGCAAAATCCATGCGTTTGATATTACTGACGGCCTCGGCGGCAACATCACGAAAACTTCTCATAGGCCACCTCCCCGCCTTAATATACAGGAGGTACAGTCCTCCTCAGGTGTATAACTGCTTCACCAAGCTCGATGCGATCAATACTGTCTGCCCCAGACCACCATATGCTTGGCAGGTTTGCCGCAGCATACACAGGTGTCTGCAATGTGTTCTTCCTCAAAGGGAATGCAGCGAGACTTGACGCCTCCGGTAATATCCTTCAGCTTGTCCTCGCAGGCCGAATCTCCGCACCACATAGCACGGATAAAGCCGGACTGTGTATCGGCGATATCCAAAAATTCCTCATAATTATGAGCGTCGTGAGTACGCTGGCGCAGGTTGTCAAGTGCCCTCTCGTACAGCTCGTCGTGAACGCGCTTGAGCGCGACCTCGACGGCCTCCTCAATATTATCAAGCGAAACAACTGTCTTTTCACGAGTCACACGGCTGACCAGCACGCAGGAGTTAGCCTCAATATCGCGTGGCCCCAGCTCAAGTCTGAGCGGAACGCCCTTCATCTCATACTGTGAGAACTTCCAACCGGTGGAGTTTTCACTGTCATCCAGCTTAACGCGGAACTTTTCCGCAAGCCGCTCGCGCAGTGCTCCGGCAGCTTCAAGCACACCGGGTTTATGCTGTGCGATAGGTATGATTGCCACCTGAATAGGCGCCACGCCGGGCGGCAGTATAAGACCGTTGTCATCGCCGTGTGTCATAATAATGGCCCCTATCATACGTGTGGAAACGCCCCACGAAGTCTGATGCGGGTATTTGATCTTGTTTTCACGGTCAGTATATGTGATGTCAAAAGCGCGTGCAAAGCCGTCGCCGAAGTAATGTGACGTACCGCCCTGAAGCGCAACGCCGTTGTGCATCATAGGCTCGATCGTATAGGTTTCCATTGCGCCCGCGAACTTTTCCTTCTCTGTCTTGCGGCCTACGACAGCAGGTATAGCCAGTGTCTCTCGATAAAAGTCCTCGTAGCACTTGAGCATGCGAAGCGTTTCCTCACGTGCCTCCTCCTCGCTCTCGTGCATGGTATGCCCTTCCTGCCACAGGAACTCAGAGGTGCGCAAAAACGGCCGCGTTGTCTTTTCCCAACGGACAACATTGCACCACTGGTTGTACAGCTTGGGCAGGTCGCGGTACGAGTGAATTATATTTTTATAATGCTCGCAGAACAGAGTCTCGGAAGTCGGACGAACGATAAGCCGCTCGGCCAGCTGCGTCTGTCCACCTACAGTGACAACTGCGCACTCGGGCGCGAAGCCTTCAACATGATCCTTCTCCTTCTGAAGCAGCGACTCGGGAATGAACATGGGCATATACACGTTTTCATGTCCCAGGCGTTTGAATCTCGCGTCCAGAACATGCTGTATATTTTCCCAGATGGCGTAACCGTACGGGCGTATGACCATGCACCCTTTGACGCCGGAATAGTCGGCCAGCTCGGCCTTTTTTACCACGTCGGTATACCATTGCGCAAAATCAACGTCCATGGACGTGATCTGCTCTACCATTTTTTTGTCCTGTGCCATATTTCACCTTTCATAGTCTGAGGCAGTGTATTACACCGCACCGGTGTTGCCGCAAACTCATATGCATAATGTAATGATATTTACTCATTCTAATAATAGTTTATTATATAGCATAATCGGCAGGTTGTCAAGGAGGAAAACACAAAATGGACGAAATGTATTATCCGGGACAGGTCATGGTGCTGTCAACACGGCTGGACCGGTTGGACAAGCCCGAGGCGGTCGCCCGGCTCGAACGTATGCTGACACACAACGCAGTGACTCCCGGTGCGGTTTTTACACTTAATCCGGAGATGCTGTATCGCAGTGCCATCGACCCGCAGGTCAACAGCCTGCTGAACTCCGGAGATCTCAACGTAGCGGACGGCATCGGTGCGGTATGGGCGGCCAGGCGGCTCGGCACGCCCCTTCCCGGACGTCTTCCCGGCATCGAGCTTGGTGAAAGCGCAATTATGCTGGCAGCCCGCTATAATGTTGGTGTTTACCTGCTCGGCGGCCGGCAGGAACCGCCCGTAGCACACATGGCAGCAGAGCTGCTGTCGGCGCGATTTCCCGGACTTACAGTCCGCGGCGCTCACCACGGATATTTTGATGCCGACGGTCCCGAAAATGACGCGGTTATCGATGAGATCAACGCCTCGGGCGCCGGACTGCTCATAGTCTGCCTCGGTTCTCCGCTGCAGGAACACTGGATCATAGTCAACCGACACAGGCTGACATCAGTTCGGGTTGCAATGGCGCTCGGCGGATCGGTAGACGTGTGGGCAGGGTGTGTGCGACGTGCCCCGCGCATTATACGCCGTGCCGGCTTTGAATGGCTGTGGCGTATCGCCTCCGATCCGTCGCGGCTACGCCGCGCGGCGGCGCTCCCGGCCTTTGTCATGATGACACTTAAAGAAGGGCGCCGGACACGAAAAAGGTTCCGTAAACGCCACAAACAAACCGGAACTCCGTGATTCCGTTGTGATTTTGCACACAAAGTTAAGCTTTATCGTTCAAATCATTTGCAAACTCACGATATTTTGATAAAATTTCAACAAAGCTATTGTATATTTGGTATTTCTGAGTTATAATATATATTTGGGTGGGAATGTTTTCCTCCCTGGAATGACAGAAAAATCAAATTTTTATAATACGGAGGATTTCCAAAATGTCTGTTAAAGTTGCAATCAACGGCTTTGGCCGTATCGGCCGTCTGGCTTTCCGTCAGATGTTCGACGCTGAGGGCTATGAAGTAGTCGCAATAAACGACCTCACCAGCCCCAAGATGCTTGCTCACCTGCTCAAATACGATACCGCGCAGGGTTCCTTCTGCGGCAGAATCGGCGAAGGTAAGCACACTGTTTCCGCTACCGAGGATTCCATCATCGTTGACGGCAAAGAGATCAAGATCTACGCTGAAAAGGACGCCAACAACTGCCCTTGGGGTAAGCTCGACGTCGATGTTGTTCTCGAGTGCACCGGTTTCTACACCTCCAAGGAAAAGTCCATGGCGCACATCAACGCCGGCGCCAAAAAGGTCGTTATTTCGGCTCCTGCCGGCAATGACCTCAAGACTATCGTCTTCAACGTCAACCACAACACTCTGACCACCGAGGATCAGATCATCTCCGCCGCTTCCTGCACCACCAACTGCCTCGCTCCCATGGCTCAGGCGCTCAATGCTTATGCTCCCATTCAGTCCGGTATCATGACGACCGTTCATGCTTACACCGGCGACCAGATGATACTTGACGGTCCCCAGAGAAAGGGTGACCTCCGCCGCTCCCGTGCAGGTGCTCAGAACATCGTTCCCAACTCCACCGGCGCTGCAAAGGCTATCGGCCTTGTTATCCCCGAGCTTAACGGCAAGCTGATCGGCTCCGCTCAGCGTGTTCCTACCCCCACCGGCTCCACCACCATTCTTGTGGCTGTTGTCAAGGGCAAGGACATCACCAAGGAAGGCATTAACGCCGCTATGAAGGCCGCTTCCAACGAGTCCTACGGCTATAACGAGGATGAGATCGTTTCCTCCGACGTCATCGGTATGCGCTATGGCTCGCTGTTCGATGCTACCCAGACCATGGTTGCAAAGATCGACGATGACACATATCAGGTTCAGGTCGTGTCCTGGTACGACAACGAGAACTCCTACACCAGCCAGATGGTCCGCACCATCAAGTACTTCGCAGAGCTGAAGTAATTCTTACAAACCGAATAAAGCAAGCCCGGCAGACGGTTTTTCCTTCTGCCGGGTGATTTTTATTTATTTAAGCTTGATCATACGAGGCAGCTTTTCGTATTCATCTTCACTGCCGAGATATACAAATTCCTGAGCCGTGGTAACGTCGTAGTGCCCACCGACACCGCTACGCACATTGTATATACGCGAAGCACGGTAGCCCTCGGCGGCAAGGTGTGTTTCCTCGTACTCCCAGTGCGTTCCTATGTGCACCGGGAAATACTCCCGACCGTCAGATGCGGGAACGCGGCAGTCAGTCAGGACCGCTTCGGAGCTGATGACATCACCCCACGTACAAACGTGACGAACGATTCCTACTCCGGGGGCGAACCAGAACTCCTTGCTGCCGCACCACATATAGGCGTATCGGTCACGGAAGTAATAGTCGCGTTCCATTCCATCAAGCTCAACATTGATCGTCAGCTTAAGACAATTGTCAAACGTACCGCACGGCACCGTGACACTACCGCCCTCGGTAACGGATATGTCTGCTACGGCATTGTCCTCAAGCTCCGGAACAGTCCGGCGCACCGTATACCCTGGCTTCCACTCATGATTCCAAAGACATCCCGCGAGCAAAGTCAGATATCGCATCGGCTTAAGCCCGAAAATTCTGTCCTCATAGCGGCCGCGCTTGCCGTACTGATACGGTCCGAAGCAATAGTTCTCACCTGTCTGATATACGTTTTCGTCACTGACAATAATACAGGTAGAGTGCACCGACGACGGACAGAAGCGGTAGCCGCGCTTGTAATAATCCGAGAATCGCGTCAGCGTGTCAATGCCCTCAAGTGCCGCATTGACAGCATCTGCCGACGAATTGACGCGCACCGCCGCGCGAAGCATTTTTATGGCTTCGTCTATGCGCCAGCGGTTGCACAGTGCTTCACATGCGATGACATAGCCGTCCGAGCCGATTTTGTCCGACATATCATCATCAAAAATTTCACGCCGCAGAGAGAGAAGATTTGTACCTGCGCATATTCCGATATTGCCCTCGGCATAGGTAACATGTCTTTCGATATGGTAGTATGCATAATCCGGCACTCCGCTACCCACAGTATATACCCAGCGGTTGCCCTCAGCCAACGGGAGCAGTCCGGAGCCTCCCTGAATACGGCAGTCAGACAGCAGATATTCTTCTGTAATTCCGTCCTGCTCGGAAAACAGCACACGAACAAGACCTATGCCGTTTTTGTACCATGTATCGAAGCTGTAAGGTATACCCTTGCGTCCGTCCACGACATCGCCACGGTAATGCACACAGCCGTCATAGTCTCCCGCCGGAACGCTGACCGCCTCGTCGCAGCTTACACAGGTGAACGTACTGCCATTCGCTGCTGTAAAGTGATCACCCGCTGACATTCCGGCATCGAACATAATGTAATCCACCCTTGACGCCCAGTAAAATAACGAAGCGAACTTCAAATCCCCGTGTTTACCGCGTGTGATGCCCGGTTGGGCCGTAAATACCAACCGTTGTCCGTTTTTAACCAATTGCTCTCCTACAGCTACTATTCCAGATTCAGGGAACGCGGCATGCTTGAGATTCAGGTCAATTGCCCGCACCGCGGCACGTGCCACAGCGTTCATAGCTCTATCCCTGTAAATAAGATGTCCTGCCAGCTCAAAATCCGCACGTGCGGCGTCAATGTCGTTATTTATCTTGGACCAACCGCGCCAGCATATCAGCTCACCGCGAACGCTGTCATAGTCAGGCGAGTCTTTGTATTTCTCAAGCTCCGGAAGCGCCGTATTCTCAATATACTTTAACTTAGACTCCCCGCTGAGTTTGCTGAAGTACATATCAAGCAGATCTCCCCTGATAAATGTCAGGTTGCCGCTGTCGTCTGCACACTCACGGGCCTGTTTTTTGAGTGCGTCATCGCCGTCGCCTCTTGCCGAAAGCAGCAGTGTATCTGTCATATAATACTGACGGCGCGTCGGATCCGGCAACTGACCGATAAGTGCTTCAATGTCCTTCAGCTGTGAATAATATGAAGGATCGTACGCTTTGTGTATCCTTTTGTAGTATAGCAGTTCGTTTATACGCTGACGTATTCTCTGTTCAAGTCCTGTGGTATCAATGTTTTTCATATTCATATCGCAAAGCTCCTTTCTGAGTTTCTGCCGTGCTTCAAACAGCCGGCGTTTTACCGTCCCCTCAGGCAATGACAGCCGTTGTGCAGTCTCCCTGACGCTGCAGTCGTCAAGGTAAAACAGCAACGCGACATCGCGCTGTCCCGGGGACAATCTGTTAAGAGCCGCCCTGACACGTCCGATATTCTCACATCGCTCAAAGTGCTCGTCCGGTTGCTGCCACATGTCCGACTTCACTACCTCGGCAAGCTCCGAGATATCCTCATCTGCCGCGTGACAGCGCACGCGCCAGCACCTGCGCCGTACCGTCGTGGTTAGCCACCCCCCGAACGCATCCGGATTGCTCAGCGAGCGAAGATGCAGAAAACAGTCACTGAAGGAATCCTCCACCGCCTCCTCGGCACGGTGGTGGTCACCGGTAATTGACAAGGCATAGCGGTACATTTGGCCGGAATAACGTGTCACCAGCTGTCCGTATGCCTCAATATCTCCTCCGAGAACCATGGCCACCAGTTCACCGTCAAGCATTTCTTCACCCCCTCTGCTATTAAAGAGCCGTCATGTACCGGAAAGGTTCGCCTCTGCGATAAAAAAAGCTCAGCGCTCCAAAGCCACTGAGCATTGTTTTTTAAACCAACGCCACTTCGCAATCGTTGGACTCGATACGCACGCGGCGTCCCTTCATGATCAAAAGGCACTGATAATCACCAACGCGGAAAGGTTCGGTCCTCTGACAGAATATGCCTACGTATCCCAGCGGAAACACATCTTCGTCAATGGCTATCTTAGCCCTCCCGAATATGTTACGGCAATATACCACATTATGTACCGCCTCACCTGAATTAATAGTCCATGTTTTTTTCATGCTGATGCTCCTGTCGTTTTTTCTTATGATACCACGTAATAGGACCGCTGTCAAGTCAAATGTGACATGCAAAACGGCTCCGCAAAAGCGGAGCCGTAAATATGCTGTTCAAAGAACGGCACGCAGGAAGCTCTTTGTGCGCTCGTTCTGCGGATTGTCAAACAGCTGAGCAGGTGTTCCCTCCTCGGTGATAACGCCGTCACTCATGAATATGATACGGTCGGATACCTCACGTGCAAATCCCATTTCATGCGTCACGATGACCATCGTCATGCCATCCTGCGCAAGCTTGCGCATAAGATCGAGCACCTCGCCCACCATTTCAGGATCAAGGGCGCTGGTAGGCTCATCGAACAGCATGACCTTCGGATTCATTGCCAGCGCACGGATTATAGCAATACGCTGTTTTTGGCCGCCGGACAGAGTCGACGGATAGACGTCGGCTTTTTCCTCCAGACCTATACGCCGCAATAAGTCCATAGCACGGTCATACGCCTGTTGCTTTATCTGCTTTTTGACCGCCGACGGCGCAAAAAGTCCGCCCGCCTTTTTGGTGTTGATGTACACCGGCGCCAGCATTATGTTCTGCAATACCGTTTTATTGTTGAACAGATTGAACTGCTGGAACACCATTCCCATATGCTGACGGTGCTTATTGATATCGACATGCATATCTGCGATATCCTCACCGTCAAATATTATGGAACCGGAGGTCGGATCCTCAAGGCAGTTAAGGCAGCGCAGAAATGTACTTTTTCCGCTTCCTGAAGGGCCAATGACGGCAACCTTCTCACCGTCCTTGATAGAGGTGGTGATACCGCGGAGCACCTCCAGCTTTCCGAATGTTTTGTGGAGATCAATTACGTCTATCAACCTTGCGCAACCTCCTCTCCATAAGCTTGATGAGCCCTGTTATCATCATGACCAGCACCAGATATATCAGTGCCAGCATTAAATATGGAATAATATAGCTGTAGTTTGAATCGCCTATCTGACGGAACGCCTTGGTCAGATCGACCACGGCAATAAAGCTGACCACCGACGTTTCCTTTATCAGCGTGATAAACTCGTTGCCGATTGTCGGCAATATGTTCTTTATGGCCTGAGGTACAATGATCTTGAGCATCGACACCCAGTAGCCGAGTCCCAGTGCGCGTGCGGCCTCGAGCTGTCCGACATCGACAGACTGTATACCGCTCCGCATTATCTCGGACACATAGGCACCGCTGTTCATACCGAACACGACTATGGCCACTGCCAGCTTGTCAAGCTGCAGATTGAGCGCCGGAAGCAAAACGAACCAACCGATCAACAGTTGCACCACCATAGGGGTGCCTCTGAAAATCCCCACATAAATATCACAAATTGCGGACATGAAACGCGGCAACCAATGATATTTGGGTATCACCTTTATCATGGCTATAATTGTTCCGATAACAATACCGATAAGCAGACCGAAGACCGCAATCTCCAAAGTAGCTACCAGGCCGTCGAGTGCGACCTGGTAGCCTTTGGCTGTGATGAATTTATTGAAGAATAATTCCCATTCTACCTTGCTCATTATTACTTAAGCGCAGCCAGCTTTGCAAGCACTTCATCAGCGCTCTTGCAGCTGTCAAAGGTGGTGTCGTTCTTCATGGTAAGAATGACCTGATATGAACCTTCCTCGTAAGGAGTGGAGAAGTTGATGATTTTGGAGCGTGCAGGAGTAATCGTAAGACCGGAGATGGCAACATCAACACCGTTCTTACCGATGGAAGTAACGACAGACTCAAACGCCATGTCGGAAATGACCAATTCCATACCCAGCTCGTCGGCAATCATCTTGGCAAGCTCCATATCGATACCGGCATATTCGTTGCCGACTGCGAACTCGTAGGGGGCAAACGCAGCGTTGGTGGCAACTACCAGCTGATCCTTACTTGCATCATATGTCCCTGCGGGAATGGTAGTACCCGACCAGGTTGCGGCGTTGTCGTCGGTGACATTTGCATATTTGTCATACAGTGCGGCGATCTCGCTTTTCTTGGAAGCAAGCACGTCATTGATCTTGGTCAGCAACTCAGGCTGATTCTTGTCAACACCGATACCAAAGTCCTCTTTGGTAAGAGCATAATCAATGAGCTTGATATCAGAGTTGGTAGCGACCAGGCTCTTGCCGACAGCAGCATCGATAACAACGTATTTGACGTTGCCGTTCTTCATGTCAGCGACAGCCAGACCTGCATTGTCGTATGACTGAGTGGAAACATTGGCATAGCCCTCAAAGCCGACATCGGCGTCACCCTTGAGAAACAATTCACCGGTGGTTCCGGCCTGAACACCGATCATTACCTTTTTATCGGATGAGCAAGAAGCAAACATTGCACAGCCTGCCAGCATAAGCAGGGCAAGAACAAGACTTACGATTTTTTTCATTGTGTGAATCTCCTTGATTGGATAAATTTGATGCCTTATTATAACTCTGTCTTTAACCTTTGTCAAGAGGGTTTATGAATATTTTTTCGGATTAGTTCAATATTTTTTCACTTTTTCGCAAGCTTTTCAGCCAAATATGCACCAGTGAATGAATATTTGCACGATGAGACATCTTCCGGAGTACCTTGCGTAACGATTGTGCCGCCTCCGTCTCCGCCCTCGGGGCCGAGATCTATGATGTAGTCTGCACATTTTATGACATCAAGATTGTGCTCTATGACCAGCAGTGTGTTTCCGGCATCGGTCAGCCGTTGCAATATGTCAAGCAGACGCTTGACATCGTCGCTGTGCAAGCCGGTGGTCGGCTCATCCAGTACGTACATTGTTCGTCCTGTGTCACGCTTAGCCAGCTCAGTCGCCAGTTTGACACGCTGTGCCTCGCCTCCGGACAGCGTAGTCGCCGGCTGACCGATTTTGATATATCCGAGTCCTACATCATACAGCGTTTGCAGCTTGCGGCGTATCTTGGGAAGTCCGTCAAAAAACGCAACTCCCTCCTCCACCGTCATGTCAAGCACCTCGGCGATGTTCTTGCCTTTGTAACGGACCTCAAGCGTGTCATGATTATAGCGTTTGCCGTGGCAGACATCGCAGGTAACATAGACATCAGGCAGAAAATGCATCTCAATCTTTTTAACTCCGTCGCCCTCACAGGCTTCGCAACGACCGCCCTTTACATTAAATGAAAAGCGTCCTGAGCTGTAGCCGCGCGCTTTGGAGTCCTGCGTCTGGGCAAACAGGTCGCGTATATCTGTGAAAAGTCCGGTATATGTGGCCGGATTTGAGCGCGGGTTACGCCCTATCGGACTCTGGTCAATGCAAATGATCTTGTCAAGATGCTCAAGTCCGTCAATACGCTTATATTTTCCGGGACTGGTGTAGGCATGGTTGAGCTTAGCAGCCAGCACAGGATAAATTATACCGTTCACCAGCGACGATTTACCCGACCCGGACACGCCCGTCACGCAAACAAACTCACCGAGCGGAATCTTTACATCAATATTTTTTAGATTATTCTGTGCCGCGCCGTAGATCTCAAGATAATAGCCGTTTCCCGGACGCCGTTTTTCGGGCACCTTAATGCTCTTTCGCCCTGACAGATACGCACTTGTTACGGAATCCTTGTTTTTCTTCACCTCGTCCGGTGTTCCCGCCGCCACTACACGGCCGCCGTGAATTCCGGCTCCCGGTCCTATATCAATAATATAGTCGGAGTTTTCCATGGTTTCCTCGTCATGCTCCGCCACAATAACGGTATTGCCGAGGTCACGCAACCGCTTCAGCGTATCAATCAGCTTGCCGTTATCACGCTGATGCAGGCCTATACTCGGCTCGTCCAGTATATACATGACGCCGACCAGCGATGAGCCTATCTGCGTTGCAAGCCGTATTCGCTGTGCCTCTCCTCCCGACAGTGACCCGGCCTTACGTGTCAATGTCAGATAGTTTAGCCCCACACTTTGCAGAAAACCAAGACGCGCCCTGATCTCCTTGAGAATGTCCCGCGCGATCAACGCCTCATTATTGCTCAGCTTCAGATTGTCGAAGAAGTCGAGCGCCGACGTAACCGACAGCGAGCACAGCTCATGAATATTGAGTCCACCGACCGTCACCGCCAGCATAGTGTCGTTCAATCTGCGTCCCCCGCAGCGCGGGCATGGGGCTTCCTCCACAAACTGCTCGTAATAATCGGCCGCACCGCCCATTGCAAGCCGGTTTTCCATCATCTTTATAACGCCTTCGAATTTTACGTCCTGAATATGCTCTTCGCCTGAAAAATACCGTTTGATATGATACAGCCGATCACCCGTGCCGTAAAGCAAGGCATGCATGGCATCTTCCGAAAACTGCTCGAGCGGCATGTCCAGAGTAAAACCCACCGCCTGTCCGACCGCCGTGAACAGCGGACCGTTCCAGCTTTTCTCCTCCAGCGTTTTAAAGCCGTTGACGGCAATTCCGCCGCGGCTGAGCGACAGTGAACGGTCAGGCATGATTTTGGCAAGTGAAATCACCCGCATGTCTCCGAGTCCCGCACAATCCGGGCAGGCGCCGACCGGATTGTTGAACGAAAACATACGCGGCTCAAGCTCACCGAACGAAATGTTGTGTTCCTCACAGGCATAGCTCTGAGAGAACTCCAGCTCACGCGGCTCACCCTGCCGCGGCACCGTAACGATTATCAGGTGTCCGTCGGCCAGCGACAGCGCTGTCTCAACCGAATCGCCCAGCCGTGAACGTATATCATCGCGCATGACCAATCGGTCCACTACGATCTCAATTTTATGCTTTTTGTTTTTGTCAAGCTGAATTGTTTCGGACAGCTCGTACATACTGCCGTCCACACGTACACGGACATATCCGCTCTTTTTGGCATCGGTAAACACCTTTTCATACGTTCCCTTTCGGTCGCGCACAACCGGTGCCAGCACAATAAAGCGCTCTCCCCCCGGAAGCTCCATTATCCGGTCGATTATCTGGTCTGTCGACTGTCGGCGTATCTCCTTACCGCAGACCGGACAGTGCGGAACACCGACCCGCGCATAAAGCAACCGCAGATAGTCATAAATTTCGGTTACGGTTCCAACAGTAGAGCGCGGGTTGCGCGATGTGGTTTTCTGGTCAATGGAAATCGAGGGCGACAGTCCTTCGATCGAGTCAACATCAGGCTTGTCCATTTGTCCGAGAAACATTCTTGCATATGACGACAGCGACTCAACAAAACGCCGGTGTCCCTCGGCGTAAAGCGTATCAAAAGCCAGCGACGATTTTCCCGAGCCGGAAAGCCCCGAAAGAATCACCAGCTTATTGCGCGGTATCGTGATGTCTATATTTTTTAAATTGTGAACTCTTGCACCTTTGATAATAATATTCTCTGCCATTCTTGCGCCTCAGCTACGTGGTTTGAAAAATTGATAAAGATTACAGGGTATCATGCCGTTGTACAGCTTGCGCACCTTGTCCGCGCGACGTCCGTACAGCCGTTCAAAGTTCTCGGACGCAGACAAAATGTATATCTGCCACATTCCGAAATTGCGGAAGCAACGCCCGATCTCGCGGTACAGCTGTTCCGCCTGACTTATCTCGAGCATACGCTCGCCGTACGGCGGATTGCATACAATGCTTCCGCGCCTGTCGGGCTTACGGATCTTAGTCGCGTCGGCGGCAAAAATGTTGATATTTTTAACCACCCCCGCCCGTGACGCATTTGCCTGTGTCAACCGGAGCATATCGGGATCAATGTCGGATGCCCACACCTCATAGTCAGGCGCAGCCGGAACTGCTTCCCGTGCCAACTGCCGTGCCGTGCTCCACGCCTCGGCACCGAGTATATCAAACTCCTCGCCCGCAAAACGGCGCCCAAGCCCCGGAGCCTTGCCGGTCATTATCATAGCGGCCTCAATGGCTATTGTACCCGAGCCGCAGAACGGATCCCACAACAGCACATCGGGACGCGGCCGCGAGGTCAATACCAGCGCCGCCGCCAGAGTTTCGCGCAAAGGTGCAGCACCTGCCTCCGGTCGGTAGCCGCGCTTGTGAAGTGCGATACCCGAGGTATCTATCATAAGCGAGGCAGTGTCCTTGAAAATAAAAAACTCAACCTGATATTTTTTACCTGTTTCCTCAAACCAACTGACCCCGTATTTGTCCGACAATCGCCTGACGATAGCTTTTTTGACTATTTTCTGACAGTCCGGCACAGAAAACAACGTGCTTTTGATAGCATGTCCCTTAACCGGAAAGCAATCGCGGATTCCGATAAATTGCTCCCACGGCAGCGCCCGTGTTGCCTCGAACAGCTGGTCAAACGTCTTGGCTTCAAAGCTGCCCAGACGTATATATACACGCTCTGCCGTGCGCAGATTTATGTTTGCGCGGGCGATGTCAATTTCGTTGCCGACAAAGCTGACGCGCCCGTCCATTGTGTCAGTGCGGCGAAGCCCCAGCGCATCTATCTCAGCTCCCAACAGCTTTTCAAGGCCGAAAAGGCAGGTAGCCACTAATTGAAATACAGCCATTATATCACTCCTGAATAATACTAAGCCATGTTCCGGCAGATATTTTGCCCGCGTAACTCATTGCGGACTGCTCGAATGCAGTACGTTTCTGCGTCACACTGTATATCTTGCTCTTTCACCACCAATGAACTTGGGGCGTGTCCGTGCAGCCACGAGGTTTGCCTCGCCAATCTGCTTCACTGCCAGCCGCACCGGTACTGCTACGTCCCGCAGATGCATACCGATAAGCGTGTCACCTATGTCAAGCCCGGCGTGAGCTTTGATATGCTCTACCGCCACAGGTTCCTTAAACTCGGCATATGCGGTTGTTGCAAATGAGCCGCCTGCATGCTGCCAAGGCACCACACTGACTATTTCATATCCATACTTTTCCGCGCACTCGCGCTCGATTATCAGCGCACGGTTCAGGTGCTCACAGCACTGAGCCGCAAGATATATTCCGTGCTCACGGCAAGCGGAGTACAGCATTTCAAAAACGCACTGCGCCGCCTCAAGTGAAGAATCCTTTCCTATATGTCCTCCGACTATTTCGGACGAAGAGCAACCGACCACAAG
>ENA-ORSL01001451-ORSL01001451.1-human-gut-metagenome-genome-assembly--contig:-NODE-1451-length-19971-cov-3.287708_pt1 | contig 19971 bp, 21 predicted proteins | sample MGYA00242190_ERZ509157 | MGnify/ENA primary metagenome ERZ509157 (study PRJEB26280, sample SAMEA2338664) | human gut metagenome | biome: human gut; feature: human-associated habitat; material: faeces...
CCGGTTCTTTGCCTGCTCTTTGCCTCCGATACATCGGCTGCACTGATGGCGGCACCGCTGTTGTCGATTCTGGCACTTTCCATTGTTCCGGCCTGCCTTATAACCGCCACAAATGCAATTCTTCAAGCGCAGGGACGGGCAGAGAGCACGATCGTTTCAATGCTGTGCGGCACGGCAGTAAAGCTCGCAAGCGAACTTATACTTGTTCGCCGTCCAGATGTCAATATTTTCGGCGCGCCGCTCAGCACGCTGCTGTGTGATATAGTAGTGGTTGCCGTAAATATTTATATGATCGTCAGATGCTCGCAGGCTCCGCGCGGATTCTGGCGTCCGATAATAACTATGGGTATATGTGCTGTCGGAGCGGTCGGAGGTGCCGGTATTGTGTGGTTTCTGACGCCGCTTGGACATATGGCGGACTCGGCAGTAATACCAGCTGTTGTGATTGCAGCGGCTGTTTATGCCGTGCTGATGCTGGTATGCAGGGTCATAAGGCCGGAGGAATTATTACGAAAGGGAAGTAAAAACGATGGAGAGACAACAGAAAATAGACTATCTTCTTAGCCGTGAACACTACAGCATTGATGATCTGAATATGATAGTAGACATACTTCGCAGTCCCGGAGGATGTCCGTGGGACCGCGAGCAGACGCATAAAAGTATTCGTCAGGGGTTTATTGAAGAAACCTACGAAGTGATCGAGGCTATCGATCGTGACGATGCCGTGCTTATGTGCGAGGAGCTGGGAGATGTGTTGCTCCAGGTATCATTTCACGCGGACATTGAGCGCGTGAACGGAAGGTTCACGTTTGATGACGTTACCGACGGAATATGTCGCAAGCTGATACACCGTCACCCGCATGTGTTCGGAAATGTGCATGCCGATACTACAGATGCGGTGCTTGCAAACTGGGATAAGATCAAGAATGACGAAAAAAGCCGCCGCACGGTAACGGAACGGTTGAAAGCCATACCGCCCATGTTGCCCGCGCTTATTCGGGCTGAGAAGGTAGGCAGCAAGGCGTCCTGCTTTGATTTTACAGACGCTGACGCGGTTATGGATAAGCTACAAGAGGAGCTTGACGAGGTAGGAGAGGCTGTGGAGACCGGTGACAGAGAGGCTATACAGGAAGAGATCGGCGACCTGCTACTGACTGTCACGAGTCTTGCACGTAAGTTGGACATACAGCCGGAGCAGGCACTGCAACAGGCCACGGATAAATTCATTGAACGATTTTCAATAGTGGAAAGTGCAGTTACAGCTCAACATCGTGACATAAATAATGTTGATGCACATGAGTTGGATGAAATTTGGGAAAAAATTAAGCATAATTAATAAAAAATATTATAAAAACTATTGAAATAACAGTAAAATAATGATATAATGTTTATAACCAAAATATTTTGAGAGGTAAAAATATGAACAAAGCTCAACTTATTAATGAAGTCGCAGCTCTGGGCAGTATTAAAAAGAAGGACGCCGCAGTCGCTGTTGACGCAACTATCGAAGCCATTGTTAAGGCTTTGGAAGCCGGCGAAAAGGTCCAGCTTTCTGGATTTGGCACTTTTGAAGTGAAAAAGCGCGGCGAGCGTACCGGCCGTAATCCCAAAACAGGCGAGACGGTTGTCATTCCGGCAACGCAGTACCCTGTATTCACCTCCAGCAAGGCATTGAAAAAGTCTTTCAACTGAATATGCGTCTTGACAAATTCCTTAAGGTTTCGAGGATAATCAAGCGACGCACGGTTGCCAACGATGCCTGCGACACAGAGCATGTCAGCGTTAACGGCAAGCGTGCAAAGGCATCATATGACGTTAAGGAGAATGACATTATTGAGATAACCTTTGGCCAGAGAACTCTCAAAGTACGTGTTCTGAACGTCAGGGATTATTCCCCAAAAGCCGACGCCGCCTCTCTTTATGAGGTAATCGAATAATCCGGACAGCTTCCGCATATGCTTTAATATCAGTCATATGCGGAGGTTTGTTTATGAACAATGACAAAACTAAGGCGCCGTTGCCGGACCATCATTTGCAGCTGAATGCACGTGCACACGCGGATATTTCAGGCGTGCGTCAGGTTATCAGCTTTGATGAAAACGGAGTTCAGCTTATAACGGAATGCGGAGAGCTGACGCTTGAGGGTAGTGATCTTAAGGTCGGCACACTGGATACACAGCGTGGAGTCGTTTCGGTAGACGGCCGATTGACCGGAATATATTATACCGATGACGCACCGCGTCGCCGCCGCGGACTGTTCGGAAGGAGTCGCGACTGATGCATCTTGACCCCTGGGCATTGGCACGTATGACGTGGCTGTCGGTGCTGACAGGTGTTGGACTGAGCCTGTTTTTGGAGGCGTTGCGTTTTTTGTGGTGCCTGTTTGGTGCGGATTGCGGCAGATGTGATATGTCTTGCTCTGACGATAAGTCAAAAATATCTTCTGACGTCAGCCGAACGAGCGCGGTGACACGCAGTGAAAAAGCATGTGCGCAGCAAAAGATATCATGTACTGTAAACGGTGGTCGCAGAAACACGGCTGGTGGCGAGGCGGTGGCGCTGTTTTTTCGCGATATATTGTTTTTTACAGTGTCGGGTGTAGTGTTTGCCGTCTTTGTATACTGTACAAATAATGGGAGGCTACGATTTGCCGCGGTAGCCGGACTGCTCACCGGATTTTTCATAAGTTATGCAACATTAGGCAGGCTGGTTCGTCGTGTCAGCGGAGCAATATGCCGTTTTATAAGAGCATTTATACGGACGCTGTTGCGTCCGGCTGTGTGGGTCATACGCGGAGCGGTAAGGCTTGCACACCATTGCAAACAAAAAATGAGTGCCGCAAAGCCAGGCGGCACAGAGAGGAGCAACAAAAGTGTCGGAAGTAGCAATGACATCTGTCGGAGCGGACATGGGGGCTGGAGCTACAAAGTCCGCCGGCGAAGAAACAGTAAAAGTAAGACCGGAAAACACGAGGGATGCAGCGCCCAAACTCAGGCGCATTAACAGAATAGCAGTGTGGAGCGTGATTATACTTGTGGCACTGCTGGCGCTGGGGATTTTTGTGGGGAGTATAATGGAGTATAACAGCCTGCAAAAGGAGCGTCAGAGTCTGGAGCGGGAAATCGAATTGGCCGAGCAGAATATTGCCCGCTATCAGCACGATATTGATGCTCCCATTGACGATGAGTATATCGAACGCGTGGCCAAGGATAAGCTTAATCTCATAAATCCGGACGAGATAATTGTCCACAGCGATAATTGAGCGTGGAGTAAAATCAACTTTGCAATACATAATGCAGCGCACAGCCCTTCGATAAAAGAGACTGTGCGCTGTGTTTTATTTTGTAGGGTTGTCCAGCTTTTTCTCAAAACGCAGCATTATATCACGCATTTCAGTGAGCACGTCGGCTTGAATGGCCACATCTTCTATAAAGCTTTTGCGTATCTGCTCTTGACGCATTGCTTCGGCAGCCGCCGTAGCCTCAGCCTCGGCTTTTTTCTTCTTCTCTAATTCTTTTGCGTGCTCTTCCGCGGCCGCCTTCTCACGATTGCGGAAGGTTTCTTTGAATTTCATGAACACCTTGAGCACAACATATATTGTCAGTGCAATGACGAAAAAGTCAATTGCCGTCTGCAGAAACGCTCCGTATGTCACGGCGACCTCGGCTACCGCTTCAATCCCGGCCTCCTCGTTCGCTTCAACTGCCGGGCGCAGTACCCACTTTAGGTCGGCAAGACCGCCTGCCGGCAACAGCATACTGGTCAGCGGAGTTATGATGCATGATACCAGACTGCTGACAATTTTATTGAATGCTGTACCTATTACAACTGCAATTGCAAGGTCGACTATGTTTCCCTTGACGGCAAATTTTTTAAAATCTGTCCAAAATGCGCGCGATTTTTTCTCTACCTGTTCGCCGAACTCTTTGGTTGCATCGATAACATTGTCTATTTTATCTTTTTTCTTTTTCATACTGCCTCTCCTGATAAATTATTTATTAAATACTAACACATTAAGTAGCACTTGTCAATCATTTTGACCGATTTGAAGCACAATAAAACCGCCCGACTTTATGGCGGACGGCTTTATTAACGATTAAATCATGCTTTCTGAAGTGCATTTCTGCATCTCGTATTCGGAAGCATGTGTGTCGTGCCCATGCTTTTTTATAAACAGTATAAACAGCACTACGGCAGCTATACAGCATATGATATCCGCCGCTGGAGTAGCGCATACAATGCCGTAAATTGGGTAAAAGGCGTTGAATATAAACATGAGTGGAATGTCAAGAATTCCTTTGCGCATCAAGGCAAGTATAAGGGATTTTGCCATGTGTCCGGTTGCCTGGAAGAAGGAAATAACAGTGTATGCCCATGCTGAGAAAGGTGCACCGACGCACATTATTTTCAGAAAGACGGAACCGTAGTTGTGTGATTCGGCACCTTCTTTTATGAACAGGTCTATAAGCTCACCGGAGAACACAAATGAAACCACCATACATGCAGACGAAATGATTATTGATATCATGGCCGACAAATACACGGTGTGTCGCATACGACGACGATTACCCGAAGCAAAATTGTAGCCGATGAGCGGAAGTACACCCTGCGCCATTCCTCGAACCACGCAATGTGCAAGCATATTGACCTTTTTGGCAACTCCTATCCCGGCCTGAGCCGCGGTGCCGAATGTACTCATAAGATTGTCAAGCACGGCATAGGATATATTCTCGCACAGTGTCATGAGACAGGCGGGAATGCCTATACTAATGATGTCAAGCGGAATTTTATCCCGGAACATGGCCTTGTCTGGTTTTGGAGAAAGAATCATGTTCTTTTTGTTGATAATTATAAATATTATAAAGTAAATCAGCGCTCCGCAGTTGGAAAGCATTGTGGCAAGCGCGGCGCCGAGGATTTCGTTGCCCGGTTTGAGAATCACGAACATAAACAGTGGGTCGAATACTATATTAAGCAGACCGCCGATGATAATTCCGAGGCTGGCCTGCATTGACCGTCCCTCGGCTCGTATAAGGTGGGAGAGCAGGGTATTAAGTGCCGTTACGCTTCCACCGCACACTACTACTACCAGCATGTACTGGCAGGAGTAACTGTGTACATCGGCCGCCGAGCCGCCAAGCAAGTTGACAAATCCGTCCATGAATATGTAAACCCCGAGCGAATATAACATTGACACGACAACACAACCCCATATTGCAAATGCTGACGCCAGCTTTGCCTCTTTTGTACGTTTGGCTCCGAGCAGACGTGATATAACGCTGGCCCCTCCGACGCCGAACAGGTTTGAAATGGCTGACAGAAACATGAACGCCGGCATACATACAGTGACGGCGGTTATCATGGCGTCGCTTTTGGTCAGACCTACAAAAAATGTGTCGGCCATGTTGTAAATGACGAGTATAATCTGTCCCATGATTGACGGCAGAGCGAGGTTTATTATTGCCTTGATAACGGGACTTTCTTCAAACAAATACTTTTCTCTCTCGCGTGATCTCATATTTAATTAAATCTCTCCTTGTTTCTGTCCGAAGCCGAATTTTTTAGTGCCAGGGCTGGTGTGTTGTAATAATTTTGAATGGTTCTGACTATTTCCTGCATGTCATCATCTGGGCGGTAGAGTACTCGGACGCTTCTGCTCATGTTAATGCCTTCAAGATTGACGACAGCAACATCTTTGCGGTTGACATAATCAAGGCAGGCATTGTTTGACAGAACAGAAATGCCGTAGCCACATCTGACAAGACGTATGATAGTGTCTATGCTGTCAACCTCCATTATAACGTTCAACTTATCAATCGGTACTCCGGCGCTTTTCAGGCTGGATTCAAAAAGAACCCGCGTGCCTGATTTTTGAGGCTTAAGTATCAGCTTTTCAGAAAGCAGCTGGGATATGGTAATGATGCCATTCTTCTCCCACTTGCTTCCTGGCTGTACCGCCACGGTAAGGTGGTCGGTGTCTATCATGACATTGCCGAAGCTATTGGTATCGCATTGCCCTTCAATGACGGCAATGTCGATTTCGTAGTTTTTCAGCTTGTCGCACAGCTCTTACGATGTGCCGGACGTCACCTTGAGCTGGATCGGTAATCTGGAGCCGGTGAGTGCTGACAGCACGCCGGTCAAGGCATAGTTCTCGGCGCTCGGCGTAATGCCCACGCACAGCCGCTCAAGGTGGCGGTGAGACAAATCTATGCCGTCCGATATTTGCTTGCATACCGCCTGAATTTTTTGTATGCTGCCCACTACAAGCTCACATTCTGCGGTAGGGGTAAGACGGTTTTTGTTTCTTATAAATAATGTAGTGCCAAGTTCCCGCTCGACTGAATGTATTTGTTGTGAAACGGCCGAGGGAGTTAGAGAAAGATTTCGGGCGGCTGCTGTATAGCTGCCGAAGCGATAGACTACGAGAAGCGAGTCATATCGCTGATCATATCGAATATTATCAAGCATTTTTGTTCTCCGGGGGTGAATCTTTGCTGTGTTCAGAGGTAAGAGGATTGTCGGTATTTTTGTTTTCAGACGAATTTTGTTTGTTCGCGCGACTAAATTGTTCGGGTCCTTTTTGGGGATTGCCCGCAGACTGCTTTTTCCAGTCGGTGTAAATAATTAATTCATCTTCATCGTAGCAGGACCGGTTGAAGGTGTTATTTGAGTAAAAGCCTAACGCACTTTGCATGGCATGGTTGCTTGTATGTATCAAAAGCTCAACGTGTTCATCCATGAGTCCACACCGTTGCCTTTGCATCAAAAAGCTCCTTTCATGATTTTTCGTGGAAAATGAGTATTGAATTAATACTTGACAATTCCCGTGCTTTTGTTTATAATTGTACTCAGCAGTCACGATAATGTCAAATTATAAATATAAGTATATATATAAAAAATATTTATATATGGAGCTGATATGATTGATAATAAGGTATATACTCTTCTTAAGGTGAACGAGTGCGGCAGCTTTATTGCAGCTGCCAATCAGCTTAATATTACCCAACCGGCGGTCAGCCAGCACATAAAAGCGCTTGAAGATGAGCTGAACATAACCATATTCGAGCGTGGAAAAGGCAAAATAGTATTGACAAAACAGGGCGGAGAGGTAATAAAATGCGCAAAAAAGCTTGTCGGCATATACACCAACTTGATAAAGGATATAAACGACGGAACCAGCCTTACTACCCACCTGACAATAGGTGTTACACACACAGCAGAGAGCAATCCTATAGCTGAGGCTCTGGCCAATTACTGCTCAAAGAATCCCCGTGCAAACATTAAAATGATTACAGACACTATAAGTAATCTTTATGCCATGCTCAAAACCTATGAGATAGATATTGCCATTGTGGAAGGGCGAAGTCACGATCAGGGAATACGCTATTTGCTTATGGATACAGACTATCTTGTGCTGGCCGTTTCGCCGGATCATCCGTTTGCCAAAAAGAGCATGGTTACGTTGAATGAGCTTAAAAAGGAGCGTATGATATTACGTTTGCCGAATTCAGGGACGCGCAATCTTTTCGTTGCCCATCTTGAAAGTAACAATATGAGTATAAATGATTTCAACGTAATACTTGAGGTGGATAACATCGCAACCATCAAGGACCTGATCCGACGTGATTTCGGAGTGTCGATACTGGCACGCAGTGTCTGTCTCGATGAGTTGAAAAAAGGAAAAATCGTAACGCTTCCTGTTGAGAATCTCAGCATGATGCGAGAAATCAACATAGCCTATCCGGCTGATTTCACGCAGTTTGACCTGCTACGCGACATTGTGAGGAGTTATAACGAAACACTGAAATTATATAAATAGACAGATATGTATGCTGCTTTAAATGTAACTTTCCCCTTGCAATTCAGGGTTGTTTATGATAAAATGTACATAAAGAAATGCGTAAATATCAGCGTTTCCGGCGTTGATATTATCAAAGCCAGTAAGGAGATTTTAAAAATGCCGCCAAAACCCAAATATACACGTGATCAGATATTGGATGCGGCTCTTGAGTTAGTCAGGGAGCAGGGAATAGACGCACTGACTTCAAGAAGACTCGGAGAACGGCTCGGCTGTTCGGTCTGCCCCATATTTACTGTTTTCAAGGACATGGAGGAACTGAACACTGCCCTGCGTCAACGAGCCTGGGCATGCTTTGAGGACTACATGAAAGTTGCCAACGACTATAACCCGGCCTTTAAAAAACGCGGCATGCAATGGGTAAAGTTTGCCCGGGAGCAGTCCAGGCTGTTCTGCTGGCTGTTTATGCGCGAAACGGGACGTGAGGCCGGTTTTGACGAGGTGCTGAGTTTGATACCGTTCGGCAAGCAAAAGGATATCGACATAATAATGCGGGATTACCGTGCAACACGTCCGCAGGCAGAGCATCTGTTCCGTCAGATGTGGACGTACACCTACGGACTGTGTGCACTTTGTGCGACGGGTGTATGCGTGTTTTCTGAGGGGGAGATATCTATGCGCCTTGGTGAAGTATTCAACGGAATGATATATGTTCTGCAATCCGGTAACACGGATGCAATATCCATACTTCCCGCCGAGCTTGGCAGCGCCGACAGTGCGATCATTCAGCGTGGCCACCCGGATCTGAGCCGTGGGAACTGACAGATCGCTTTTATCAATAAAAACAGGCTTCGCAACCGTCAGTTGACATATTATACATCCGGCTATATTGCCTGCAACCGCAGTTTGGTGTAGAATACGGGCATCAGACGGTGATTCCGACTGAAATAATATTGACATGCCGCGGATGCGGCTGGAGGCAAAATTATGATATTGGCAGACAAGATTATTTTACTTCGTAAAAAAGCGGGCTGGTCTCAGGAGGAGCTGGCGGAGCAGTTGGGCGTGAGCCGTCAGTCGGTTTCAAAATGGGAGGGTGCACAGTCTATTCCGGATATGGACAAAATTCTTCAGATGAGCCGCCTGTTCGGTGTTTCAACGGATTATTTATTGAAGGATGAAATTGAGCAAATACCGCAGGCGGAGCCAGCGGCAGAACCGGGGGTACGGCGTGTAACAATGGAGATGGCGTCCGATTATCTGGAGCGCCGCAGAGTAGCGGCACCGCGTATGGCCATAGCCACGTTTATGTGCGTTATCTCGCCGGTGATGCTTATACTTCTGGCAGGCATAAGCGAGCTTCCGGGCTCACGGCTCACTGAAAACGCCGCGGCAGGTATTGGGCTCGGTACGTTGCTTGTGCTGATTGCAATCGCAGTGGCGATATTTATAAGCTGTGGCTCACGGGTACGCGACTATGAGTTTCTGGACAATCAACCGTTTGAAACAGAATACGGAGTTACCGGAATGGTCAAAGAACGCAAAAGCAATTTTGCGGCTACATACAGCAAGCTGAACATAACCGGCACGGTTGTTTGCATATTGTCGGTTATGCCGCTTATAATAATTGCTTGCCTTGAAATGCCGGATATTGCATGTATTGCCTCGGTGTGCTTTCTCCTGCTGGCGGTAGGGCTGGCTTGTATTGCGTTTGTTTACGCAGGCGTGCGCATGGGGGCTATGCAGAGATTGCTGGAGGAAGGCGATTTTGAACGTCGCCACAAGGAGAAAAGCGGCATTACCGGGGCGTGCAGTCTTATTTACTGGCTGATTGTTACGGCAGTATATTTGGTGACAATTCTTACGCCATGGGGGCAGCTGAAAATGCCCAACAGCTGGATAATTTGGCCGGTTGCTGGGGTGCTTTACGGAGCGTTTATGGCAGTTATCGGTATTATTGAACGTTGTGCGAAAAAGTAATGCGTGACGAAATTTCACTTTACTATGAACAGCGTGGAACCGGCTTTCCGCTGATATTGCTTCACGGCAACAACGAGTCGCACGAATATTTTGCCGGACAGATTGAGTTTTTTTCACACTACTACCGTGTCATAGCGCCGGACACTCGCGGGCACGGACGCTCACCTCGTGGTGACGCACCTTTTACAATACGTCAGTTTGCCGACGATCTGCATGATTTTATGGCAGAGCGGGGAATTGGCAAAGCACACATACTGGGCTTTTCAGACGGCGGTAACATTGCGCTGTGCTTTGCGCTGAAATATCCCGACATGGTGTCGGGGCTGGTACTGAACGGTGCAAACCTGACCCCTTCCGGTGTAAAAGCTGTTGCTCAGCTTCCTGTAGAAATCGGATATCGCATTGCAAGGCTGTTTGCCGGACGCAGTGAAGCGGCTCGCGCCCATGCCGAGATGCTGGGGCTTATGGTCAACGATCCCAATATAGAGGCATCGGAGCTGAAAGTAATCACGGCGCCGACGTTGGTGATAGTAGGTGACCGTGATATGATAAAGCCCGCCCATTCCAGGCTGATTGCCGGGGCAATTCCGGGGGCGAAGTTGTGCGTGGTGCATGGAAATCATTTTGTTGCCGGGCGTAATCCCGAGCAGTTCAACAGGGCAGTATTTGAGTTTTTGAGCGGGCTGTCTGCCACGGAGACACAATCATGATTGAAAATCAGGAGGTTTGCGTGAAAGTTGCTTCCATCTAAAAGTGGAATATACTTTTTCACGCCCGAATTTTGCCGAGGCAAAATTCATTTATTTTTATTTGTGTTGCCGCAAAGCGGCAGAATGGAGGTTAATATGGATGTAAAGAAAATATTATCTAAATGTGATCACACATTGCTGTCGCAGACGGCGACATGGGAGCAGATAAAGGCTATTTGTGATGACGGAATGAAATACGGCACCGCGTCGGTATGTATACCGCCGTGCTATGTTAAGCGCGCCAAGGAATATGTCGGCGACCGGTTGAAGATATGCACTGTTGTAGGATTTCCAAATGGTTACAACACGACTTCTGTCAAGCTGTTTGAAACGCGCGACGCAATAGATAACGGAGCCGATGAAATTGATATGGTCATAAACATCGGCGCGTTGCGCGACGGGCAGGACGAATATGTGCTTGACGAAATACGGCAGCTTAAGGAGGCGTGCGGTGCTTGTGTGCTTAAAGTGATCATTGAAACCTGCTTGCTTACCGAGGACGAAAAAATGCGCATGTGCAGCATTGTCACACGAGCCGGAGCAGACTACATAAAGACTTCCACAGGTTTTTCAACAGGCGGAGCGACACGTCAGGACGTGACGCTTATGGTTGCCAATGTCGGCAGCGGCGTAAAGGTTAAAGCTGCCGGCGGTATTGCTGACCTGAACGATGCTCAGGATTTTATCGATCTGGGTGCAGACAGGCTGGGTACCAGCCGCGTAGTTAAGGCCGTTAAAGCAATGGAGAAAAACAGCTGTCAGTGAAAAATGCTGCTTATAATACTAAGGCGATAATACTATAGCAAAAAAATACCCATAGAAACAAATATGCCCTCTGCCGTAATGACAGTGGGCATATTCTATGGGTATTTTTTATCTTGTTCCTCCGCCGAATCCGCCGCCGGAGAAGCCTCCTCCGCCTCCGAACGAAGCGCCGCCGCCTCTGCCGCTTGAGTCAACGGAATGAGCCGCATTGTACCCCGACTGATATGAGCTGTTGATGATCGCGTTGAGAATAATGAAGTTTGTCATGCTGTTGTCGAATTCCTGAATTTCGGGATCGTAATATGGAGCGACCTTTCGCAGCTCGTCCATGGTTTTCTGTGCCACCTCAAGCAGTGTGGCATATACCATGTATTCTTTCCACAGCGCAACCTCAATGGTGGTTCGCTCCTTCATAAGCGTGAAGTCTCTCAGAAAGTTGTAGAAGCCCGCAAGCTGATCAAGCTGTGCAATGCCTTCCGGAGTGAGGTCGTTTAAGCCGTGGACTCGATCAGATTTGTTCGGCCGTACGTAGCAGTTCATCTGGCGCAATTTTTTGCGGCCATATGTTTCAGCCAAATTAAGCGGCTGTTCAATTGACGTGAAGTGATTGGTGATGTATTTTTTTAGCTGATCCTGTGTTGCGGTATCACTGCCATTTGGGCAGGCTTTATGCAATGCCTCATAAAGTTTCAATAAACGCTCGTCCTGCTCAGGTGGCGTGGTGATGAACTTCATTTCCATCTTTTTGGGCGAGTCTGCCTGTGGGGACGTTGAAATATACCCTTGTGCCATCATGCGCAACAGCAACGCGCTGAGCAGTGACTGCTCATGCGTCATACCAAACGGGCGTGCCATTGCGAACGAACGTTCGAGATCTCCGTCACAGGGAATGTCACGGTAATAATCAGCCGATTTGATGTGATTGCGTGCCTTGACGTATATTACAATTCTGTAAATAATGTAACAAACAGTGCCTATGACCAACGCTGCGATAAGCAAGGCGAACAGTCCCATAATAATATACATAATCACGTCCATAAACGTGAGTTTATGCGGAACCTCTTCATAACTACTGCCTCGGAATGCGTTTTGCTTAAGTTGCTCAAAGCTGCCGCCAGCCACACGGTGAGGAGTCAGCAGACCTGAGTCCAGACGCAGCATAATTATACAACTTGAAGAGCTTCCGTCAAGCGGAGAGTCTGTCTGTGCTAACACGGTGCCGTTGTCAAAAACAATGGTACCTTCGTAACCGAAAGCCCAGATACCGCTGTTATCTGCTGACAGCACAGTCCCCTCGGGCGCAAGTATGCGCAGCGTAACATTGGTTGGGAATACACTCATTCCCGGATTGACAAACTGAAACAGAAAACCGTCGTATCCGTCTGTGTATGTGCCGACAAGCCCGGTTACGGTGTATGAAAACGTGTAGGTGTTGTTACCGTACTCGGATATGCCGAAGCACAGCTCATAGCCACTACCCGTAGTAACAATACCGCATTTGTGCGCTTTGTCGTCAAATGAAGCGTCCACGTCCCATTTTCCGATGTTTTCAAATTCACCGTGACTGTCCGACACTGTAAAATCGTCGATGTCCATATCTCCGAGGTTTTCTATTGGCAAATATACCTCGGTACCCTCGTGAAAGCTACCTGTCCATACCTGAGTTATGCGCCCGTCCCCGTTGGGCTGCAGCTCAACTGTGAGGTTCATAGATGGGACGCTGTTTTTGGCTGCGGTGGTGAGTGGGAGTGCAAATGTCAGACATATCAGCAGCAATACTGCCGACATCAACCTGATGATGTTTTTACGCTTCATGGCTTTCAGTGCATGGACGGCATCTCGGTCTTTCCCGCGGGCACTTCAAGATACTCACGAATTTCAAAGTGCAGCATGGATGCCACAATTGATGAGGGGAACATACGGCATGCGCGATTGAGCTTTGTCACGCTGTCGTTATACACCATGCGGCTGACGCGCACAGTGTCTTCATATTTGTTGACGCTGTCCATGGTCTTAAGGTATACTTCATTTGATTTCAACTCGGGATATGCTTCGGCCACGGCATTGATACTGCCGACGGCGCTCTTGAGCGCAGTCTCCTGAGCCTGTACGTCTGCGGCGGTGCTTGTAGGTGTCAACTGACGGCGCAGCTTGATGGATTCCATGAACACCTCTGTTTCATGACTGGCAAACTGACGTGCAAGGTCAGACAGCGCAGTAAGTGCGTCCCAACGTGAGTTGAGCTGAACACCGATCTGTGACATAGCATTATTGATGTTTTCGTCCAGCTTTACCAGACTGCGCTGTGTTGAAATAAAATACAGTATAGCGATGATCAAAAGTACGACTATGATCGCGATGATAATGATTGCAGTGGTTCCCATTATAGGCCTCCGTAAAAAATGTTGAGGGAACGAATTCCCATATAGTTATTTTACTATATAAATTGAGATAAGTCAATAGTAAACACGGATAATCAAAAAAATCCCCCGGAAATATCAATAGTGTTGAAATCTGCAAAAATGTATGCTATAATATGGGAGGATCAAATACTTCATAGGAGATACATATATGGCTGGCTCCAATAACCGATTGAAATCTGTTATGTCGGTGCTCACGCTGGCGATTATGCTTGCAGGTGCGTTTACCGCGTGTAACCAAAACAGTCCTGCCGGCAGTATGGCTTCGTCCACCACCACGGAACCGGTTTCAACGAAAGCTCCGCAGGTCACTACCGACAGCGAGGAGATGAAGAAAATGATCGCAGAAGTCGAAGCGCTCAGATATAACGGAGAGTACTCCGAAAAAACAGGCGCCCTGGCCGGAACGGACGCACTTGGACGTGAGCTTCCGCTTGACATTACAGTAGACAGTGAAGGAGAGAGGAGCGTTGGGCTGTTTTACTTTCTGTGGCAGGGACAGCACGGAAATAGCGGCCCGTATGACAACTCTGTGATAGCTGAGGTTTCCGGTGCAACCGACAGTGAGTCAAACTGGCTGGCGGCCGGCGGCGGAAGTGTAGGTGCCCATCACTTCTGGGGCAAGCCTATGTTCGGCTACTACACCTCGGATGATGCGTGGGTCATGCGTAAGCACGTGCAAATGCTGACCGATATAGGTATTGATTATCTTGTGTTTGATGCAACAAACGGCTTTCATTATGCAGATCAGGCGCTCAGGCTCATGGCAATACTAAATGAGTATCACAAGTCGGGTATTGATGTTCCGAAGGTGGCCTTTTACACAAACTCATCTTCCGGAAAAACGATCAACAACATTTATACGGATATATACAAAGCACATCCTGAGTACAAGGAGCTGTGGTTTTGCTGGGACGGCAAGCCTATGATAGTCGGCAATTCGCGCGACACTGCGCTGTCGAACGAGGCTAAGAGCTTTTTCCGCATCAAGGCCAGCCAGTGGCCCAATGCGCCAAAAAATAGCGACGGATTTCCGTGGATGGAGTTTTCACGTCTGTTAAGCGACAAGGCGGTGTACACTGTCAATGGCAAAAAGGAGATCCTCAATGTATCCATTGCACAGCACAGCGCGACCTGCGTTATGAGCGCAACGGCGTGGTACGGTGCCAAGGATCGTACACGTAGCTGGCACAACGGAAGTAATGACACGTCACCGGATGCTGTGCTTTACGGATATAATTTTGCCGAGCAATGGGAATGGGCGCTGAAACAGAATGTGAGCAGTATTTTCGTTACCGGATGGAACGAATGGGTTGCGCAACGTCAGCGTGCCGACCTTAACCCAAGTTATCCTGTTTTCTTTGTTGATTGCTGTGACCCAAATACCAGTCGCGATGCAGAGCCGATGGAAGGACTTTTCGGTGATAATTACTATATGCAGTTAGCCTCATATGTACGGCGCTACAAAGGGACTGCGGCCAGAGTGCGGATAGGTGATTATGCTACGCCGACAAGCGCTGCGGATTTTGCCGGCGCTACAGCGATTTACGGTGACTACCGCCGTGATACCGTCAATCGTTCAAGTCTGGGATTTGGCAACGAGCACTACAGCGACCAAACAGGGCTTAACGATTTCATCGAGGCACGTGTAATGCGCGACGCCGACAATATTTACTTTTACATACAAACGGCTTCCGATATCCGTGACTGGGATGCCGAGGGACGAATGACGCTGTTTATAAATACCGGCTCGGAAAACAGTTGGAACGGATATGGATACTGCGTTAACCGTAGGGCTGTAAATGACGGTATAATGACGCTTGAGCGTTTTGTCAGTTCTGATGAAAACGGATGGAATTGGGAAAGTGTGACAGAACTAGATTTTAAGGTGGACGGTGATACAATGACAGTAACCGTTCCACGTCATTCTATTGGACTTGAGTCCTGTCCCGACCCGCGGCTTGATCTGATATCCCTGCGTTTTAAATGGGCAGACGGTTATGAGCCAAACAACGTTTTTTCCTTCTACAAAAACGGGGATGCCGCACCGATCGGCAGATTTGACTATGTTTACAGCAATGTAAAATAAATAACAACATATTTCAAGGAGGAATAATTATTATGAAGAGATTGATTTGCCTGATGCTTGCGCTGGTTATGCTCACTGTTTTGATGATTTCCTGCAACAATCAGACGGATACTCCGGAGGATACGACCACGGCGTCGTCCTCAAATGTGCCTTTGGATACAACAACTGCTGCCGAAACAACCACTGCAGTGCTTGATATAGTGTTCGGCCGCAACGGAGAAAAGTCGGATTATGTGGTTATACGTCCTGAAAAGTGCGGACAGAAGCTTATTGAAACAGCTGCAGAGTTGTTTCGTGCCATCAATGCCGTTACCGGAGTCAGCGGCTCTATCAAGGACGACTGGTACCGTAATGAGTCTGAAATTGCTCCTCATGAGATATTGATCGGAGCAACGAACCGGCCTGAGTCATCAAAGTATACCGATACACTTAAGGCTAATGACTGGATAATAACTGTTGAAAATGAAAAAATTATTATCAATGGAGGAAGCGAAACCGCTACAATAAACGCGGTCAGATATTTTATGGAGAACTATGTTGCGGGCAAGACCGACACGCTGTCACTGCCCGGAAATACCGATTATCATTATGTGTCTAAGCTTGACACAATCAATGTACTTGACGTCAAGGATAAACTGAAAATAATCGGTCGGTATTCCGAAGTCAAGGATGGAATTACCTGTGACTGGACGGCGTCGGGAATTGAATTCACCGCCGATTGCGAGGGTGAGGTAATTGTCGGACTTACGTCTGCAAAATCAGCGTCGGGCAGTGGCTACGACGGCGATTCGTATTTTACCGTATATGTTGACGGGATCCGTCAGCAAGAGCGCCTTGAGGCCAAGGTGGGTGAGTGCCAGCTTACAATTGCTTCCGGACTCACAAAGGGAGTACATACCTTCCGCTTGTTAAAGCAGTCGCATGTTGCCCACTCCAATACCGTAATAAGTACAATTTCACTCAACGGAACCATCGGTGACCGTCCTGCTGATAATAAGATATATCTTGAATTTTACGGTGACAGCATCACCTGCGGATATGGTCTTGCAAGTGAGTCGGTCAAGACGATTGCGGGGCTGGCAAACAATGATGCGTATTACTGCGACGGAACCCAGACCTATGCCTTTCTTACCGCCGAGGCGCTCGGCGCGGACTATTCCATGGTCAGTGTGTCAGGCTGGAGATTGGCGGGTACGTCGGCTTCGATCCCCAACACCTGCTATCCTTTTATTAACTGGAACCGCAGTGGCCTGAGATACGACTTTACTGCACGTGTGCCCGATGCAGTAGTCATTAATCTCGGTACAAATGACTATTCCGGTTCGGTTGGTGATCAGGTGTTTGCCCAGGACATGGAGACGTGGATAAAGCGTATACGCAAGGACTACGGGAATGACAGCCTGCCGGTTGTATTTGTGGTTAACTCAATGAATGACGGATATCAGAATGTCATTAAGGTCAAGCTTGAAGAAATGGGCGGAGAGAGCGCCGGGCTGTATATGCTCAAAACCGTTCTCAATCGCGGCGGTCTGAGTAATCATCCCACCTGTGCCGGCCAGAAAAAGACAGGCGAGCTGTTGACAAAGCTGTTGCAGGAAAAGGTTCTGGCCAACTGAAAATACTGAATTTTCAACTATAGTGAAACAACTGATGAATATTGCAGTGCTTGATTATGATGCTATGGGCAGGGACTTGTCGCTGGCGCCTCTTGAGGCGCTGGGACAGGTTACTGTTTATGGCAAAACAGCTCCGCAAGAGGCTGCTGAGCGTGTGGCAGGAGCGGAGATAATTGTTGTTAATAAGGTCAAAATAACGCGCCAGGTTATTGAGGCAGCGCCGCAACTCCGTTTGATATGCGAGTTTGCCACAGGTTTTGATAACATTGATCTTGCGGCGGCGCGCATGCATGGCGTCGCGGTGTGTAATGTTCCCGCGTACTCGACTGACAGCGTTGCACTGTTCACGATTGCAACGGTGCTGTCTTTGGTCACACATCTTGAGGATTATCACAGGTATGTCAGCAGCGGCGAATACACCGCTTCAGGCGTGCCAAACCGATTGACACCGGCTTATCACGAGCTGGCGGGAAAGACCTGGGGCATGCTGGGATGCGGAAACATAGGCGGTAGGGTCGCATGTATTGCGCGGGCGTTTGGTATGAATGTTATTGTAAGCAAACGAACGCCGCACCCTGAGTACCGCACGGTAGACGTTGATACGCTGTGTCGGGAGAGTGATATTCTGTCTATCCATTGCCCGCTTAATGACACTACACGAGGTATTATAGATAGAGCCAGGCTTGCACTTATGAAGCACACGGCTATACTGGTCAATGAGGCCAGAGGCGCGGTCGTCAACGAGGCAGATGTGGCCGAGGCAGTCAGAGTCGGACGCATCGCTGCATTCGGGGCAGATGTTTACGGCAATGAGCCGTTCGGAACAGATCACCCGTTTTATGATATTAAAGATTATCCCAACGTTCTGCTGACTCCACACGTAGCGTGGGGCGCAGTTGAGGCGCGTGAACGTTGCCTCGGTGTTATTGTCGAGAATATTCGCGCCTATCTTGCAGGAGAAACAAAAAACCGGGTCGATTGATCACGTTGAAACGTAACAATAAGTGTGTTGAATCCTAAGGCAGTGAAGCTGCGCTGGGAAAGGAGTCATTAAATGACAGTAAGGCCGGTCTGTGTGAAAGATATATCGGTGTGTCTTGATATTTACAACTTTTATATACGCCAAACAGCGGTCACATTTGAGGAAACACCGCTGACAGAGCAGCAGTTCGGTGAGCGTGTACGGCGCATAATTGGTGACGGTTATCCGTATTTGGTGGCGGAGGAGCAGGGAAGAGTGATAGGCTATGCATATCTTGACATGTATAGTCCGCGCTCAGCCTACCGATATACTGCGGATTTGTCGATATATGTGCGGGCAGATCATACCGGACGAGGTGTTGGCTGCATGCTTTATGAACATGTTGAGTCTGCGGCGATAGAATCGGGATTGCGCAACATCATCTCTGTTATAACTGAGAGCAACCGTTCAAGTATCGATTTTCACGAGAAGCACGGGTTTCGATGTGTTGGCGTATTGCCCGGAGTCGGTTACAAATTTGACCGCTGGCTTGGGGTCGTCATATATCAGAAAGTTCTGTGACACGAACAAAAATGTTCAAAGCACCCGCACTTAGCGCGGGTGCTTTGAATTTGTAAGATCATTGATATATTTGCGCATGCGCGGAAAATTTATTGTAGTCTTTTTCACATAAACTATTGCATTTTAAATAATATTGTGGTATAATACTTAAGTCGCAACGGAACCGGACATATTCCCTATGCATATATCGAGAGATATCGAAGTGGTCATAACGGGGCTGACTCGAAATTTTTTGTAGAGCTGGCTGTTTGCTCCGCTTAAAAAGCCCGTAAAATCAGGGGTTTTCTCCGGTTCGAAAATTAAATATTTTGTTGTTCTTTCCGTCAGTTCTTTCCAAAAATTTTTGGAAGAAATGCGGAATTACATACACGGAGAGTTGTCCGAGTGGTCGAAGGTGCAGCACTCGAAATGCTGTGTTCCCAAAAGGAACCTAGGGTTCGAATCCCTAACTCTCCGCCAAAAAAGTCCGAAAAATCAAGGTTTTTCGGGCTTTTCTTTTTTGCTCGTTTGCTCAAAATCGGCTCAAAACTATGGAAAGAACAGCCTGTTTTTTTGGAAAAAACAAGGCAATTTTGGGTATTTTGGCATATTCGAACCGTAAAAATCAGTTCTCTCCGTCATCAGCTGAAATTTCGGCCCATTTGCTGCCGAAATTCACCGATTCGGGAAGCGCCATTCCGCTGACCATTGCCTTTGCCGAGGACAGCTTTGAAGTGTAGTCAAGGTGGGCATATATGTTAGCGGTGGTGGAAAAATCACTGTGTCCCAGCCACTCCTGAATTTGTTTCAGCGGTACGCCGTTTGCAAGAAGCAGACTTGCGCAACTGTGTCTTAAATCGTGAAAATGCATTCTTTTACAGCCGTGCTTTTGAATATACTGTGGGAAATAGCTTGTCAGATACTCCGGTCGCATTAAATCACCAAGCTCGTTCACAAAGACATAACCGTCATATTCGTAGTTATAGCAATTGCCGCAAACTTTCTTGTTGAGTTCCTGCGCTTCCTTGA